>Ga0307963_1004580_pt1 | contig 10954 bp, 10 predicted proteins | sample OrgLakmetagen594_FD_201829 | JGI IMG/M metagenome (GOLD analysis project Ga0307963, IMG submission 201829) | Saline water microbial communities from Organic Lake, Antarctica - #594 | ecosystem: Environmental > Aquatic > Non-marine Saline and Alkaline > Saline | place: Antarctica: Organic Lake...
CATTTTTTCCCCAGAGACGTGGGAGCGTTGTGGTGCAGCCGCGACAAAAGTTAAGTCGACTGGACGAGTATTCAAAAAGTTGATTCTCCAACTTGATCACCAAGAAAGTTGATTGGTGTGATCGGGACCTAAATTGACGAACGGGGACTGGTTTTTCACTGCCAGCATAAATTCTCTTTTTTTGTTTCCAACTAATACCTGAGATTAGGGAGCGCTACTGCTAGAGCAGGGGGGTGCTCCATACTTTGTCGATGCTGTTTGGCTAGATTATGTTGAATAAAAGTCAGCATTTTATGATTTGAAGCAATTTTGTGACACTTTTCCTACACAGCTGTCTCTTCAGTTCAAAATTAAATTGTGTCATTTACTTTAATATTACGTATGTTGAGTGTTTAGAATAGCTAGTGGGCCGTAGAATAGGGGTGTGCCTATGCCCTTGGGGAACAGCCTGCGTGAGCGTGAGCTGGGGCTTGGTCGTAGTAGGGGAACTGGTGCGTGCACACATTGCGTGCGTGTATACACATTGCTCCTCGTTCCTGTGCAAGCACGGCCTTTCTCCTCGCCCCACGGCAACTGTCCCTCCATCACCCGCGCGTGCGTGTGCCTTTTTATGTGCACTTGCAGGTAGCCGTTCCGCATTGCTGAGCACTTTCCAATTCGCTGGGCGATGCGAAGCGAGTGTTGAAGTAGCCCAGCCTTTTGAAAACACAGTAGGCATATGCCTGGCCTACTCTTCCAGCAGCTCGCCAACCCAGAAAACCTATCTTGCGGTTGCAAGCGAGGACGGCTTTGTTTCCATCGTGGATGCCAGCAGGCCCCCCCTCTCTCTTCCAGAGAATTTGGGCAGGGCCTCAGCACGCTGGGAGGCTCACCAGAACTTGATCCACGACATTTCCTGGGCAAAGGTGAGCCCTCTGCACTGTGTTACTTGTGTTGCACAAGCTGAGGGAGAGGCACAGGGCTTAGGGCGTAAGCAGCCGGTCCCGACAGCTGATATCTGTCCCTGTTTACGTTCGAAAAGCGCAGCTGAAACAAGTTATAGCTGCGCAAGTCCAATGAAGAATTCACCTAGGCTTCCAACCTACACCTCCGCCTTGCATTGATGAGGCCTGTGTTTAGAAGCACAGACAATATCCCTCTCTGAAATCGCTCCTCTCCCTCGCATCTTCTCTTCTGCTCGCAGGAGGACACGCGCATGTATACAGCATGCGGAGACACCATGGTTGGCCTCTGGGATACTGCTACTGCAGCTCGCCTGGGTCAGTATGTAGGCCACAGCAGAGCAGTGAAGGCTCTGTCTGTCCAGGATGCAGGCGGGGACGTATTCGCAACAGGTACTTAGCTTCGTATGCTTTGGTACCTCCGCACTCTCTCCTCACTCCTCGCCATGCAGCCTAGCTGTTTGGAGTGCCCACACGCAAATGCTTGCACATGCAGCATTGCCTGTGGAGCTTTCAAGAATTCGGAACTGACCTACGTTTTGCCTGCGTAACACACACTTGAGCAGCTATAATTGTATAGCCCTGAAATTCCCCTTGTGCTCCCCATAATTATTGTGTGCATATCTGTCTGTCGCGGACTGTGCTGTCTTGATGTACAGGTACAGAACACCAGACGGTGCAGGCTCTTCAAGAACAGAGAATGATTTGCTACATTATTGCAGGAAGCCCGACAATGTTCCTTGCGCTACAATTCCAAAGGCATTTAAAGAAATAGCATCTTTCAGCCTTCCATTTGGTGCAAAACTCTCCCCTAATGGTTACAATGGTTACAATGAAGGATGACCCTCCCCTAAGCAAATGAACTATGCTCGGCGTACGTGCTCGCTGTCCCTCATGATTGAGGTGTGGTTTCATGCACACTCATTTATCCTTAGAGCACAAATACACACACACATACACGCACACTTTCACACACTTTCACACACTTTCACACACTTTCACACACTTTCACACACACACACACGCACACACGCACACACACACACACACGCACACACACATACACACCCACACAGCAAGCAACGCTCGCTACGGCAGTACGAACAACATTAGCTTAACAAATACAAGCGTAATTCCTCGTAGCGCCTGCCTACCAAGCTGCCCAGTGTTTGAACCCTTGTCTGAATTACTTACATTCTCGAGCAGCGAGTGTTGCGCACTATGTGTAGTATGTGTTGTATATGTGTGCGCGCGTGTGTGTGTGTGTTTGTGTGTGTGTGTGTATTTGTGTTACAGCATTGAACACGCACATGCTGTGATGCGCATCTACTGCAGGCTCCCGGGACGGTAGCATCAGGCTGTGGGACATCAGGCGGCCTGGTGTTCAAAAACAAAACGGGTCTGTCTTCCCTCTGGTGTGCCGAGGTGGGTGGGGTTAATGTCTCGGATTGATGGTCACTACCATCTTCCTGGTGTGCCGAGGTGGGTGGGGTCAATGTCTCAGATTGGTGGTCTATGGCTTTTTCCTTGTGTGCCGAGGTGGGTGGGGTCATATGTCTCAGATTGGTGGTCTATGGCTTTTTCCTTGTGTGCCGAGGTGGGTGGGGTCATATGTCTCCTGAATGGTGGCACAGGTGGGTGGGGACGCGTGTTCCTTTTAAATGTGTACCAGTGGGGACAGGCAGGAAATTGATGAAGAGGTGCATGATATAGCCAGTATATATAGCCAGTTTAGCCAGTATATATAGCCAGTATATATAGCCAGTATATATAGCCAGTATATACAGCCAGTATGTATAGCCAGTATATATAGCCAGTATATATAGCCAATTTAGCCAGTATATATAGCCAGTATATATAGCCAGTATATATAGCCAGTATATATAGCCAGTATATATAGCCAGTTTAGCCAGTATATATAGCCAGTATATATAGCCAATATATATAGCCAGTTTAGCCAGTATATATAGCCAGTTTAGCCAGTATATATAGCCAGTATGTATAGCCAATATGTATAGCCAGTATATATAGCCAGTATATGTAGCCAGTATATATAGCCAGTATATGTAGCCAGTATATATAGCCAGTTATATAGCCAGTATATATAGCCAGTATATAAGCCAGTTTAGCTAGTATATATAGCCAGTATAGCCAGCACAAATGCCTAGGAAAAATCCCTCTGCATCCAGCCGTATAGTCCAATAAGTTTGTCAAAACTACACATGCAAGCACACTGTTGACCTGTGCACGGCTGTCAATCCTTGCCCTCTGAAAGTAGGGTCGGTCAAAGCCACTGTACATAGGTATTCATGGCGTGTTTAGCAGGAAAGTTGTCTTTCCACATCTAAATCCCATACGGTCACATACAGAGCATACGTACGTTTCTTGCCAACCCTAATTGTGTGCCTCTCCCAGGCCCGCATGTCAAGCTCTTTCAAACTTTTGCCTCACGTCACTGTTGCCCCGTTCCATTGTGCGCGTGCTCTCTGTGCCTTTGCTCCTACTCCCTTTTCTGCTGGAGCTGATCATGCAAGGAGTAGCCTGCACCTACACACACAGCCAGATCCACACATATTAAACCATACGCGTTGCACCTGTAAGCAGCATGCTATGTCATGCTTACAGTTTTACCCCTCATTCCAGTTACAAATCACAAATACCTGCGTCCAGGGTGCCCACGATATGAATCACAAGAGCCCCAAAAGTGTGACCTCTGTGGCCTTCATCCCAGGAACAACGGTACTGGCGTCTGCAGGTGTGCGTGTGTGCATGTGTTTGTGCGCGTATGTCTGTGCGTGCGTTTTTGTGTATGGCATGCTGAGTACGAGTGTCTGCCCTTTGGAAATGCATTAGGACACACACGCACGCACACACACACACACACGCACACACACACACACACACACACACACACACACACACACACACACTCACATGCCCAGGAGGGGGCAACACGCTGATCAAGTTCTGGGACCTGCGCATGGCGAGCACCCCCGTGCAAACTGCTCAGCCGCCAGCCTCGACGAGCCATAATGGGAGCCGTGCTGCTGCATCCAGCAGCACAGCAGGGCGTGGCAAAGGCCGAGGCAAGCAGGTGTGTTTGTGAGTGAATGTGTGTGTGTGTGTGGTGTGTGGTGTTTGTATGTGTGTGCGTGTGTGTATGTGAGTTAGAGAGAGAGAAAGAGAGAGAGAGAGAGAGAGAGATAGAGAGAGAGAGAGAGTGTGTGTGAGTGTGTGTGTGTGTGTGTGTGTGTGTGCGTGCACGTATGTATGTGAGTGAGTGAGAGAAAGTGTGTGTGTGCACGTCTTTTGTTGGGGGAGGGGGTGTTTGGGACGCCCTTATGATCATGAGGATTGTGGTGGGGAATGAACAGCAGTGCTGCAGACTCCTTTATTAATCAATGAAGAGTGTGCGTGCTTTGGGTGGTGTGGTTGTTGAGGTGTCAGCCTTATAGCTAGCACAGGTAAGTTAGCAGCCGTAGTTGTTCACCTTGTTTTGCCGCTTAGCATTGGTGGTGCACACAGACATGTGCGCGTGCCCGCCCGCTCATGCATTTTTGTTCACAGGCAGGCGCACAGAGGGACAAGGCGCTGCTGTGTTTTGAGGCCTCTCAGCCTCATCACCCATGCGATCCCTGCGGGCCTGCAGACGTGGGCGTGGTGTCCCTCAACATCAGCTCTGCTGGTACGTCTACACAGCATTTGAAGGGTGCTACGGGAATTGCGTGCACTGGTTTTGATCTCTGCAGGTCTGCAGACGTGAGCGTGGTGGCTTGATAATCAAACCCCTGTTGCATGACGAGAGGAAACTGGAATCCAACGTGAAAGCTGCTCCCCACCAAGAGTGGCAATAGGCGCATGAATGATTTCAAGGCAGAGAACAAACAAGCCATTATAGGTCTGACTGTGCTTGCTCTGTTTTGTTTTGTGTCATCAATTATGTGTACAGCGGCAGGCTGCTGGCGCATTGCTAGCATCGCACACCATCACACCTAATGGCAGCTTGTTATCTGTGTGCTCACTCCATTGTGTGTGCCCCTACAGGCGACAAGCTGCTGGCGCATTGCTATAATGGCCAGTACCATATGTTCAACACAAAGACAGCGCACACAGGGCCCGTGGCTTCGTACGGCAACCCCTCCACCTACGCACGCAACGCACACACCTGGTGCGTTTCCCCTGACAATGTGTCTGCTTCATTGCATTGCGACTGGCCCCTGTTTGTTGTGTTTTCTGTGCTCTTGTCAGGTTCAACCTCCCAGCCTCAGAACTTGCCTATTGATCTGGCTGAAAGAGGCATGCTGCTGTCGCTTCATGTTGTTGTTTGTTGTAATGAGGCTCTACTTCTGGCTCCATACAAAAGACGTGCGGATTTAGCCGTGTGTCATGGGTGCAACGCGGATTGATCATTCTGGCTCCATATAAAAAAGATGTGTGGTTGTAGCTGTGTGTCATGGCTGCAACGCAAATTGATCATTCTGGCTCCATACAAAAACGTGCGGTTGTAGCTGTGTGTCATGTCTGCAACAAGAATTGATCATTCTGGTTCCATATAAAAGATGTGTGGTTGTAGCTGTGTGTCATGGCTGCAACAAGAATTGATAATCCTGGCTCCATACAAAAACGTGCGGTTGTAGCCGTGTGTCATGGCTGCAACGAGAATTGATCAGTAGGGAGTGGTCAGCAGTAGAGCATCAAGAGTTTGCTTCAAGACCATCACAGCAGGAAGTTGATGCGTCATAATATGTGTAGTACACGCCATATCAAGTGATTACAGCGTGTCAACTCAGCACACCACAACATATACACGCACACGTGCAGGTCTGTGCGCACCGTGTTGATTCCTGGCTGAAACAGTGTATAATTACGCACACATACACGCACACATACATAATCATCAGTTCTCTGCTTCAGCTGTAGAACTGGAGTTCTTGCGTAGTGAGCGTAGGCTGAGATCTGGCAGGCACTTTGCATAAAGTGTTGTGTACTCTCGTTTTAGGCATTCTTTTTATGCCTTGGTGTAATGACAAAGCCTACAGCGAACTGTAGCATAGAACACACTGAAACGCTCTCACATGTACACATTACACCTTGTACACATGTGCAGGTTTGTGCGTACCGCGTTGAGCCCTGATGGAGACTACTTCTTGTCAGGTGCTGCTGATGGCACTGCACACATCTGGGAGGTGAGGTATCAAGGCAAGGAGGCAGAAACAAGACGTATCAGACACCTGATGCATAGCAAAAGTAAAGAAGGAGAAAACGTATGTAGGGAGTTTTTGGCACAAGCCACCGCTGCCAATGCCACAGCACTTCCGGCATCTTGGATGAAACAATTCATGGTGGTTCCCACACTGTTGTTATCACCTTTAATTTCTCCATCCAAGATGCGCCGGAAGTGCTGTGGCACTTAAGAGTGTTTGGGTTAGGGTGTTCGAATTTTGGGTTAGGGTGTTTGGGTTAGGGTGTTCAGGCTAGGGTGCTTAAATAAGTATGGGTTAGGGCTAGTGAGTATTATATGGTCCTGGGTGAGGGCAGCTTACCCGGTGCTCCTCCAAAAGGATGTAGGGAGCTTGGCAGGCTGTTGGAAATTAATTGAGGATTGGCTACAGCAGATCGTAGTTGATGCCAATAAAACCAGTTAGGATCCTGGTAGTTGCTGTTGAACGCGTTGCGTGAGTATTCATAGCAGATGGTGTGCTCGAGGGCCGATGGACGTGTTACGGGCCACGTGTGGTAATTACACGCGTCCACGCCAGTGCCCGTATTGCACGTGTGGTGATAGTACGCGCCCACGCCAGTGCCCGTGTTACCTGTTCTTCTGTTCTTCTGCCGGCAGCACAGCCAAGGACCTTTCACCTTACAGAGCAGGGGCAATGCTACCTGTAGTTAGGGTTGGCCAGAACGCTATATATACGGTGTACACATGGTATTTTTGGCAGGGAAGTCACCAAATGTACGGTCATATACGGTGCAAATATACGGTTCTGGCCAACCCTACATATAGGAGATAGGCATAGTACGGAGTGCATAGCTAGGATTGGCCATAACTGTTTCCACACTGTATATATGTATACTGTATACGCACTGTTTGACCATGCATCTACGGAAATTTCCCTGCTATAGATACCGTGTATTCACCACAAGTACGTAAATGTGTAGGGTTTGGGCCAACCCTGTGCACAGTAATGCCCTCCTGATCCATGCTGGTGGTGTTACACTATCTGCGTTCCTTTCTTTCTGTTTCCTTAGTAATGCTGCTTGTCTTTCTAAGCAAAGGACGATCAAGCTGGTAGTAATACATATCCTTTGAAGGACCTTGCTCAGCCATGGCTGTTTCTTTGCCTGCAGCCTCTAGCAGCAACGAACAACTAGATCAGGGCATAGCAACATAAAAGTGCTTCGTAGGCACGTACGTGCATTGACAGTATCAACCAGGAAAGAGCAAGCCGCGCACATCGTCAACCTACAAAGTGTGTGTGTATGTGTCCCTGCTTGTGCAGGCTGGCCAGCCATCTAAGCCTCCGACTCTGCTAGAAGGTCACGAGGAAAATGTGGGCGCCGTCGCTTGGTGCCCCAACGACTTTTTCCAGGTACGTGACACAGGCATTACTGCTGTGTGCAAATTCCTTGTTAACTGCCCCGTCCCTACTATCGTACGGTTGTTGTGACCCTCTTTGTACTTGTACGATTGCTGTGGCCCTTTTTATAGACTGCAGTGGCTCTTTTTGTGTGCAGTCGTGGCCCTCACCATTATTAACATATAAACAAGAGCAGGCTTTCAGATCTATTGAGCAGCCCGCGGCCCAGCAGCGTGATGCTGCACGTGGATATGGAAAAGTCTTGGCAAAACCATCCCTTGCTCTGTTACCTGATGGGTCTGGAGGTTTGGCTGGCACTTTGCTCAGCGTATTTCAACGCATTCGAATGTCTGGGTATGGTGGAGATCTCGCTTACGTCATGATCAACCTTGCTTATATAACGCAAAACGTGCAACGCAAACACGCACACATACACACACATACACACATACACACACACATACACACACATACACACACATACACACATATACACACACATACACATACTCACATACACATACAGGTAGCCACCTGTGGTGACGACTGCACCTTAAAGGTGTGGAAGCTAGAGCGAGAGGCGGCCAAAAGGACGTGTGCACCACCCTCCTCGCAACCCAACCTGCTCGGCCCCTCCCGCTTCCCTTCCTATGCCCCCCTCACTGCTGGTGCCAGCAGCTCCAGCGCAATGCCGCTCCCCGCCACACATGCACCAGCACTGGTTCCCAGCACTGCAGCAGGAAGATTAGCAGGACCAGCAGCACCAGCAGCAGTGCCTGCCTCAGTATATGTGGCCCCCAACTTTCCAGCTTTGCCTAGTGGCAAAGGGGTGCGCCCGCGCAGCCAAACCACACCCACGCTTGCTGCGTTTGGCTATGTGCCATTGCGCGTGCAGCAGCAGCAACAAGCTCAGCAACAGGAGCAAGAGCAGCAGCAGCAAGAGCACGAAGAGCAGCAACGGGAGCAGCAGCAGCAGCTGCAGCAACAGCAGCAGCAACGGGAGCAGCAGCAGCAGCAGCAGCAGCAGCAGCAGCAGCAGCAGCAGCAGCAACAGCAGCAGCAGCAGCAGCAGCAGCAACAACAGCAACAAACACCATTGCGTCCCATCAACATGTACGCTGTGGGCAGCACTTCCACCAACAGCCCCAAACGCAGCCCCAAGCTGTATCGGGGGTTGGACAGGATCAGAAGGGCAAATGGTGGTGGTGGTGGCGGTGGTGGTGGTGGTGATAGAGGTAGAGGTGGTGGTGATAGAGGTAGAGGTGGTGGCGGCACACCTGAACCTCTCCAAGCTGCAAGTTGTAGGGCAAGTAGGCCCGCTAACAAGCGCCCTCACTCTGGTAGCCCCCCCTCTGCCAGCCCTAGCAAAGCCAGGCATGCTGGCGACCTACCTCAGTCTGCCAGCCGCTCCCCTCATGCCAGCCCTGACCGAGGTGCACCCGCTGCCGGCCCTCACAGAGCTGCATCCCGTACTGCCGACCATGGTGGGGCTGCTCCCTCACCTCTGGCTGCAGGCTTTGCAGCCGTAGAGAGTGAGGGCTCGGATCCCTTGCCAGCAGCAGCAGCAGCAGCAGCAGCAGCCACAGCTGCAGCCGCAGGGCGGCAGCAGGGTGGGGAGGAGGGCACGCCTACAAATATGCAAGGCAGCATGCACGACGCACAGCGTGCACAGCGCGCAGGGGGAGGTGGGGAGGAAGGGTGTGGCACAGGTGCTGGTGGGGGCAGAGGTGTAAAGCACGCCTGCCACGGCAGCAGCAGCAGCGGCAGCGGCAGCGGTGCAGGTGGCTGTGATGTTGATCGGCAGGAGCATCTAGGCCATGTATCCCATCCCCGCCCCCCTCTTGCTCCCTCTTCTTTCCGATCGCCCGGGGATCTAGGAAGCTTGTTGCACCTCAGCATGCTTGCGCAAAAGGACGCCATCGCTGCCAGCAAGGGTGCTTGTGCCTCTCTGCAGCAGCACTGCGGCACAGCTGCGCCAGCAGCAGCAGCAGCGCCAGCGGCGCAGCAACACAGCCATCAGCCACTCCCGACTTTGCTGCCAGCAACAGAACCGGCAGCAGCAGCAGCAGCAGCAGCAGGGGAAGAAGGCACGGCAGCATATGCAGGTACATTGTTAGACTCGGACCCATTCTTACCCACGGGACCTCCCCCTTCGACACCACGCAAGGTCAGGCCGCCGCGAACCCTGCCCGAGTACGGTGCTGAAGGGGATGACTCGGGTGTGAATGGTGTGAGTGGTTTGGACGATATCAGGGCCCAAGGGGAGACTTACGCTTTGGGGGAACCATCGCGTCCATGGGCTGAGAAGGAGGCGGGGGATTTTCAAGCGAGAGGGGCTTACGGTGAGAGGGAGGGGAAAGGTGATGCAAAAGATGACGCCCGACAGGGGAGTTTGGCAGGTGGAAGGTGTGCGGCAGGTGATGAGCAGCAGGGTGGGGGGAAGGGTGGCGTGTATGGTACGCCTCCTGCTGCTTGTAGGGTGGGAGGGGATGAGTTGGGCGGCAGGGTAGCTGGGGATGAATTGAGTCCAGAGGGCCAGTGTGTTATTGGCAGAGGGGGCAATGATGGGACCCACACTCCGTGCTTCACGCTCACCCCCCCTGCTGCTGTGGAGAACACACGCACGTGCCACAGATGGTCCCCAGCCCCTGCGTGTGGGAGCAGCCCGCCCGGTGGTGGAGGCTGTGCTGCTTCCTCCTCGGTGGGGGCAGCCCTAGCTGCTGCTGCACCTACATTAGCACCTACAGCTGCAGCAGCAGCAGCAGCGGCAAGAGCCGCGGTAGACGCAGTCTCAGCCCGAGAAGTAGGGGACTCGGCACGTGCGGTGTCATCTGCTCTGCCTGCTGCACCTGCTGCTTCTGGGTCGAGCAGGGGTGCTGCCAGGCCTGCTCACCGCCTGTCTCAGTCAGCCAACTCCCACGACCACCTCCCCGCACAGCACACAAGCACGCAGCACCAACAGAACCAACACCGGCACCAGCACTCACGCGCGCAGCAGCAGCATTGTGTGCAGCAGCAGCACGAACAGCAGGGCCAGCAACAGCAGCAGCAGCAGCAGCAGCAGCAGCAGCAGCAATGTGCGCACCTGCAGCACGAGCAGCAGCAGCAGCAGCAGCAGCAGCGCTGTGCGCACCAGCAGCGCGAGCAGCAGCAGCAGCAAGGGGGGGGCTACGTTGACCAGAGTAGCAGCGATGCCGTCACGGCCACAGCTGCCGGCCCTCTCCCTGCTGCTGAGAACACAGTTGCCACAGGCGGGGGTGCAGGGCACGGAGGTGCTGGCTGGGGGGTGGGGCTGTGGGGTATAGGCGCGGGAGGATTCGGCGGTGGCAGCGCTGGTGGTGGGGGAGGTAATGGCGATATCGGAAGTGGCGGGCTTTTCCCTAGGGTGGTGGGTTCTGGGGCTGGGGGTGGGTCATGGAGTGGTGATGAGGG
>Ga0307963_1004582_pt1 | contig 10953 bp, 10 predicted proteins | sample OrgLakmetagen594_FD_201829 | JGI IMG/M metagenome (GOLD analysis project Ga0307963, IMG submission 201829) | Saline water microbial communities from Organic Lake, Antarctica - #594 | ecosystem: Environmental > Aquatic > Non-marine Saline and Alkaline > Saline | place: Antarctica: Organic Lake...
CCACTTGGTCACTAGTTCTCTCAAAATGTTGGCGTAGAGTCTATACAAAGTCCCGCTCACAGCCAACATGCGGTAGTTGTTGGGATCAAGCTTAGAGCCTTTTTTGTAAAGGGGGGAGATCTTGGCTATTTTCCAACAAGCAGAAATATGTTTCTCACTCAAAGCAACGTGAAAGAGGTTGGCCAGGTAAGGGACAATCACATTTTTTTCTTTCTCATTACCTGGGTAAGCGTACTTCAAAAAAGGAGCTGAGAATTCTTCAAAGCCAGGTGAAGAAGAGGCAGTCATCTGGGCAATTACCCAAAAATATGGAGACTACCAGGCACGTCATAACAGCGAGACTCGGACAGTCAAAGGCATCGGCAGTTCTGCTCATACCTTGTGAAATACGACCACGATCCAAAGGGACAGCTGAAGCCCGTGCATCTATGTGTTATGTGGATGTATGTATCGCACGAAGCATAGTAATGGCATCTGTCGGATTACCCTTTTTAGCAATGTTTCATTGGTATCGAAGTCTTGGAGTAACCCACCGCGGAAATTCGTGGATGACCTTGAGGTCTTGGGTTCGAACCATGGTAGTTGCAAAAAGGCAATTTTCCGACCCGGTTATTTTTGACAAGTTGGGATGCAAAGTGTTTGTTTGGTCAATCGCTATGGCACCTCTGGCGAGTTGATCCTCCACCTGGAATTCTAGGAGGGAGCCTAGTCCCACTCCGAGGACGGAGTTGCCAAGGGGGGAGGAATGTTACGTGGATATATGTATCGCACGAAGCACAGAAATGGCATCTGTCGGATTACCCTTTTTAGCAACGTTTCATTTTATACCGCTTCGATATCACTCTTACGAAGTACGGCAGCGTGCTTAGCCACTTCTACTATACCGTAGGTTCACGATCATTTCGGAAATTAAATAATTATTTGGCAAAAAAATTTTTTTTATTAATTCTCGGGGCCCTCTCCGAACTGAATTCGAAGTGATAAATTAATTATTTTAAGTGGTTTTCAGGGAGGTTTTAAGAATTAGCTCCCTGGGAGCGCGCCCTGGTTGTGATCCCCTGACCCGTTTTTGGAGCCCCTGTCCCCAGCTGAAAGGCTGGCTGCTCAGCAGAGGGACCATGAGAGCTACAGAGGGAGAGGCAGCTCAGGGAGCTGGCAGAGGCATAGGCAAAGGCAAGGGGCGCGGCTGGAGAGGCCCGTGGGGCGTCCATGCATGCTGCTCCAAGAACAAGCCTCCTCCTCTCACAGGCCCTCCAGGCCCTTAGGGCATCCACACAGAGTTAGTGAAGATGACAAGTGGGTAAGAGGGTTGCTACTTTGATTGAGGGAAGCACCTGTGCAAGCACTCAGCAGTGGTTCTCCTCATGCAGCCAATGGGCAGTCTGCCCGTCAGCCTGCACAGCAGCAGCAGCAGCAGCAGCAGCCAACAATGGGGGTCTCTCGAATTCACAAATTAAATCTTGACAGGACCTGCCCGAACTGGATTCGAACTCGAAAATTAATCCCCAGACCCCCTCACGAACAAAAATCGAAATTTCAATTAATTTTTGAAATGTGTGGTCCCGAAGTGATCGTGAACATACGGTATATTAATAACAGCTAAACATCTAGGGTGATGATGTTGCAAGAATTGAACTTGCCCTTTTGACTCCAGTCACTGTTATAAATACTCAGTAGTGTGACATCACACTTCGGTACTTTCGGTACCACTTTAAGGTAGGAGTTACCACGTAACACTATGTGCCTTGAATTCCTGTTCAGTGCATCAGGAGATTTAGGAGGTGGTTTAGCATTGAAATGTGATAGGAGGTAGGTATTCCAAGCATCTGTAGGCACAGGGGATGGACAGGTTCCTTCTTTGTTTCAGCATGTCGTAAATAGCTGATCCCTTTTGCTCAACTTGTCCAAAAAAATAGCAGTCTGTTGTTTTGAGAATTTGCGTGCAACCCTCCGCGTATGTTTTCTTTATCTTTTTTTTTATCCTGTAAATCCTCTCTACCGTCCCTCAAAGAGCGAAAAAAATCCCTTCTCTTTCTCCTGCATTCATCATCAAACCAAGGAGCCTTTCTGGCTCCAGCAAGCCTACATAGGGCTATGATGTGCTTTATGAAAACTTGAGTGTATTTGTTTTTTAGTTGTTTCCCATTTTTCGTTGGCTGATGTGAGGTCACGGAAGCCAGTGATGCCTAGATCCATAAGCGGTTTGGTAATGCAATTGATGAGGGTGGCTAATGTTGGGGGGGGGGCTTTCGGGCGGAGGTGACTTCTGAGCTTGAGATCGTCTAAAAATATGCTGTTTCCTTTTAAGGCTAAGTGGAGCTTGCTGGCGTGGATGCAAGCAAGTTGACGTGCTCGCATATGTAGGTTGAGTTGCCGTTTTATAGGTAGCGATGTTCCTTCTCTTGTGGAAAGGAATGTAGTGGCAAGGGCCTTAAGTTGGGCGACCTGGTGGGTCAGGAGATGCACGGTCACAGATTGGTGGCGTTTAGAAGGGTCTTCTAAGCTTGTTACGAGTGCTACTGCTGAGCGCCTGTGGTATTCTACGTAGATGGGGGGGGCGCCCAATCCAAAACTATGGACATCTTCACAGATCATGGCAGGCAGTGTGCTTCGCCATAAGTTGTGTTTGCTTTTGATTACCCTTCCAATAATTGCATCCCACTTATCCAGGTCTGGTAGGAGCATGGTGTGACCGCAAAGGCGTAGGCCAGACTAGGGATGATTGCTGTGCGTATTATGTTTAGTGTTTGCTGTGGTGAGGCATAAGAGCCTTCAAGGGCGCCAAGCTTTTTCTTTAGGCTTTCGTCCATGCGCCTGTGCTGGTGCTTCCAGTTGAGATCCATCGTCAGTGTGACTCCTAGATAGAAGAAGGAGGAGCTGGGTGTGATGTATTTTGTTGCCTGGTTTTGAACCAGTATGTTGTTGTTGAATTGATGTTCGAGTGCTTCAGATGGTGTTAAGCCATTTTGGTCTTTAGAGGGGGACGCATTTAGGCTACCCGTGACTTTGGTTTTACTGCCGGATATAACTAATCCAGCCCAATTTGAGTAAAGGGTGGGTTTATTTGTTTGTACTTATAGGTTTTTCAGGCACCAGTGGGGCAGAGGAGGCTGTCTGCAAAGGAGGCCTAGGCGCTGCTGATGTTGTTGGCCAGATGCATCTGGTGCTCGTTTTTTTGGGGATGCAGGTGTGAATGTAGCCGCGTCCTCCTACATGCAGCCATTGCAGGAGGGGTTCCATATAGAGAAGGAAAAGAAATGGGGAGAGGGTGTCTCCCTGGATCGTGCCTCTCTCTACTGGTATTTGACCTGTGCAGACCCCTGAAGAAAGCTTGACTTGTGTGGTACGGTGGCATTCTCGTAGAGATTTTTGACAGTATCTATGGCGTCAGTCGGGAAACCGAGGTCATACATTATCCAGAGCATGCGATCGTGGTCAGTGGTATTGAAAGCTGAGGTAAAATCCACAATAAGGGCATAGATGTCTTTGTGAAAGAGTTTAGCATCCTCTAGTGCCATAATCACGTATTCGAGCTGGTGAAGGGAATCTGGGGCCTTTTTCTTAGCGAAAACCAGCGTGTGGTGCTGAGTATGGAGTTTGCTTCTGCATATTCGTAGAGGGTGTTTGTGATGAGCCGCGTCCATAGTTTGTAGAGGGTATTTGCCAACTGGGCGATAGGAAGATGCCTCCGTTTCATCTCCTTTGTTTTTGTCTATTAGTATAGTATTGCTGATTTTCAAGCTTTTGGCGTGAAGCCAGTTGCCCACATAATAATGAAGAGCATTGTAAGGTCAAATTACGGTCAATTACGGTCAATTACGGTCCTGCAAAGTATAAGACTCAGCACATCTACTGATCAGCATAGCCGGTTATAATCTTATCTAATCTATTCATAATGCTTTCTGTGTGAGGAAGCACCGGCTGCGTGTGGGAATAATGACGCCCATCTCTCCCTCAATGCTGCTGCCCCAACACAACGCTGTCCCAACACAGTGCTGTCCCAAGAACGCTGGCTCAACGCTGCCCCAACACAACACTGCCCCAACACAGCGCCAAGTTTGCAGCATGATTAGGGTTGGCCAGGACCATATGCACACGGTGTATATCAGTATTAATGGCAGGGAAATCACCAAATATACGGTAATATACGGTGAACATCATGTTCATGATGATATACGGTTCTGGCCAGCCCTAAGCGCGACACTCAATTTAGCATGACACGTGGCCGGTCATTGGACGGGGGACCTGCACCTCCTTTAGACGCGATAGACAGTGCGATCTCAGGTGCTGCTCACTCGCCCTGTTTCCGATATCTTCTTTGTCTTTGTCCTTTTTATAATGTTAACAAAATCACTGCGTAATGTCTTGGCATCGTTCCTCCTGCTGCGAGGGTACCTCTGCAAAGGCACAGAAGGTTCAAAGCATGCCGCCTTTGGCGCCGCTTTTCCCTGCTGCGAGGGAGCCTCTGCAAAGACGTAGAAGCCTGTCTGCCTGCTGCTCCTCTGGCACCAACAGCATCTGGACAAGCAGAACCTCAGGCGCTGCTCTACAGCCCTGGAGCCTAAGCGTACAGTCCTGGCGCTGCTCTCAAAGAGGAGCCTCGACAAAAAGGTCATAAGCCTGTTTGTTTGTCACCCTAGGGGGCCCTCCTAGCACCGACAGACACCATCTGGTCAGGCGCAGCTCTCAAAGAGGAGCCTCGACAAAATCCAAAAGCCTGTCTGTTTGTCGCCCTGGGGTGCCCTCCTAGCACCGACAGACACCATCTGGCCAGGTGCTGCTCTCAAAGAGGGACCTCGACAAAAATACAAAAGCCTGTCTGTTTGTCACCCTGGGGTGCCCTCCTAGCACCGGCAGACACCATCTGGTCAGGCGCAGCTCTCAAAGAGGGACTTTTACAAAATTAAAAAGCCTGTCTGTTCGTCACCCTGGGGTGCCCTCCTAGCACCGACAGACACCATCTGGTCAGGCGCAGCTCTCAAAGAGGAGCCTCGACAAAAAGTCAAAAGCCTGTCTGTTTGTCACCCTGGGTATGCCCTCCTAGCACCGACAGACACCACCTGGCCAGGCGCTGCTCACCAGCCCTGGGGCCTAACCGTGCTGTCCTGACGCTGCTGATGTAGGGGGACCTTTGCTATTGTAGGCGCAAGCAGGTGTCCCCCGTCTGAGCTGTCTCCGTCCTTGGATGCACGGTTGACAGTAAACAAGGGGGCAAAGGGGGAGCCGCGCTCTGAAGGGGGGCTCTGCCGCGCGAAGTGCTTGGACAGTTCAATCAAGCGCTGCGATTGCACGAGGTTGCATGCAGAGGGTATATGGTATATGGTACGTGCATTGCAAAAACAAGAAGCTGACAGTGCACAGGGGCGAAAGAAGGACACGCACTCCCAGAGGAAGGAGGCAGCCGCGCAGTGTGTGTGTGTGTGTGTGTGCGTGCTTGGACAGCTCAACCAAGTGCTGCAATTTTACGACGTGGCATGCTCAGGGACCATATGCGTTGTGTGCAAAAGAGGAATTGGCAGTGAGCAGGGGGGCAGGGAAGAGACGCACTCCCAAAGGAAGGAGGCAGCTGTGCAGATCGCCTGGGCAACTTTCTCGCTGCACAGTTGCAAACGCAGCCGATGCACATGCACACAAGCTGTAATGTCTGCGCAACCGTGTAATATTTGTGCAACTGTGTAATGTGTGTGCAACTTGTAATGTGTGTGCAACTTGTAATGTGTGTGCAACCGTGTAATGTGTGTGCAACTTGTAATGTGTGTGCAAACGTCTAATGTTTGTGCAACCTGCACATGCACACAACCTGTAATGTTTGTGCAACCTGCAATGTCTGTGCAACCTGTAATGTTTGTGCAACCTGTAACGTCTGTGCAACCGTGTCAGCTTAGCACATGCACACAACCTAAACCTGCACATGCACACGACCTGTAATGTTTGTGCAACCTATAATGTCTGTGCACACAACCTGTAATGTTTGGGCAACCTATAATGTCTGTGCAACCTGCACATGCACACAACTTATAATGTTTATGCAACCGTGTAATGTTTGTGCAACCTGCACATGCACACAACCTGTAATGTGTGTGCAACCGTGTAATGTTTGGGCAACCTATAATGTCTGTGCAACCTGCACATGCACACAACTTATAATGTTTATGCAACCGTGTAATGTTTGTGCAACCGTGTAATGTTTGTGCAACCTGCACATGCACACAACCTGTAATGTTTGTGTAATCTATAATGTGTGTGCAGCCTGTAATGTTTGTGCAACCTGTAACGTCTGTGCAACCGTGTCAGCTTAGCACATGCACACAACCTAAACCTGCACATGCACACGACCTGTAATGTTTGTGCAACCGTGTAATGTCTGTGCAGCCTGTAATGTTTGTGCAACCTATAATGTGTGTGCAACCTGTAATGTGTGTGCAACCGAGTCAGCTTAGCATTCCTGCATCACAAGTTTCCAAATACACACTTCCGCCAGCTGGCACACTGAGAAACGACCAACGAAGATGCTGCAAGCCTGAAGAAAACACGACAACGTCGTCGGCAATGAATGCAAAAGCAAAGATTCATAATAGAAGCTTGTCATATGCCTGGTACCGTTGTCGCTGTCACTTACTTTGCTTAGGCTCTTGCCTAGCAAGGGGGTTTGTGCTACAACTCTTTATACAGACCTACCATCGGCTACTTCAGCATTTTGGCACTTCTATAACCAATGCTTATTCAACTCATTTCGTCAAGCCATCTGGCTTGAATGCGAAAGCAAAGTTTCACTAACAAAAATGCTGCAAGCCTGAAGGAAAACACAACAACGTCGTAGGCAGTGGTAATCATCCCCCACATAAATTAGGAAGCAAAAGCCATTTCTGTACCGAGCACCAAAGCTTCTCCACCACAAATGTACCTCAAACACACACATACACACACATGCACACACCAGGCCTTGTGCCTTACCTTGACTGCGTGCTTCTTCTGCGCAAAGTTCCAGCTGTCGTTGCTGTCTAGGACTCCTAGGTAGCGCTGGGCCTGCATGTAAAAACAAAATCACACAAACGGCGGCCATAATTGCATGCACAATTGAAACACACAAACTTTCTATGTGTTCCGACACGCACAAGTAAGGAATCCTAGGAAAACAACATCACAAATGCCATTATACGTTATCATATGCATCAATGAAACACACAAAATATTCATGTGTTCCGAAACGCACAAGTAAGGACAACTAGAAAACGTTGGGCCTGCACGTTAAACATCACACACACACACACAGACTGTCAGCACACGCAACAATGAAACTCACACGCATGCACACACAAAAGTGACGCTGGAAGGAACACATGAGGGGAATGCATCTTACATCAAATTTTTAAGGTTGCACTGACTCAGCTCTAAACAACATACAACATACATAGGGTTGGACAGAACTATATGTGTACGGTGTATCTACAGTACTTTTGGCAGGGAAACCACCATATATACCGCCATATACGGTGTACATGTGCGCTTCTGGCCAACCCTGAACATACACTTATGGTACCACCTGCTCAGCCAAGGGGGCGTTGGAATGGATGCCTGAAGAAATGCACCTTCCACCATTTTTTTAATGAACTAACTCATTTCTAACAACATACATGAAGTTGGCCAGAACCATATGTGTACAATGTATACACGGTAATTTTGGCAGGGAAACCACCATATATACCGCCCTTTGTGGTGTATATGTACGATTCTGGCACCCCCTGAACATACACTTATGGTACCACCACAGCATGCACCTGCTCAGCCAACCCTGAACACACACTTATGGCACCACCACAGCAAGCACCTGCTCAGCCAAGGGGGCGTTGGAGGGAACGCATGAGGGGAGTGCATCTTACATCATATTTAAAGGTTGCACTGATTTAGCTTTAAACAACATACAATATACACTTATGGAACCACCACAGCAAGCACCTGCTCAGCCAAGGGGGCGTTGGAGGGAACGCATGAGGGGAATGCATCTTACATCATATTTAAAGGTTGCACTGATTCAGCTCTAAACAACATACAATATACACGTATGGTACTACCACAGCACGCACCTGCTCAGCCAAGGGGGCGTTGGGGGGGATGCCTGCAGCCAGAAGCTGCTGCAGGTAAACACTCTCAGCCTGTAACGGGGGGGAAGTAGGAAAATGTCATTTGTCATTTGTGAAGGGGGGGAGGTTGGAAAATGTCATTTGTCATTTGCATTCATTTCCTATGCATTGAAAGCACATGCTAGGTGTTCTGCGCCAACAGTGAGCGTGTGCTTGCAGGGGCTAGAGAACAAAATTAAGCTTGTGAAGGGATAAAGGGATGCATTTGAAACACATGCTAGGTGTTCTGCGCCAACAGCGAGTGTGTGCTTGCAGGGGCTAAATGAAACACGCTCTCAGCTTGTGAAGGGGGAAAGCAGAAATGGGTCATTCGTATTCATTTCCTTTGCATTTAAAGCAGGAATGGGTCATTCGTATTTATTTCCTATGCATTTAAAGCAGGAATAGTCATTAGTATTTATTTCCTATGCATTTAAAGCAGGAATAGTCATTCATATTCATTTCCTTTGCATTTAAAGCAGGAATAGTCATTCATATTCATTTCCTTTGCATTCAAAGCAGGAATGGGTCATTAACATTTATTTCCTTTGCATTTAAAGCAGAAATAGTCATTTGCAATCATTTCCTTTGCATTTAAAGCTGGGCACTTAGAGCACACACTCAGCTTGTGAAGGGAAACAGGAGGTGAGCTTGCTTGCTGTGTCATTCAATGGTGACATGCAAGACATACACCAGTGTTGTGTGTGTGTGTGTGTATGTGTGTGTGTTTCTGCCAATACATGGTGACATGCAAGACGTACACCAGGGTGTGTATGGTGTACGTTTTTCTGTCAACACATGGTGATATAGACACACACCTAGACAACATTCCGCTGCACACACACCATTCAGCAGCTCACACTTTCCGTCAGCTTGCTGCCGTCAGCAGTTCACACCATTCTGCAGCTCCACACTGCACACACCACACACCATTCTGCAGCTCCCCACCGCAATTACACCATTCAACCGCTCACACTTCCTCGCCGCCCACCCACCCTCGAATTGAAGAACGTTGACCGCCCCACAGACCTCAGCGCGTCTTCATGCACTCCTCGTGTGTGGCTCCACTCCTCTAAAGCTGCCCCAGAGTAAACGTGCCACTCCCCCTCCAGCAACGGCCGCATGCCACGCACTGCCAGGTACCTGCACACACGTTGTTGGTGTTGGCGTGTCATATTAATATGATATTACATGTACCGCACATCTGGTGTAGGCCTGCGTCAGATCATGTGGTACGAGCTAAGTATCTCCAAATAACTGCCTGATCGAACACATGCTGCTCCCCTCCAGCACGGGCCGCATGCCACGCACTGCCAGGTAGGAGCTGCACGTTTTTGATGTGAGCATGCGTCACGTCAGACCTGTCTTTTTCCGTTTAGGTGCCTGCTCAAGCACATGCCACTCCGCCTCCGGCACGGGCCGCATTTCATTGGGGTTGGCCATAACCGTGCTTGTTTTTAATATATACGACGTATTTTTAGCAATGAAATCACCAAACATACGGCCATATACGGTGCAGATGAACGGTTCTGGCCAACCCTACATATCATGCACTACCAGGTACCTGCACACCCATAATAAGTAGGGATGGCCAGAACCATATATATATTCGGTGTATACACGGCATTTTTGGCAGGGGAATCACCAAACATACGGCCATATACGGTGCAGATAAACGGTTCTGGCCAACCCTACACATCATGAACTGCCAGGTACCTGCACACGCACAGTACCTTAAGGCGCAGTACTATAAGGCGCAGTACCATAAGGCGCAGTAATAAACCAGGCACAGTACCATAAGGCACAGTACCACAAGGCGCAGTACCATAAGGTGCAGTACCATAAGGCGCAGTAATAAACCAGGCACAGTACCATAAGGCACAGTACCATAAGGCGCAGTACCATACCAGGCGCATTTCCATAAGGCGCAGTAATAAACCTAACCTAAAGGCGCAGTAATAAACCAGGCGCAGTACCATAAGGCACAGCGTCACCAGAGTGTTACATTCACACACACACACACACACATACACACACAGTACCATAAGGCACAGCGTCACCAAAGCGTTTCAATGCGTGCGACATTTTCGATAGGCACGCCCTGCGTGGGTGATACTGCTTCTTACACAGGCTGCTTGCTGTTACCGGGAGGGGCCCAGTAATGCTGAGCGCTGCCACAGTAGATGGCCCCAGGAACCTGTAATTTATATGCCCTGTCAGCTTGTTCGCCCTGCATCGCCTCAATAATGTAATACGGGCCAAAGCGCATTGGGGCCATGCTGAGCGCTGCCACAGTAGGTGGCCCCAGAAACCTGTGACCTATATGCCCTGTCAGCTTGTTCGCCCTGCCATTGCCTCAATAAGGTAATACGGGCCAAAGCGCATAGGGGCCATGCTGAGCGCTGCCACGGTAGATGGCCCCAAAACCGTAATTATTTACATGCCCTGTCAGCTTGTTCGCCCTGCAATTGTCTCACTACTGTACGGGCCAAAGCGCATAGGGGCCATGCTGAGCGCTGCCACAGTAGGTGGCTTTGATGTCTTTTGGCTCGTATTATATTATTGAGGCGATGGCAGGGCTGACATGTTATGACAGGGCATAAAAAACTACTGTTATTATATAGGTTTATAGATACATATAGACTATATATAGGTTAAGTACATATAGGTATATAGGTATATAAAATGACAGGGCATGGAAATTAAAGGTGACGTCAGGGGCTGCAAGTATCACAATTTTTTGCCGTCAAGTGTGAGTTCAACTAAAAATTATATATTCGGAATCTTGATGTCGAGAACTATCGATTGGTATATAAATGTGTCGATTCTGAGG
>Ga0307963_1004586_pt1 | contig 10947 bp, 9 predicted proteins | sample OrgLakmetagen594_FD_201829 | JGI IMG/M metagenome (GOLD analysis project Ga0307963, IMG submission 201829) | Saline water microbial communities from Organic Lake, Antarctica - #594 | ecosystem: Environmental > Aquatic > Non-marine Saline and Alkaline > Saline | place: Antarctica: Organic Lake...
TAAAACTAAGCTGCCAACTATCTAAGGCACAAGCATAAAAAGGATGGTTAGCACAGCGCAAGCTGTGCTAAGAGAGTACTAACTAACGTTCGGTTGTACTCGCCTCCAAGAACTAGAGTACTTCTGCATGCTGCAGAGTACTCAGCAGTTATTTGAGAGTGCACTCAATGGACTTTAATGTTTCTGTACGTCTGCACTGTACACACCGCAAACGTTGCACAACATGATACAAATACGTGTCAACGGCTTAAGGATGTGGAGGTGTCTGAATCTAATTCAAGCAGAGCGGCTGCAATTCAAGCAGAGCCCAATGTTTTAACCGCTTTTACTCCTACAAACTGTTCTATTCCAGTTATAATTCACTTATGCTTTCACCTATATAAAAGCATGTTTCTGTGGCTCAACTCCTGGCACGCAGCCGCAGCTGGTGTGTGTGCACTGCAACCGTAAAGAACTGTCCAGAATCATGCACACAAAGGAAAGCATGGTGCACCTACAGCACAGAAAATAAGCTACGCAGACGGTGTGTACACTTTCCCAGTGACGCCTTTCGCCCATTTTCTTTTCTTCCAATCTTGTGTGCCCACAAACACGAACCCTGCACTTTTTCTACTACCAATTATAGCATGGCAACCGTCGTGCCAGAGTGGCTCCTTGCTCGCTTTTACAAAAGGGCTTAACACATTTCGATTTCTTTCTCCTTTATTCTTCAACGCACTGAAGCACACCGTCTGGCATCCTCGATTTCATTCTGCATTCTTCCTCAAATTCTTTCTTATCTTTCTCATCGCATCCTCAATTTCTTTGTCCTTTCTTCTTCAACGCATTGAAGCACACCGTCTGGCACTTGCACCCTTCCCTCGCTAATTTAGGTGCCCATCAACGTGGCCTTCTGCTCCACCGACTATGGGAACCTCAGTTCAAACTGCACAGCAGCAGATCTGGCTGGAGGTGGGTGATGAAATGATGCGGAAAACTTGTGTTGGGTCTGATAAGCGAGGTTGTGACAGTAAAAAATCAGCAACCCCAATTGCCCGATGGTGGAACTAGCAGGAGGTGGTTGTTAACTTGATACAAGGGAATACAAGCACATTTAGGTCTGGAATTTGGTTTGCACTTTATAAACTCCAGTCAATATCTACAACCTATATAGCTGTGGGCTGTGCTGGGAGGGGTGTCGTGATTATATAATAATTGCACTTATACACTCCAATAAAAAACTACATATTTAGCCGTGTGCTGTGCTGGGAGGGGTGTCGTGATTATATAATAATTGCACTAAAACACTCCAATAAAAAAACTACATGTTTAGCCGTGTGCTGTGCTGGGAGGGGTGTCATGATTTCATGGTGTATCATCAAAGCAGGTGAGTGAGTTGGTGACTGTAACGACACTGTCTTGAGGGTTTGCCAATATCGTATAAGTTCAAGTGTAGTCATACTGAGCATTTAGCAGGGCAATCACTAAGTGAACGACCGTGTACGGTGGATATTTACATGTCTGGCTATCCTGACTTGTACAAATTCCTAGGCAGATGTCGTTAGATTGTCAGGCAGGAAAGCAAGCATACGCATGAGTTTGTGACTAGTTTCTATATTGCAGAGATTTTACTGCACTTCAGCAGACCTCGCGGTCGTTGCGTGCGTTGATCGATCCTAAGATAAGAGCGTGAAGAGAAAGTGGATGGCATTTACTTGTCACGGCATTACCTGAGCTCGGCAGCACACAGCAGCAGCAAATTGTGCTAGCTGTGAGGGCTTTGGTAGTGCTCTCGTCAGAAGAAAGACGACCTATAAAAGTTGAAACCATTCCTGACAGGAATGTTTTTCAAGTTGGGTGAAAAGTTTAAGCATCATGAATAGGTTAAGCATAGGGTTGGCCAGAACCATATATACATATATATAGTGTATTTTTGGCAGGGAAATCACCACATATACAGTCATATACGGTGTATATATGTACAGTTCTGGCCAACCCTAGTTAAGCACCGTGAATGAATAAGTTGAGCACCGGCATGCACACCTTTTGTTGGGTGGTAGAGTCCGTGGTACTCACACACAGTGTGTCTGACCCGTTTTACTGCTTTGAACTTCGTGTCCACTCTCCACTGTGTACGTGTAAACATATCCCTATGCATGCTGGCCAGATCACTGTACACATGGCACTGCACGAACTTTCCTTGTGTACGTCAGTGCTAGGAACCCCTTCCCGTGCGCACTTTTGTGCCACGCTCTTGTTGCCCTACTATAAAATAATAGTAACTAATATTGCCTGTACTTGCTATGGTGCATTGCTGCTCCTTTAGATGAGCAACCAGTGCAACTATAGAGGACGCGTGTACATCTTAACATGACCCGTTTGTAGGGTTGGCCAGAACCATGTATATACGCCGTAAATATCATGAAATCCCTGCAAATAATGCCGTGTATACGCCACATATATAGGGTTCTAGCCAACCTTACCCATTCGCATACGCATCGCTGGGTGGCTACCTGAAAGACCAGTGGCTCAAGGTTAGGCTTTGGGGGGTTGTGGGCTTAATTAAAACGGTAACGTGTGTGTGTGTGTGTGCTGCCTAGATTGTGCAGATGCTCTGCACCTGCTGCTCAGCTTTTACATTGGCACCGTCATCGTGGATGTTTATTCCAATCAATTCAATTAGTGTGTGTGTGTTCATGTGTTTGTGTGCGCCGCAGGGATTGTGTACGCGCTACACCTGCTGCTCAGCTTTCACATTGGCACTGTCATTGTGCAAGGTTACCGCAAGAAAACTGTGATGGGTAAGTTTATCGGCGGCAGGTCTTTGAGAGGGTGTCAGCTGAGTTGCTGGGCAGGTTGTGTGTGTGTGTGTGTGCGCTCGTGTGTAGGGTTGGCCAGGACCGTATATATCCACCGTATGTGGCCTTATATTTGGTGAAATCCTTGCCAAAAGCACCCTGTATACACCGTATAAATATGGTTCTGGCCAGCCCTAGAAATATGGGCAACGGGCGCATAGCACGCAATGGTATTGCTGCATGTGCACACACAGCCGACCCAACTCGTATGTAGAAGTGGCTGGGCGTTGCATGTAGAATTGGAATGACGGGAGGATAGGCAGGCGGGTTTGTGTGTGCACAGGGGAGGCAAATATGTAGGGCTGGCCAGAAGCATATATATATGGTGTATATACAATAATATTGGTGTATATACAATAATGTTGGTGTAATTACAACAATATTGGTGTATGTACAATAACATTGGGCAGGGGAAACCGATCATTGAATTTACGGTCACATACGGTGCACATATTCACGGTTTTGACCAACCCTACAAATATGCATGTGAAATATGACATGCAATGGATGTGCAGATATGTGATATGTGACATAGGTACATGAAAACGCGCAAGGAAGGACGAGACTCTATGACAGATTTCCCAGAGGGGGGACACTGGGCAAAAGCCAAAACACGCTCCTGTTTGCATGAAAGGTGCAACTACTCACACGTCACTTCATCAAATTGGACCCAACCTAGCTTCAAACTGATACTGACTTTATAAGCTACCCGAGCACGTGCTCAGATTTAGACAAGTCGCCCTGCGTACAGAATGACAGGACTAATAGCACACGTTGTGCACCTGTCTTCTAGATGGGTGCTTTCAGGGGGAATGGCACAACACACACTAATTTGCATATCTCGCCAACCACTTAGTCTTTCTGCCCCATTTCTCTTGCAATGATCTTTATTTACTCTAAGGATTTCAAAACACCATAAATTACCCAGTTTGATGCGCTGGCTGGTCAGATACAGCATGTGGCTGCTCAAAAAGTAGGGTTCACGCCGGGGCTGCTGAGGCAGGTGGCCCTAGCTTGCCCGTTTCAAGCTCAGCTGCATTAAATTCACATAGTAGAACTGAGCTTGAAACGTGCAAGTTAGGGCCACCTGCCCTCGGAGCATGCAAAAAGTATACCCATTTGGGGCCTCAGTGTTCCCCCTCTGCGGATTCCCTCTGGCGCTTTTGGCGCATAAAATAGCCCTTGCCTCCTCTCTCTTGCATTCTATAGGTCGGGTGTTGAGCGGATCTGCGTAGAGGGGGCAATGCTGATTACAACAATTCTTTCCTGAGTTGTGCTGGTAGCCTGAGTATCATCTGCCTTTTGCCTTTCTTTTTCCCCCTGATGCAGATGGTCGCTTGGTGGCCAAAATTTACACCCGCCACGGCCGCTTCCTTCTCGATTTCATGTCTGTGTGGCCATTCCTGTATCTGGTGCGCGTGTGTGCACTTGTGTCATGTCTGTGCACACATATCTGTATCTGGTGCGCATGTGCACAATCGTGTCATGTCTGTGCATACATATCTGTATCTGGTGCGCATGTGCACACTCGTGTCATGTCTGTGTCACATTTGTGTCATGTCTGTGTTGCCATTCCTGTATCTGGTGCGCATATTTGCTTGTGTGTATGCAAGCAATGCCACAACTGCACCTGATTGCCTCTGTATCTGGTGCGCGTGTGTACGCTTGTGTGTGAAAGCATTTCCACCTGATTGTGTGTTTCCACCTGATTGTCTCTGCGTGCAAGGCCTCAGGTCCACGCCTCTAATTGAAAGGCTTTGTGTGGCTCATTGTGATCGCTTGCTGTTGGAGTATATTGCACGGATTCGCAAAGTCTCAAAACTTGTCCATGAGAATTCTCCCAGATGACCAGGGTCTAACATTTGGTACGACGCTGTTTAATATAATTTGAGAGACTTGCCAAAATTTAAGGGCGGGGGGCAGTCTGGGTTAAGCTGGATGGCTGTATGTAAACTTGGGCGGGAGACAAGCAAAACCTAGGAGCTTTTTTTTGCCACCGACGGGGGCTTTGCCAAAAAAAGCATCTGTCGTCTGCCGCTCAACACCTACTGCAAGTTTCTGCCCTTATTCCGTTTTCAAGCTGCAAATCACCATTTTAAATGTCCAGACTGAGGAACAAGGCTATCCGATGGTCAGGTGGAGACATGCAGCAACTGCCGCCCGTGCTTTTCAGCCCCATTTCACGCTTGCACAATTGCTTTGTGTGGGTTGGTGTGCAGTGTCTGAGCTACAACGTCTGTCATTGTTAATTTGCCTCAAATCTCTGTACACGATCAATCAGAAAGTAAGCTACATAACACAGTTGTTAGGTTCCAAAAAAATGAAGTGGTTGAGGAGTGATGAGTTTGGTGAACCTAGCATGTTGTTCACACCTTCTGCATCTCGTTTTAAGTTTGCCAGAGACCCTCATTCTTTGTTTATTTTTAATTAACGTTATGCACCTGCGCATCCCTCATTCTTGCTCCCCTATATTTGCTAAGCGCACTTTTCACCTGCGTGCATGTGTGTGGGATATTGTCACTCATGTGTGCAGTGTCACTCATTCAGTCACTCATGTTTGCATGTGTGCATGTGTGCAGTGTCACTCATGTGTGCATGTGTGTGCATGTGTGCAGTGTCACTCAGTGTCACTCATGTGTGCATGTGTGTGCATGTGCAGTGTCACTCATTGTCACTCATGTGTGCATGTGTGTGCATGTGTGTGCATGTGTGCAGTATCACTCAGTGTCACTCATGTGTGCATGTGTGTGCATATGTGCAGTGTCACTCAGTGTCACTCATGTGTGCATGTGTGCAGTGTCACTCAGTGTCAATCATGTGTGCATGTGTGCAGTGTCACTCAGTGTCACTCATGTGTGCATGTGTGCAGTGTCACTCAGTGTCAATCATGTGTGCATGTGTGCAGTGTCACTTAGTGTCACTCATGTGTGCATGTGTGTATGTGTCTCACAGGTTGTCATCATTGCTGGGGACTTCACATCAATCCGCTGGGTGGCTATCGTGTCCTTGTTCAGGCTCATTCGGATGGGGCGCCTGTTCTCTGTCGGCCAGATCATCTTGTCAGACGTACAAAGGGTGAGTAATAGGGCAGGGTGATAGTGGCAGCATTTTTGAAACAAGCTTGTTGTATGCGGTCCGCTCCTGGCATCGTTTTGTATGCGGTGAGCCCTCGACATTGTTTTGTATGCGGTCCGCCCCTGACATCATTTTGTTGCACGTGCAGAGGTTTGGATGATTGCAATTCATTGGTTACTCTATGGATGGCATGCAGAAAATCATAGGCAAAATTCGTGGAAGTTGGATTGCAGCACAATATTTCCAGCCTAAATTGGTTGGCTGGTCTTTTCATCAGCCTGACCGGAAACTCTTGAAAGGCACTGGACGACCTACAGTCTTTTGCTTGCTTTCTAGTAATCTCAACATGAATGGATGGAAAACAGAGGGTGCACTGCTTTGAGCCGCCAAGTGAGGGGGTCGTACGTTTGGGGAAAGTGCTTGAGACGTGTCACTCAAACGACCACATGAAAAATCATACTTACGCACCCTTGTTAGGTAAGCACCCACAGCAACATTCCGTGTGCCTGTCTTGTCTCACTTTTCACCAAGTATGTGTCGTACAACGTATCTGCGTATTTGTGCACCCCTCAAATCGACTTTTATCTGTCATGTGACCACATAATCCACATGACATTGTACGGAACGTCTAAAACAATTTGCATGTCATGTCCAGCCTGTCTTCTCACTAATCAAGTAGCAGCTGTAAGGTTCAAGGTGTTCGTAATACGCTCCAAAATATCTCCACCCCGAATGTGTGAGAAACATTCCCTATCTTTTATATTCATTTGCTCCAGTGCACTCAGCATCACGACCAAGTTGACACTCGCTTCACATTGACGCCGACAAAATGCTCGTCCACACGCCCTTCATCTGTCAAGCACCATTTAGATGCGACAGGCCACGGGACGAGCCAGAAAACTAGATGAAGTCTCACACAGGAGCATGAAACTAAGCAAGGAACACCATTCAGATGCAATAGGATACAGGACAAGCCAGAAAACTAAATGAAGTGTCCCACAGGAGCCTGGACTTGAGCAAAGCAAACTGCCGTGCTCACTTACCTCCTCTTTTACGCGCGCGTGTTTGTGTGTGTTTGTGTGTGTGTATGTGTGTGTGTGTGTAGGTGCGCGTGCGCGTGTAAGTGTGCACGTTTGTGTTTGTGTGTGTGCGCGCATGTGAGTGTTTGTGTATGTATGTGCGTGTGTATTTGTGTGTGTTTGTGTGTTTGTGTGTATATTTGTGTGTGTGTGCACGCGTGTGTGTGTGTCTGTCTGTGTGAGTCGACAGATCACTCACTCTTCCTTGCACTTGCAGGGGGACGAGTACAGCTCCATCGCTCAATTATTTGGTGGCTCCTCTGTTGCGTACATCGTCATCATTGCGTTTTTTGCGACCACCATCCTCAACATGGAGGGCTGCCTCATGGTGCTGGTGTCGAACTTCATTGGCAAGGAGAACAGGTACGAGTTGAAAAATCGCAGTATGTGCACTTATTAGAAGAATGATTTAAATGCCTGGAGTATAGGAGTAACAAAGTAGGTGAGCGTCCTTAGGAAGAGGAGAAGAGGGTGTGAAAGGTACTGCACGAGTCCTCTCGCCCCTGGTTTAACAGTGCCAACTTGAGTTTCTAGATTGGCAAGGGAAAAAGTTGCATGACAAACCGTTACCTTTTGGGTCTGAAGCAAAGTTAGGCAAGGTTTTACATACCGCGCACGTCCATGGATCCAGAAAAACTATGATAAAATAAAATAGTTTATGGTCTAAATTTTGCAACCACCCCCTCTAAAAATAAACATTTACAGTTTTGTACATCAGACGCCCCACACCCACACCCACACACCACACCCACACCCACACCCACACCCACCCTCGCTGGAACTTTCCGACGGGTGCAACGGGTGCAGGCGGGGCTGGGGCTGGGGGTGCAGGGGCACAGGCAGACGGAGCTGGAGCTGGGGGGTCAGGGAGTGCTGGGAAGGTGAGGGCGGGAATTCCTGACCACTCATCGCTCGCACTGCTCAGAACCGTTAATTTCGGCTGCCGCCCCGCAACCACCCCCTTCAGAAATAAGTATTTATTACACCGCCGCCTTGTCACTGCCCCCACCAAAAAACAATAATTAGGGGGCGGTGATAGACTTTTCGTACGGTATGTGGCAAATTAGGCCAAGAGCAAACAAAAGCCGTGCAAGGTCAGGGATTCAACGGTAGGTTTTGATACCGAGCATCACTGCAGCGGCTATCATGATAAGTAGTGTGAGCTTGGACGTCTGCTGGCTTTTATGTGGCGCATATACGTGTATGTTGGGTATATAATATCTTGTAAAAGTAATGATTTATGTTGAAGCATTTGTATCTTCCATTTGGTGGACACCGGCTCATCAGCCTCCAACAAGGAGTAGCGTTGTTGTTATGACGGTGACGGTGACTCACTCTCCAATCCTGCGTTCACACCACTCAGTGAAGTCTCACAACAGCTGCCCGTTGCACACCACTCAGTGAAGTCTCAGAACAGCTGCCCGTTGATCACCACTCAGTGAAGTCTCAGAACAGCTGCCCGTTAAACACCACTCAGTGAAGTCTCAGAACAGCTGCCCGTTAAACACCACTCAGTGAAGTCTCAGAACAGCTGCTTGTTGAACACCACTCAGTGAAGTCTCAGAACAGCTGCTTGTTGAACACCACTCAGTGAAGTCTCACAACACCTGCCCGTTGAGCACCACTCAGTGAAGCAGAACAGCTGCCCGTTGAACACCACTCAGTGCAGTGAAATCTCACAACAGCTGCCCGTTGCACACCACTCAGTGAAGTCTCAGAACAGCTGCCCGTTGATCACCACTCAGTGAAGTCTCAGAACAGCTGCCCGTTGCACACCACTCAGTGAAGTCTCAGAACAGCTGCCCGTTGAACACCACTCAGTGAAGTCTCAAAACAGCTGCCCGTTAAACACCACTCAGTGAAGTCTCAGAACAGCTGCCCGTTAAACACCACTCAGTGAAGTCTCAGAACAGCTGCTTGTTAAACACCACTCAGTGAAGTCTCACAACACCTGCCCGTTGAACACCACTCAGTGAAGCAGAACAGCTGCCCGTTAAACACCACTCAGTGAAGTCTCAGAACAGCTGCCCGTTAAACACCACTCAGTGAAGCAGAACAGCTGCCCGTTGAACACCACTCAGTGAAGTCTCAAAACAGCTGCCCGTTAAACACCACTCAGTGAAGTCTCAGAACAGCTGCTTGTTAAACACCACTCAGTGAAGTCCCACAACACCTGCCCGTTGAACACCACTCAGTGAAGCAGAACAGCTGCCCGTTAAACACCACTCAGTGAAGTCTCACAACAGCTGCCCGTCGCTTCTAGGTCATTGCCCACAGCATCTTGATGCATGATTTGAAGATCGTTTATGTCCTAAAATATGTACATTGAAGCTGCCCTGGCATTCACCATGATCCTAGCTTCGACCAAATTTGCCTATAAAATAAGGCACTTTTCGGGCTGCTAATGACACTCACCCACACATGCAATTGCACACACACCGTCACATGCACACACGTATACACACACACTCAACACACAATCAAAACACACAACACTCACTCTGTTTCCAAACCTGTAGTTCCACCCTTCTAATTGTGCATGCAGCTGGATGGCTTCTTTGGATTGGATAGACATCCCAAATGCCAGCCCTTTCTACCATTGGTACTATGGCATCTACACTGCTATTGCTTCTGTGAGTTGCGATTGCGTTTGTTAGGGCCGATAGTGATTTGGCGGTTACAGCATTTACACCGCCATTCCTTTTGTGAGTTACGTCTGCGTCCATGAAGGCTGATATTGATTTGGCAGTTACGGCATTAACACGCCTTTTTGGCATTGTCTGTTTGGCATTGCCTTTTTGACATTGTCTGTGTGACATTGTCTTTTGACTTTGTCTGTGTGGCATTGCCTCTTTGACATTGCCTTTTTGACATTGTGTGTGTGACATTGTCTGTGTGCCTGCAGAACACCAGCACCGGCATTTTTGGTATGCAGCTGCTGAACCCTGCGGAGTTTGTGGTGGGCATTTTCTTTCAGATCGTGGGCGCCCTGATGTTCACGTTTGTGGCGACAGTTGGCCTTTCTGCAGTCACGAAGGTGCGAAGACCAGACAGCTATGTTGTTGTTCTTTGTGGCAAGAGTAGAGAGCACATCAACAAGTCCACAGTTGGAAAATCTGAATTCCTTGAGTCGTCCCCTCCATTTGATCTACCCCTACACAGCGAAATATCCTACTCTACAATTAAATACCATCTGTTTGGTTGAATGCCCGTGCGTAGCAAAGCACGTCTTATTCAAGGCTTTACAAACAAGTGCCATCTGTTTGGTTAAATGCCCGTGCGTGGCAAAGCACATCCTTATCAAAGCTTAAAAATCAAGTGCCATCTGTTTGGTTGAATGCCCGTGCGTAGCAAAGCACATCCTAATTAAAACTTTATAATCAAGTGCCATCTATTTGGTTGAATGCCCGTGCTGAGTAAAAGCACACCCTAATTAAAGCTTTAGAATCAAGTGCCATCTGTTTGGTTGATTGCCCGTGCGTAGCAAAGCACATCCTAATCAAAGCTGCCACAGCATCTCTCTGGTAAACATTCCCAACCATTCCACACCCTTTGACTCATATTTAAGGTGGGCCAGAACCAAATATTTGCACGGTGTGAATACAACTTTTTTGGCAGGAAATCACCAAGTACACGGTCAAATACGGTGTGCATATCCGGTTCTGGCCAATACTCACTCACACTCACGCAAACGCACAAAGCCTTGCCGGTGACGCGCTGCCTGACATGTGTGTGGCCTTCCACAACTCACACACACACACACACACACACACGCACACCCGGAATCAAACTCACAGCCATACTCACTCACACTCACGCAAACGCACAAAGCCTTGCCGGTGACGCGCTGCCTGACATGTGTGTGGCCTTCCACAACTCACACACACACATACACACGCACACCCGGACTCAAACTCACAGCCACACTCACACTCACGCAAACGCACAAAGACTTG
>Ga0307963_1004587_pt1 | contig 10947 bp, 9 predicted proteins | sample OrgLakmetagen594_FD_201829 | JGI IMG/M metagenome (GOLD analysis project Ga0307963, IMG submission 201829) | Saline water microbial communities from Organic Lake, Antarctica - #594 | ecosystem: Environmental > Aquatic > Non-marine Saline and Alkaline > Saline | place: Antarctica: Organic Lake...
CAGGCCCTGTCGTGTGGCTAAACCGTTTGGTGTGCTTGTCTGTGTGTATCGTGTCCGTCCTGTACTTAAGGACTTGTTCCTGCTCCTTAAAAGTCACATTTGGCATGGACCAGAATGTGTTACTGAGTTGAGCAAGGGGCTTTGCATTAGGTTGCTGTGTGTGAGAGTTGGGCTGTGCTGCACGCTCGGGCGTATCATGCAATGTTTGCCAGAGCTTGTAAAGCAGTGTATCTGTGTTAGCTTCACCAAGGTAATGGTGGGTGTGCATGTGATGTTTAAAAATGTCTTGCAGGTTAGTCAAAATTCGTAGCTCTTCTGCATGGGAGCCAACTTTGTTTGGAACGCTTAGCCAGAACAGGTCGTAGAAGGGGTCAGTAGCTGGCGGGAGAGAAATGTCAGAAATTTGATTGACTGCTGCTTTGTGTGCTAGGTGGTCTGCACCCTCATTGCCAATAATACCAGAGTGAGATTTCACCTTGTAGAAAGTGACGGGAGAAGGTGAGGATTGGATTAAGTTTACAATGTCATTGAGTAGTTCTCTGTGCAAGTGGTGGAGTACAGCCATTGGGCTCAATAGCTGTTTTCTAATTTGAAAGAGGGATGAGGCACTGTCTGTAGCAATTTCAGTGTGGCCTTTTTGTACCGCTACTAGCACAGCTGCAAGTTCAGCTCTATTGATGGTGAGTGTGGGGCTGTTGCCTCCAGGATTGATAGTGATGGTATCACTATAACCGGTGTATGTAGTGGGGGTGAAAATGCCAGCGCCTATAATTTGCTGTTTGCTGATCGCACCTTGCATGGCACTACCATCAGTGTATGCGATTGATTTCCAGTTTTGTACTTTGGGAATGTGTGGGCTCTTGTACTGGTTGACGTTTGTGTTATGAAGCGTTTGCCACTGGCTGATGTTAGCAGCAATGGGAGTATCTGGGTGTAGGAGTTCAAATCTCTTCCTCTGCTTGTTCTTGCATTTCACACGAGCACTGCCAATCTCGTGGGCACTATTGTTACAAGTCCAAGTTGTTTCAGGAATTGTCTGTTTAAGATTGTTGAGCCAAGCTGGGTTGAATTCAATCAGGGCTTGTTTCCCTCGATTGTTCCAGAATCGCATGGTAGTTCGCTTCAGTTTTGGCATTTCCCAATTTGCTTATGGATAAAATGCATGTGTGCTTGGAGGGCGTCATGGTGGTTTGGTAGGTACCAAAGCTTTGGGGGAGGAGAATGGGCCATGTTTGTTGTATGGGTATGATTATGGGTTTGTGTGTGGTTTTCTATGTCTTCTTTTGCAAGCCAGTGGATGTTGTAGAAGGGATTTCCCTCAGGGCCTGCTGTTCTAATGGAGGTGTCTGCAAGGTCGGAGTAGGTGGTGGCTGACTTATTAGCAAGGGCGTCGGATGTTCATTCTTACCAATAATACCGGCACGGAACTTTACTTTGAAGAAGTAGATGGGCGATGGTGATTGGCGGATTGCTTTAGCAATGGATCGAAGGACACCTCCTTGGATGTGATGGCGATGGAGATTCGGGTGTGAGAGCTGTTTTTTAATGTCATGTAAGGCTGTCTGTGGCTATACGTGAGTAGCCAACAAAAGGGGGAACGTCCAGCCAAGAGAAATAAAGAGGAGGTTGTCTAGCCCAGATCTAGCTAGGCTTGCAGCTTGCTAGCAGCGACAGACACATTGGGTCCTGGGCTTCTTTGCCTTAAAGAGCATGAAAGCAAAACTCTTGCAGTTAATTTATTAGCACTCAGCCGATTGTTGACTTTCATATGGCTTTTACAGATCGTGCACACCGGTAGTTGATTATTGAAAAGGGGATACCTACCATGGACACCGCCTAGGTGGTGCAGTCTTCAAGGTTCTTCAAGCCTTAAGGACCTCTCGAAAATTAACCCCGGCTTATTGTCAAGAAGCCTTAATCTTCTCTGCATAGTTCCTTGAGCCGTCGCCTGATAAAAGCAAGCTGGCAAATGCCTGATGAAAACCGCTCCTGCCGTGACAGGCTCTTTCAGAAAATTGGTGAGAGAACTTTGTGTTATGCATGCTTGTAAAGGTGATTCTTCTGAAATTTTGGCATTTTTAACAAGGGACTTGAGTGAGAGGAGGTCATTTCTGGCCGTAAGCGCAAAAAAACAAGCTCACTGGAAGCTTTTCAGAACGTAGTAGACCAACAACAATGCAATGAAACAAAAAAAACTGTCATTATGCGCTTAAGGTATGACTTGTGTCACCTCAATAACTAGGAATGTCAACTAGGTCAGCAGAACGTTATAAATGAACTTGTGTGTCCTAGAAGTGGGAGCTGTCTTCCTGAAAACGAAAACATACTTCAACATCCTTAACACGTCAAACAAATATTGTGAATTGTGAAAGAGTCTTGCAGTTCATAAGTACTCCTTCTCTGACAATTGTGAGGAATGAATTCACCACCTGCGTTATTTGTTACCTTATATCTCATGTATGTAAATCTATTGTGGAGGAGCAGTAAACCACTGAAATAGGGAAGGCGTTTGTGAGCCAACGGCTCTCATACCCTCTTTAGCGCTCGTCATACGTGAACTATTTTGCTGCTGCTGCCATCTTAAACTCAAATCATGCGTCATAGGTACCTCCATGCCGTCACTGGACGCTCCAATTGCGTGAGGCGCAGTGAAAGCTTGCTGCTGCTGCTGCTGCTGTGCCGTTGCATCGGGCATGTGGAATGGCTGTGCCTGGGGATGCGGCTGCCTGCATGTGTCATCAAAGACGATGAGGATGCCATCATATGATGAGAAGCAAGTGAGATACGAAGATAGTTAGCATGTTCTTTAGCAAGTCAGCACTTCAGATCCTCACTTTTAATAGAAGAATGACGCATGAAAACCACTCCCCACATTGACTAAAGAAACGGAGCCGCTTTGGTATTGGGTGCCGTAACACTCCACCACCACCCAAAGAGAGTAGCACAGTTGATGAGTGCACATGGAGCTTGGAGGCACTTAATAGTCATAATGACAAATACAGGCAATCCTAGCCTGAAAGCGTGATACAGTTTTAAAGCAGCTCCTCGTCTGATGCCTTTCAAAAGCATCTGCAGCCTGCTGCCGGGTAACCACGGATTATTGAAAATGCTTTTGCACCATAAGGAGGGGGAGAAGCCCTTTTTACTTTCACCAAACTGCAACAGTGCCCAACAAACAACACAAGCACAGAACGCACCTGGCTAAAAACCAGGGGAGGCAGGAGTGGACGTGGCCCCACGCAGCATTTAGCATTGCTCCCCCGACGCTGGGCAAAAGGTTGCTCACTACGCCACCGTTACTGTGGATTGGGGTTAACCAGCTGCATCTACTGCCATCACCATACCCGTTAGGATATTTAAGGTCCAGGGCTGATACCGGCAGGTACTGCACAAACAAGTAGGCGTCGTAAAGCGTGCGCTCCAGGCTCGGCTGGGGCCCAGTCGGCAGGCAGTAGAAATCCTGCAGGCACGGTGTGGCACGGCTTAGCCTTCGTGCACGTTTCAGCTCCCTGGCAAAGTGGCCCCTTTTTATAAGCAAAAAAGCAAAAAAAGGGAAATTGCTCTAAAGGGGAAAAGTAGGCCCCAGCGCCGCTCCCTAAGCGCTCTATTTCAACCCGCTTTTTCACCAAACATGGTACTGCTAAACAGGAAAGATACCGTAGATTGGGAAATTGCATTAAAAGGGAGACGTAGGCCCCAGCGCCGCTCCCTACGCGCGCTACTTCAACCCGTTTTTTCACCAAACATCGTACTGCTGGACAGGAAAAATACCATCTACAATTTATTACTTGCCATATCTAGCATGCTGCGGGAGTACCAGATCTGGAGATCGCACAAACCATCATCCTTACACCATCTTTTTTAATATAGAATTACTTCCGGTGCCACTGACGGAGGCAGCCGAGCGCGGAGGCTCCTCTACTTCACACACACACACACACACATACACACACACACACACACACACAAGGTAAGGCACCTCTTGGCGCCTTTACTTGTCGTACTTCACGCTTGTTATATAGGTATGCACACCATGCTCATCCCCCCCCTGCATGATTAAAATTGCGTTATATTTGTGAATTCACTGCCCCAGGACCAAAGCATAGGACAGGATGTGTTGCACTAACTGCGTATAGCCTCTTCTTTCTTCCTTTCCTGATTGATGCTTTGACCATGCAGGGCGGTGTTGTGGTTTCTGTGGTCGGTAGGCAAAACAGCTTATCAGTGTGTACGGTACCATGCAGGATTTGATCCTTTGATCATGCAGGACAATGTTGTTTCTGTGTACGGTAGACAATACAGCTAATCACAATTGTTGGTTTGGTGTAGGCAGCAAGGGTGTAGCTGCATGCCTACCTTGAGAAGACCGAGGCACTGGTACTGGTTGCGCGCGTACAAACCAATGGCGGCTTTGTTATAGGCAATGACATGCAGAAAGATGAGGCTGCACCTGCGCAGATTGGAAGCACACAGAACAAGTTTGCAGGCCAGCTTTGTTTAAACCAGGCTGCTGTGTTGCACAGGCCTCCAGCACCGCAGCAACTGAGCAGGCCTACATTGCAGCAAAGCCCCCGAGTCCCTCTTGATCTTGAAGCTCTCCATGCCAAGGCACCTCCTTGTAGTGGAGCTTTTTTGTATTCAGTGTCCTCTACAGTAGAGGAGTGTTAAAAGAAGGGAGCTTCCATTTCTGAAGTAGATGTGGGACGACTACCACAGCCCTCTTTTTGCTTTTTTCGTGTCACCTTGTGTGGCCAACGTCTTAAAAACTGTTGACTTGCTGATGTTTGCAACAACACAATCAAAGGATAATGCCTGTTTACTACGAGAAGAGTCAATCTCGCTTGGCACTTATGTCATATATCACAGATCAAAACCTGAAGCCTCAAGTTCATTCTGCACAAGCGCACCTCTGAGCCGCTGCACATACAAATACACGCACATAGACTCCTACCTCAACTGTGCGCTTGCATATTGCTTGGCCTGTGCCAGCAGCGCAGAGGCCACGCCGCATTGTTGCCATGCAGGCACAACACCTAGGGTGAGGATGTAAGTTGCGGGGGAGGTGGCCACGCATGTACCACACTGGCTGATGTGATAACGGTCCTGTGTGTATTTGTGTGTGTATTTGTGTGTGTGTAAGTATGTGCAGTATGAAGTTGTGTGTTTGTGTGTGGGCTACACGCGGGCACCTGTGTATGCCTGATAGCAAGCTGCAATGATTTTGAGGGACACTGGTGGATACGCTTCGCGTAATTTCTGATCTTCCACCATGGCTTCTTGGCATCAAGAGGCAGCAGAATGTGAACTAGTCTTTTTTCACATGGCATCTTGGAGCTGTCGGGACCATGCACAGCCAAACCAACTCACAACTGAAACCGGTGTGAATTCAATCCTTCAAGTGTTATGTGTGGGGTTAACCAGAACCGTAAAGTACGGTGTACCTATAAACGTTGTTTTTGGCAGATATACGATCATAAACAGGCGTATATTTATATATAGTTCTGACCAGCCCTAGTCATGTGTCATGTGAGAGCTCACCACTACTTGAGAGAGAGAGCTACCTCTGAGCCACATCCCTGCTCTTTTTGTAATGTTGCCTACCATCAGGTCCAGCTTGTATATTCGCATGGCTTTTGTCTATGATTACAACACGCCTGCAAGCGTTGTGCCCTCGAGCAAATTGCAGCTCTAATTCACGATACAGCAGCAGCTTGCGACTCACCACCGTGTCCAGCTCATACACAAAGCACAGCCGTGCCGTGATGAAGCCTGCCAGCTCTTCATAGCCTCTGCTGGTGTCCACAGCAGCAAAGGAAAACACTCTGCGCGTCACACGAGCATGTATGTCTGTTTGTGTGTGTGTGTTTGTGTGTGTTTGTGTGTGTGTTGTGTGTGTGAGTGTGTGTGTGTGCGCGGACATGTGTGTGTGTGTATGTGTGTGTGTGTGTGTGTGTGTGTGTGTGTGTGGTCTTTCTGTGTGTGTGTTGTGCAGTGGTACAGTGCAGCTGAACAGGCAGCATCTTTCTTTTACAGCTACCCACCTGTCCAAAGAATTTACGGCCTTGTTGAAGAAAGAATCCTGTTTAGGGAAAGGGAGATGTGTGCTCAATCTTTGCACAGGTGATGAGCACGAAATACGTGGCTTACCTCATACTTGATGGGAAACAATTGGAGGTGGGCGGCCTGTGGAGTTTGTGTCACAAATTGTGGCAGCGGGGTTGAGAAATGAGAACGCACAGCACTTGCAGGCACACGTGCAGTTTCGTGTTAATTTGTGCATACAAGACGGTTGGGAGTAATGCGTGTGTGCATCTGTGTCTGTAATATACATGCGTGTGTTTGTGTGTGTGTGTGTGTGTGTGTGTGTGTGTGTTAATGTGTGTGTGTGTTTGCGTATGTATGTGTGTGTGTGTGTGTGTGTGTGTGTGTGAGTGTGTGTGTGTGTGTGTGTGTTTGTGAGTGTGTGCACATGTGCGTGCCATGCTCCTGGCTTTCGCATTTTAAAGCGTGGGGTGTCTATCTGACTTGCAACGGGGGTGCGCAAAGCGTCACAGGTGTTGTCCTACCTTGACTGCATCAAAATCACTGGGCTGCAGTGGCCTGTAGTGCAGATGAGCTACGGAGCTTGGTCTCTGATTTTCCAGGACTGAAATGGACATGTCATAGCACCAGTTTGCTCAGCATTTCTTACTAATATTATTTACTTACAGCTGTTTCACACACATAACAAATTGATGGCTGAAAACAAAAAGAGGAAGCTCTTATCCCCCCAGGAAAGTGAGGCCATCAGGGTAAGGGCTCGCCAAGCCATTGAGGAGCAGCGCAAGCAGCAGGAGCAGCACAAACAGCATCATGTGCAGCAGGAGCGCAAAAATCAGCCAGCAACCCTCCCCTCTCTGCACGACCTCCAGAGCTGTCCGCGGTTTGGGCTCAATGCCCGTGCCCTCATTCTTCGTGCTGCGTCCCAAAACCGTGAGCATGAGCCTTGTAAACACCCTGCTCAAGCGCGTGCGCACACACACACACACACACACACACACACACACACACACACACAAACACACACACGCACACACACACACACAAACACACACACGCACACACATACACACACATACACACACACGCACACACACACGTCTAAGAGTGCTCCACTGGTTTAAAAAGGGTGCAAAACAAAATAACAATTCTCTTGGTCCTCCCAGGTGACCCACAAACACAAACACAACAGGCAGCCGTTCAGGTCGCAAAACCAAAGCCTGCTGCACAGACGCAACCTCCCCCCAGCCTGTCTTCACTCCTCAACCCCACTAGGTCCGTGTGTCTTTCACTTGAAAGACCTTCCGTGTGTCTTTCACTTGAAAGACCTTCCGTATTTCTTTCATTTCCGTGTTTTTTCTTCGCACTGGTAGCTAGCTAGCTAGCATGTCCTTAAATGATTGTGTGTGGAGGCATACTGTATAGAAAGGGTTTTGGTTTTCATTGTACTTACAGTGTGCTACACACCGCGCACCCACACCTATAGCTTGAAAGTCAAAGCAACGCCTGCAATAATGAAACCTTTCATTGACTACATCGGAAGATAATGTGTGTGTATGTGTAAAAAGGCTGAGCAAATGGTCGCTCCACAAGAATTAGGATCACAGTGAGACGACCCCTGGCTGTGTCTGAGGCACTCGTGACCGTCATTGGTGTGAATCCAAACGCCTTCCTGAGGAAGACACACTGCAAAGGTCCACCAACGCGTTTGCACGCACACCTCTATGTGCTCCTGCTCCTTTTGTAGACATCCGGTTACTGTGAGCATGTGAGTGCTAGCTGAGCTTCATGCTTACTTACTTAAATATACCTAATCCTCATCAGTCATTCACTATTTCAGCTGCTTTGGTGCTTGCGCACAGGATGCTCGAGGCTATTTCCCTCCCAGAGCGTCACGTCGTGACGTACGTGCCACGCAGTAATATCCCAAGGATTGTGAGGCAGGTAGGAGTTTGTGCATGAATGTGGACAAACCTTGTTTGCAATCTGCAATGCTTCCGAACAAGGTGCACTGTGCACTCGTACTAGATGGCAACGGTTATAATGGATGAGTGGATGAGAGATCGGCAGTTGAGTCCGGTCAATCGTTTGGCTTCTTGGTAAACGGTCCCTTACCAGCTTTAAGTGAACCCATAAGCTCAGATATACGAAGGAAAATACTGTTTAGCTAAGAATATGACATTACACATTGCATTTTAAGTAACGCCCAAACGCTGTACATACAACAGCACCCATGTGTGTATATATATATTCACGAAATTGGCATAACTTCAGCCTGACATCGTGCACATTCCCACACAGGCTATGTACTATTGTACCCATCAACACTCTGTGCAGGTCCCACACACCCAAAGGTTCACGCACTTGCGCTTCCAAATCATGGGCTTATTTCAAACATTGCACCTTGTTTTAGTAGGACTTCAATCCTGCGTTATTTCCTGTGACACTGTCATACTAAAAGACACGACAAGGCACGCGTCTTCCCATCGGTCTCAAGCACAAGATCAGCTTGACCTTTCACAATTGTGCACCAATTTTATGCCCACATTTGTTGTTGCCCACTTGCCCGTTATACGGTTGTTGCTTGGCCTTTGCAGGGCACTGCTGACTTGCTGACGGGACGCTACTTGAGTTTGCTGGCAGAGCTGTGCTCGCGCGGTCAGGCCCCCGCACAGATTGAAAGCAAGGCCCTGGAGGTAAGGAGGCAGAGAGTGAAGCGCAAAAGCTGCGGCATAGTCACCACCTGGATCATCAGGGGTGTGTGCTGTTTGGGTTCTGCACTCCCCAATGGATGCAAGGGCCACACGACACTCCTTTCACCTGGAGAAACAAAGGAACACTAGGGGTGGGAGAGAAACAAAGGAACACTAGTAGGGGTGGGAGAGAAACAAAGGAGCACTAGGAGGGGTGGGAGAGAAACAAAGGAACACTAGGGGTGGGAGAGAAACAAAGGAACACTCATATCACCTGGAGAAACAAAGGAACACTAGTAGGGGTGGGACTATCCTGTACCCTGTGCCTAGGGGACCTAAAGGGGACAAGGAGGCTGGTTGGGTTGGGGCTAGCCGCGGTTTGCAGCGGTGGTTTGCATGTCTGTTCCTTACAAAATTTCATGTTTGGCACGTGATTTGGATGAGTGTGTGACCCCTTCTTGAGGGGGAGGCACTGGATTGTGTAGGCCCCGCGTTTGGCCCGTGCTTGCATTCGCATGATTTGTTTTGCTAGTTAGTGCCTGACCTCCACTTCACTCTTTTTTCTACAGAATAGCATTTCAGATTAATCTTGGTGCACATTCCTTTTACCGACCTGGAATGACTAGCTTTTATCTACACTCTAGCCCTAATACATTAACCCTCACCTCACTATGCAAGGCGTCTCTGTCACACTTTCAACTTAAGCTGCCTCCCTGCAAGAACTCACCCTAAGTTCACCAATAAAAATAATCCCTAACTCTGACCCTCAACCATGAACCCGTGCTGCTTGTAATGCAAAACCACAACGCAGGTGATCAAAGGGGACCCCGCCCTGCGTGCTGTGGCCAGGCTGGCCACAGCTGCGCATGAGACAGCTTTGTACAAGCAGGTATGCCCTTACGTATGGCACAAATTAAGGATGGTACTACACCCTGCTTACTTGTCTCACCACATCTGGGTATGGAATAGCCACGCACAACAATCGAGTGAGGCACTAGCAACGACTGTTATGGCGTTATAGCCCTTTTCAATCTGGCCTGACACAGCTGCAACCTGCAGCCACCCTGGATTCATAAGGCTTCCATGATCCACTGCTGTCAGCTGCTGTTGCATGATTTGGGCCATAGTGTGTAGCACTGCTGAATAGCCGTTTGTGCAGGGAGCTCCAGCTGCCCTGTACTCAGCCCTGTATGCGCATGTGGCGCCCTTCACTGCGTGACCCTCATTTTGATTGCTGCTGCATTTCACCATCCAACCAATTAGATGTTAAGAGCAGAACAGCACGCAAGGTGTGTACCTTTGCATATCATGAACCCATGAGACAGACAGGGGAAGAGATTGCTGGACCTCTGTAGTCAGCAATTTGCCTCATTGGTTGTGCAACAGTGCAAGGTTTGAAAATGAGGCCCTTAAGAGCCTCCTTGAACCAAGTTACAGCCGCAGAAGCTAAAAAGGCTGTACTGTATTGACCTACGTTCTGCTCCCCATTTGCCTACATCAAGCCCGGAACTACTTTTGCTGTGGCTAAAGCACTTTATGTCTGCCGTTTCAGGTCACCAGCAAGCATGCGTACTCTGCGGTCTCCACCCAGACGCAGTGTTGTCACACCACGCTGCAGCAGCATGCGCCCAGGGAGCAGCTCGAGCAGCTGCTGGTGAGATGTGTGGGGGAGTGCAGTGCTGCAAGCAGCACTAAAACGTTGGCAAAGCTCATCACGTGCTGTTCATCCGTGGCATATGTGCATATGTGCACATGTGTATCTGTGTATGTGTTTGCATGTGCATTTGCGGTTGTGTGTGTGTGTGTGTTCTTAAGCTACGCTGGAGTAGCGGCACTGTCCTGAGGGGGAGCAGCTACAGGGGTCCTGGTGAGGATTAAATGAGTAACATCCATAACAGATAGTCATGCTTGACTTCCACCTGCATACTACTGCACATGTTGCCCAGTTTGTTAAAGGCTACATGGGAGCATGTTCATGAGTTCACACACGTGTGTATGCGCACTGTCGTTCGCTTGCACAGGCTAAGTACGGCAGCAGTGTCTCTGCTGCTTTTGCCCCTCCGCCTACCCCTGAAGCCACACTAAAAACGCTGGTGCCACCTCAACAAGCAGTCAACTCTGTTTCAGGTGCAGAGGGTGCGTTTGGAGATCAGCATGGCCTATTCAGCTCATCAGAGGAGGAGGAGGAGGAGGAGGAGGAGGAGGAGGGGGAGGA
>Ga0307963_1004589_pt1 | contig 10946 bp, 9 predicted proteins | sample OrgLakmetagen594_FD_201829 | JGI IMG/M metagenome (GOLD analysis project Ga0307963, IMG submission 201829) | Saline water microbial communities from Organic Lake, Antarctica - #594 | ecosystem: Environmental > Aquatic > Non-marine Saline and Alkaline > Saline | place: Antarctica: Organic Lake...
CACACACACACACACACACACACACACGGACACACACACACACACGGACACACACGCGCACACACACACACGCGCGCACACACACACACACACACACACACACACACACACATGCACACACACACACACACACAAACACACACACACATGCACGCACGCACACATATACACACACACACACACACACACACAAAACATATTCACCACGTCAAATGAATTTAAAGGCAGCAGCAGGCAAAGACGCTGGCAGCAGCAAGGCACATCATCTGTTGGAGATGAAGACGAGGATCGAAGGTCTGGGTCTACTCATGCCTCGACAACGGCTACGACAGCTAGCCTTGCAAGCCGATTGGCCACGTTGGTACGTCTGCTGCAATCATCACCAGAAGCAATAAGTTTTGCCTTTGCATGCTACCTTAGAGGTTTATCTTCTTGGAACTGCCAGCAATGGACGTGGGTGCATTTAAATTGACATGGTTTTGCTGTGCTGAATAATGAATAAGGCCCGTTGCACCTGAGCATGCACGCACAAAGACACACAAAGACACGCACGTGTCTGACGTACCCACAACACATCTTGCTTAGACGCACAAACACACTCACAAACAACATAGATGCATGCACGCACACTTACACAGAAACAGCAGCGACACTCCCACCACTGCGCAACACTGCGCAGAACTTTGAATTTGATAAGCCCCAGGGCTATGAAGCCTCGATCCTCGAAGGCAGTGAGTACGACGGTTCTGAAGAGGCCGAGGCTTCTGGGACCGGGCGAGGAGGGGGGCTGGACTCACCAAATAGAGTCCCTTTGTTTCAGGTGTGTGTGTGTGTGTCTGTGTGTGTGTCTCTGTGTGTTTGTGTGTGAGAGTGTGTGTTTGTTTTTAGCAGAGGGGGGGGAGCAGAAGGGCTGCTTTGTACTTTTTCCCAAATTCTTTACACGGTTATTTTTAGTAATAAGGCCAACCAGAGTGCCGTGTTTATAGCATGACGGCTGAGCTTTGATCCATCGTTATTCAAAAGGTCCACCGCGTGAGCAGGTGTCCAAAAGATGAGGGGTGGTGTTTTCTTTGCTGTAAGCTGCGCCTAATTTGGCGTTGAGGCCCTGTCTGAAAAATGCCTCGCTGCCACTTAATGGCAATGTGGCGCTTCATGGCAATCAAATGTAGTTGACGATGGAACTGATCATTTTGAGATGCCAAGGACTTGGCTCTGTAGTTGAAGTAGTGGCACTTAATGATGTTTTGTGAAGAACCTCGGTGGGGCCCACTGGGGCGTGTGAATATTCACGTCTTGTGGAGAACCTCGGTGGGGCCCACTGGGGCGTTATCTGGTGTAAGGCAAATTGTTGTGCATATTACTGGCACTGGCTATGCAGCCTGTATTATCCCTATGAAGTTTGCGAGAATTTCCTTTCAGCAAGGGAGGGGACTCTCGCCGATTTGGAGAGGGAGGACGGCAGATGAGAATGCACTATGTAAGATTTGCATGGTATTGCTGAAAAAAACCTTGCCTTCCTCTACCACAGGTCTGCTCTCGTCTCTTCATACATAGAGGCAACCAGCCTGTGCAGCTGAAGCGCCTCAGCATTCAGCACTGCGAGGTACGAAGGACGAGAGAGGCGCTGTTGCCACATTTGCATAGCTACTAACACTACGTGCCAAAGTGCTGCAGAGGGGGAGAGTGTGGTGCTGTACAAAACAGGGAGAAGCGCTGTTGTCACATTTGCAAAGCTACCAACACTGCGTGTTGTTGTTCTTCAAAGGGGGAGCGTGTGGTGCTGTACGACCCACAGGGATACGCTATTGTCATGTTTGCTTAGTTACTAGCACTGTGTCCTGTTGTGCTTCAAATGAGGAGCGTGTGGTGCAGCACAAAATAGGGAGAGGTAGTTTAGTGCAGTCGTCCCTGTAATACCTGTGCTATGCTCTGGGGTCTCGTGCTTTTTGATCACCATAAAAATAAGTCGTAGGTTTACACACGGTTGCGACAAGGAAATAAAGCATGTAAAAAAGCTTGTGTAATAATTCGCCCTGTCCCTGCTGTTCAACCACAATAGTAGGGTTGGCCAGAACCATGTATATACGGTGTGTTAAGGCAGGGTTGTTCAATTCGTTTTTTGGGGAGCAAGGGTTCGTGAAGGTTCTAGAACCCTCAAACTGTTCGAGCAGTTCGATGTGCAATTTCAAAATTTTTGAAGGTTTTGCTGGTTTCTGTTGTCATACTCGTCCAAAACATGCTTGTAATGTCTTGGATAAACATGATATATTAGTGAGTTCTCAAAAAATTGAATGTACATAATTAAATAATTAGTGCTCTAAAAATCAGAACGTTTGTTGGCCATCTAAGGCTGTCCCCTGCATGACGGGCTGCAATTTTTGACCCAAAAAATCGAAAAAGGGCTTGAAGCTCGCGAACGGCATTTTAAGGGTCCTTGAAATGCGTGAAAGTCCGCAAACCTGTACTTTTGACCAAACCCCAAACTGAACAATCCTGGTAAAGTTATTTTTTGCAGGAAAATCACCAAACACACGGTGCATATATACGGATCTGGCCAATCCTACGTAACAGTGATGTGTGTGAGACGCAATTGCTTTGACGGGGCCCTGGCTAGTGTTATCGATCACCTGAATTTCTTTCCATGTGTGTTACATTGATCCAGCAGCTTGTCACTTTAAATTTGTAAAAAGCAAGCCTCCCTCCTCGATTTTAAGCCCGTCAATAATACTCTTCTCCATGCAGAAGCACGAAGGAGGTTCCTAGAAAATATGAAATATGTGTGCAACAAAGATCCGCTTTCCTTTCTCCATCAGTCTTTGCTTCAGCTTACCCCGGTTAGTTATGAAAATGCTTCACCACGATCAACAACTTTTTCAACCCCCTCAGGAGCTGAGGCTGCACGGCTACACTGTGGTCGACAACATTGTCAGCAAGGAGGTTGCCGCGCAAATAAAGGTGGCCGCCCTTGCACACTACCGACGAGGTGGGTGATGGGTGTGCGTGCACCTGCTTGGATGTAGACGTATTATTTGCACAAAACCTGTTTTTTGCGGGTCGGTAGGGTTCGAAATGGGGACCTCATCCTTTGATACATGTAGCGTAGCGGCCAAATTGGTGAACCCGGAAAAGGTGGGTGAGCGTGCTCCTGCTTGGGTGTAGGCACTCTTGAGTTGTGCACACAAGGAGACATGAGAGAATGTAGGGGCTCCTGCTTGAATGTAGGCACTCTTGAATTGTGTACACAAGGAGACGTGAGAGGATGTACGTGCTCCTGCTTGAATGTAGGCACTCTTGAGTTGTGTACACAAGAAATTATGAAAGATACTGGATATAGGAAGGGTATGTGCTTTAGGAACGTAAACTGTGTATATTCACTGCTTTTCTTTAGAGCCTTTCTCAGCAGCTTTCTCAGCAGCTGCGATGCTGCTGAGTTGAAAATCGAATCTGCTGTTTTCCTTTTGCCATTCTGTTCCAGTGCACACCGATTTAAGAGGCAAAATATGATGGTCTTTGTAAAAGATCTTGTTTGTTTGCGCTCTAGCTTGTGACATGTTTAAAAGCACACTTGTTATCAAGCTTCTGAGCAGTTTCAAGTATGCATGTTTTAAGAGCTTGTATACTAATTTTTAAAGTAAAGCACTTGAGTGTTTAAATAAGCATGTAGCCATGCGTTTGTAGACGTTACTTGTTAGTGACATTGCTTTTCAAACAAAGTCTCGGCGAGCTTTAGTTGCCTACCAGCTGGCAACCAATTGTCCACGTGCCCACACATATTTATTCCTACGTGTTCCTACGTGGCAAGGAAACAGTCTTAGCATAGGTACCCACGCACATTTTTTTCTACGTGGAAAGGAAACAGTGCTTGCACAGGTGCCCACGCACATGTTTTTCTATGTGGAAAGGAAGCAGCCCTTGCACAGGTGCCCACGCACATGTTTTTCTACGTGAAAAGGGAACAGCCCTTGCACAGGTGCCCACGCACATGTTTTTCTACGTGAGAAGGAACGTGGAACAGAAACAGCCCTTGCACAGGTGCCCACGCGCATGTTTTTATATGTGGAAGGGAACAGCCCTTGCTCAGGTGCCCATGCACATTCTTTTCTACGTGGGAAGGGACCAGCCCTTGCATATGAGGACTTCCTCTTGACCAAAGCAAAACTGCGCAAGAATGTGAGCAATAAGCACAAGTGCACCCAACTTGTCATGCAGGTCGCATGGTGGAGGGTGGACGAGGCCCTGCAGCTGGGTTTCCTGCAGATACCCTGCATCCTGAGCGTGTGCTGCGAGGAGACCATGTGATGTGGCTAGCAGTGGTGCGTGCGTGCTTGTGTTGCGTGGAGACCATGTGATGTGGCTAGCAGTAGTGCGTGCGTGCGTGCGTGCATGCGTGTGCTGTGAGGAGACCATGTGATGTGGCTAGCAGTGGTGCGTGCGTGCATGTGCTGCAAAAATACCATGTGATGTGGCTAGCAGTGGTGTGTGCGTGCATGTGCGTGCGTGTGCTGTGAGGGGACCATGTGATGTGGCTAGCGGTGGTGCGTGCGTGCGTGTGCGTGCATGTCCGTATCTCGTCCGTGTCTCGGCATGTCTGTCTAGAGTACCGCAGTTTCTGCGCTGCAAATACGTGTAACCAACTGAACCTAGGCAATCTTCTTGTCCATTCCTCAATGCCATTAACCCTTCATTAGCAGGTCACCTGTTATTCCACTCTCGTGTTACACTCTACCACTATCTGGTGTATAGTGCACAACATCTCTATAGGGCTCCCCCCATCTGTAAGGCACATTCAATATACTCGCTGCATGTGCTGCTCCCACTGCTCGACTCTGCTCGTGCTGGGCCAAAGGCGAGCCAACCTCTTGCTGACAAAATGTGTCTTATGAGTATGCTTACGTGTATATACAAATCCTATCATTTACCCGCGTGTATATATAATTCCTAGCTTTTACCCGTGTGGCAGCTGTACCAACAATGTGTCTTATGAGTACGCTTGCGTGTTTATACAAATCCTATCATTTACCCGCGTGGCAGCTGCATCAGCAACGTGTGCTTATGAGTATGCTTGTGTGTATATACAAATCCTAGTTTTCACCCGCGTGGCAGCTGCACCAGAACTGGTGATTCCGCAGCAAGTTAATCTTTACCCTACTTGTAGACCCTTGATGGCTATTGAAACCCTATGAATTTCACCCTGCATCCTCCCTCCTTTGATATCTACTGTCCCACAGGGCAGCCTTGTTGCTGATACTGTGTAGGGTCGTCAACACCCTGTGCATTCACTGTACACAGGACTGTCTGCTTTGAAACTGTCCTCTGTCAAGTTTCCGCTCAGACCTCATAATTTAATTGTTCTAGCCAATTCTAGTTAGAAAAGGGAAGGCTCCAAAACTTAGTTGGCAGTGGTAACTAACCCCGGGTATAATATTGAGGAGAGGCCCACTAAACTTCCTGCTTAAATGTATATGCCCATGCCCATGCTATAATGTATGCCCTTGTTGTCCGGCCCTTATCGATCACTCATCCAGACACAGGTGTTACCATGCCATTTGTTAAATCTCAATGTCCTTGTTGGCCAATCAAGATGCGTGGTGTTGTGTACGATGAATTGTATGACCGTCTGAGCTCCTACTCCTTGTGTACGATGAATTGTATGATCGTCTGAGCTCCTCCTGCTGACACCATGCTTAGATGTGATTCTCCACTGTATCCACCCCTCCGACCTTCATTGCCTATCATTGATTGCCATCATTGCTTTTCATCATTGCTTATCTATCAGTGCTTGGATGTGATTCTCCACTGTATCCACCCTTCTGACCTTCGTTGTCTATCATTGCTTGTCATCATTGCTTGTCTATCATTGCTTGGATGTGATTCTCCACTGTATCCACCCCTCCGAACTTCATTGTCTATCATTGCTTTTCATCATTGCTTGTCTATCAGTGCTTGGATGTGATTCTCCACTGTATCCACCCCTCCGACCCTCAGTGCCTGTCATTGCTTGTCATCATTGCTTGTCTATCAGTGCTTAAATGTGATTCTCCATTGTATCCACCCCTCCGACCTTCATTGTCTATCAGTGCTTGTCATCTTTACTTGTCTATCAGTGCTTGGATGTGGATCTCCACTGTATCCACCCTTCCGACCTTCATTGCCTACCATTCTTGTCTTCTATCTATCCCACCCGGTTTGCTCACCATCTTGCAGGGCAAGCCTTTTGATGGCACTGTTCTCCTGTATTTGCAGGGCAAGCCTTTTGATGGCACTGTTCTCCTGTGTTTGAATGTGCTTGCTTGGCTATTGTTCCTAACCTCCCACGTTTGCTGTCAATTATCTCAACCTGCTCATCGTCCTGCAGGGCAAGCCTCCCGCAGACACCAGCCCAGTGTCCCAACTCCTCGTAGCACTGCAAGAGGTACAAGAAGACCTAGCACAGGTTGTGCGCCTGAAGAAGTGAGTATGCTGTCTGGCCTTTGCACACACATTCCCACGATCGTGGCACTCATTTTATGTTCGTATGATTTTAAACGCAAGCTCTGATACAGCCTTCTCGTTGTGTGACATACGGTCTGTTCTTCATGTGTGGAGGAGAGCAGGAATGTGTGGAGGAGAGCAGGAAGTCAAGAATAGGATTGAAAACCACGCGTGCAGTTACAGCCACTTCCCACACCAAATAAGGAAAAGGCGGTCACTTTGGCGCCAAATACTGTGACTTATGCTTACACCGCAGCCAACTCATTAGGCCCAAGCAAAGAAGGCAAACATAAGTGCACTGGTGCAGCATTGGGCTCCTGGCATTTAGCGGGCACAACAGCTGAAACCACACAGAATTTGAACACGCGTACACGCTCACGTGCTGTGCACGCGCACGGCCGTGGCACTAGTTGCTGCTGGACAAGCAGGGTGCACCAGTCGTGTGCGCCTTTGCAGCACTCAATATTCGAACCTAAGTTTAGCTGCAGGACATGCAGGGAGCGCCAGCTGTGGGTGCGTTTCTGATGCCTTGGTGGTGCACTTGTGCTCCATGCTAATATGGAGCACCAGTGCACCACCAAGGCATCAGAAACCAACTCATATATCATATATGCATATATGCTCTAAGCTGCTCTGCAGGACGAGCGGTTAGCAGCAGCTATGAGTGCAATTTTTTATGACCTGACTAATTTACTAATATATGCTCTAAGCTGCTCTGCAGGACGAGCGGTTAGCACCAGCTATGAGTGCAATTCGTTATGACCTGACTAATTTACTAATATATGCTCTAAGCTGCTCTGCGGGACGAGCGGTTAGCACCAGCTATGAGTGCATTTCTTTATGACCCGACTGATTTACTAATTTACCCACAAGCTGCACTGCAGGGAGAGCAGGGAGCACCAGCTATGAGTGCATTTCTTTATGCTCCAAACTACAATACAAAAACACTCTGAAGCTGCACTGCAGAGCAAACGGTAAACACCAGCTATGAGTGCATTTCTGATGCCTGTATGCCCCAAACCTAAATACTGATATAATCAAGCCTGACTGCAGGACGAGCGGAGAGTACCAGCACTGCGTGTGTGTGTGCATTTCTGATGCCTTGATGCTCCAAACTGACATGCTATTAAGCCTCACTGCAGGACGAGCGGAGAGTACCAGCACTGCGTGTGTGTATGCATTTCTGATGCCTTGATGCTCCAAACTGACATACTATTAAGCCTCACTGCAGGACGAGCGGGGAATACCAGCTGTGTGTTCAACCGGGGGGCAACCTTGGCATGAGCAGGCATCGAGATGCTCTGCCAGACAATGGGCGCAGCCATGGCAGCTCGTATTTTGTTTCAGGTAGGGTGCGGTAGACGTTAACCTAAAACCAAAGCCCAAACTCTAACCTAATCCTAAGCCCTAAACCCTGACCCTAAACCCTAACATGTGTCTAAGGTACGCTACAAAGCACACAGACTTATCACCTTCCTGTACGGTGCTACTCAACAAGCACAAGTCGTACAGTAAGCCGTGATTAAACTCCAATTGGGAGGCAATGCATTTAGAGCTTGCTGGCGCCATTTGCGTCGGCACTCAGGTTTTGGGGGGAATCCTTGAAACGTATGGTTACATGCAGTGCACAAACACAGTTGCAGTCATGTTGCGTTGCTGTTTAACTTGAGCATGGGTGGCTCTGGGACGCATTGCGCTTAAAACTAGACTTAGCCGCGGTAGCTCGTGTTCAGCTAAGGACGGGGAATGTATTACAAATGAGCGTGCTACCGCTAAACATCTAGGCCCAAGGACTGGCTCTGCCAACAAGATGGTGAATGCAGACTGTCAAGCTCATGTGTAAGAGTGGACATGCAGTTCATGCTCCCTTGTGCAGCTCATGTGCTGTCATCATGCTAAGTAAGGGTTGATGTACAACTCATAATCCCATGTGCACCTCATGTGCTTTCATGTCAGCTCATATATAAGGATGCATGCACAGCTAACGTTCCAATGCACAGCCCATGTGCTGCCATGTACTGCTCATGCACAGTGACAGGTGCATGCACAGTGACAGTGACAGTGACAGTGACAGTGGCAGTGACAGGTGCATGCACAGTGGCAGGTGCATGCACAGTGACAGTGACAGTGACAGGTGCATGCACAGTGACAGTGACAGTGACAGTGACAGTGGCAGTGACAGGTGCATGCACGGTGGCAGGTGCATGCACAGTGACAGTGACAGTGACAGTGACAGTGACAGTGCTCATGCACTGTGACAGGTGCATGCAGTTGGTATAGCAGCACGTGAGCAGGAGGAGCGAGGTTACCAAATTCACGTGCAGTGACGGCTGCATGCTGTTGCGACAGCAGCACGTGAGCAGAAAGATTGGAAGGTGCTGTTGTTTAAAGCTCTTGTGCACGCACAAGAGGTGCCGGTGACAGACGAACAAGAATGATCTCATCACAGGCACGCCTTAACAACAAATACATGCGGCTGGACAGAGAACCGTACGCACACAGGTGCCCACTGGACATCCACCACTCTCACATAGACATCCAAGCACATCCAAACACACGCATACATACACGCATGCACACACACACACACACACACATGCTCACAATTACGCGCACACATGCTCAAACTTACGTGCACGCACCTGCACAACAGGTGCCGGCATTGCTGCCCCTCAAGGAGACGGCAGTGCAGGAGGACCAGGAGGCCCACTTGCTGGAGACGCAGAGAGGAGCAGTGCACACACGGCATTGGGTGCTGCTGGGGGCATGCACGCTGGCAGTGTTGGTGGCAGTAGTACTGGTGGTGGCAGCGGTGGTGGTGGTGGTGGTGGTGGTGGTGGTGGTGGTGGTGGTGATGGTGGTGGTGGTATTGGTGCCGCTGGCAGGGTGGGGTCGGGGAGCAGCAGTCGAGATACTAACGGTGGGGACCTGTCTCCAGCAGCACCTGTCTTTGGGAGTGGGGGCTTGGGCCGGTTTCACTCGCTGAGCAACGGGACCGGTTTTATCCGTGGGGTGGAGGCAGATGCGGGAGTTGGAGTGGGGAGCAGCATTCAAGATGTGACGGTAGGGGCTTCCTTAGGGGGGGGGAGGGGAAGTGATCAGGCTCCTGTATCGCAGCCCCATCATCATCATCATCATCATCATCACCATCAGCAGCAGCAGCAGCAGCAGCAGCCACACACGTACACGGTAGACCTACGCTCTTTCCCTCATCACCGCATGCACAACAGCACCCCCCCATCCTTCCTCTCTCAGCATTCTTCTTCCTCCATCGGCTCGCTCCAGCCCCCTTCCTCCCCCACGCGCTCCACCTCCAACGTGCAGCACCTTTCTACCCGCTCCTCTTCACACACAGACACGCAAGACCTGTGCCTCCAGCCCCAAGACCCTGCTGATACCGCTCCTGAAGGCGGAGGCGTGCCCCCTCCCTTCCACGCTCCCCATGCTGCCCACCACCCCCACTCACGACCGAATCCCAGCACCTGCAACAGCAGCAGCGGCAGTAGCAGTGGCAGCGAAAACGACGGCAGCTGCACCAGCAGCAAAGAAGGCAGCCAGCAACGCGTCCAAAGCTTCTGCCTGCTTCCCCGCATGGGCCACAGTCGGTCTCACACTCACAGCAGCACACAGCACGGGCATGTGCATCATCGAAGCAGAGGCAGGCACAGTCAGCCCCCCATCCCACAAGGGCTTCCCCTTCCCCCCGTGCAAACCGGCCTGCCTGCTTCTGCTGCTGCCGCTGACGCAAGCACTGCTGCTGCCACTGCTTCCTCGAACACAAGTACTGGCTCTTTGGGAGGGCCTCGCCGCATAACGGCCATGGTGAGTCGCAGAAGAGTCTTCCAGTGAACGCCAGCTGACGTTTTTACAGACGCTGACAAACAGACGTGATTGTGTGTGCGCTTGAATATGAGGTGTGTGCTTGAAAACGAGGGGATAGTGAAACGAGGGTAGTGCGCCTTTTTGCGCACTCATACCTGGACCATGTGCCTGGGACATCATGCGCTTTTATCTGTGAACGGATGTAGCCTATGAAAGAATGACTTGAGAACTGATTATAACCTATGAATGAATCGAAATATAACCTACGAATGAAGTAGATGTGGCCTTTAAAAGACTCAAGAACCAAATGTAACCTATAAATCAACCAAAGAAAACTATGAACCGAAATGTGAGGATATCAGCTGTTTGCTGAGGTAGCCAGGTCTAGAGCCCGTGCCTGCAGCCGTTATGTTTTGGTAGCCTAGCAGCATCTTCAGAGCGAGTCTAGTGTTTGAGAGTCTGTTTTAGTCTGTTACGGGGTACGTGATAGCAACCAAACTCATGTATAGGGTTGGCCAGAACCGTATATATGCATTGTACATGACCGTATATTTGGTGATTTCCCTGCCAAAAATACCGTGTATACACCGTATTCATACATGGTTCTGGCCAACTCTACTCATGTACCATTAATCTATTACAGGCAAGGGTGC
>Ga0307963_1004597_pt1 | contig 10940 bp, 9 predicted proteins | sample OrgLakmetagen594_FD_201829 | JGI IMG/M metagenome (GOLD analysis project Ga0307963, IMG submission 201829) | Saline water microbial communities from Organic Lake, Antarctica - #594 | ecosystem: Environmental > Aquatic > Non-marine Saline and Alkaline > Saline | place: Antarctica: Organic Lake...
ACAAGCATAAAAAGGATGGTTAGCACAGCGCAAGCTGTGCTAAGAGAGTACTAACTAACGTTCGGTTGTACTCGCCTCCAAGAACTAGAGTACTTCTGCGAGTACTCAGCAGGTCTGTACGGGGGGGGCCGAGTTGTTGTGTGCCACAGCACCCAGATCCACACCTTGCTCGTAGCTTTTCGACTAGTATTTATTTAAGAGAGAAATCAAATCCTACCGTCGCACCAACAAAGGCGTGTCGTATCGTGCGCTGAAGTGTGTACCTTCATTTCCCCTTGTACTCTGTAGAAGAGATATGTTGATGCACTTTGTTTGGTGGAAAGAAAAATAAAAAGGAAAAACTACGCGGGCAGTGAAAAACCACTCCCCACATTAATGAAAGAAAAGGAGCCACTTTAGTACTGGGTATTGTAAAACTCCACCATTAGAAAAGAAAAAATATCAATGGGGATCAGGAGGGTTGCAGGCTTGACCTGAAACTGTCCCCTGATGAGATTTGATAATAGTGCTGGAAAGGGCACGTCTGGTAAGGACAATTTTGGCAGCATTATTAACAGAACGGACATTAAGCTTGGAAGCCAGTTTCTTACTCTTTGAGAATCAAGACCCAGCTCCTTAAAAGGCTCCAGCATGTGATTGGTGTAGATGGTGCCACTTACTCCCAAAAGGATGGTGTGGTGGGTAACAAAGGCTCCTTGAAGGATGGAGCAGAGGCTTTTGTGCTGTTCCTGCGCGGCGCTCAGCTGGTTCTGCAGTCCAGTGTCCTCACAGTGGCTACTTGACCTCGATGAGGTGAATGTCTCGTAGAAGAATGCCAAGATCTTTGGGTCGGTGCTGTCTGGAAAAGGTGGATCTGCTAATCGCCAGTTGTGATGCTGAGGTGCTCCTGGTCTCCCTCAGTTGCTCCCTGCCACTCCTAAGAACCCACCCCCCTTCATTGCTAGTCTGTTGCTTTTTTTGTTTTTGCGGTGATGGGAGCAACCAGTACAGCATCCGGACGGCTGGAGGTAAACCTATGTTTGTCTGAGAAGCGGGGTGGAAAGAGCCACTTTGGTGTATGTCGAGTTCCAGCTGTATTGAGAATATGAAGATTTTGCATAGCCAGCCGTTCGCTGCTACCTAAATCCATGCAGACAAAGCAGGATCCTAGGGAGCTTGTCTTGCTGAGGGCTTTGAAGGTCATGCTGCATGCTTAGTTGTGTCTTTTAGTGGTCATATTTCTTATTTGCGTGTATTGGCATCCAGATAGGGCATAAAGGGCACTGTCTAGGCTTAAAGGCTTGCAGAGGGGGCAAGTTAGGCTTATTGAGTGCTTAAACCATACCGCATGCTTTTGGTTGTCCATGATTCCTATTCTGTACTTCATAATGATGCACTTGGTTTAGCAGGGACATAGGATGCTGTTAGGGTTTAACTAAACCCTTAATTTGATTCAAACAAAAAAATTGAATAGCTGGAGTGCAGTATCCAGTAATCGCACCTGCTGAGTGAGATAGGTCATTGCCCATATATGGCACCCTTTTATACCGTATAAGTAGGATTGTGCATGTTTTGAACAGTGTGTTTCCACCATTAACTCTCTACATATGGATATCAAGCTGTGTACGGTCATGTAGGTGTATGTTTCCTTCCGTCCGTTTCTAAATATTTGTTTTGTATGCGCAAATGTGCTGAGTGAGGCACCAGTGCCTACACTGAGGCAATTCGATTACAATCATTGTTACATTCGTCAGACAAGGAATTACTTGATGGTATAAGGCACACAGTCACGGTCGCCCCCATGGCTGGACCGCCTTTTCCTAGTCAGATTGTGCTATTTTTGGCTCTATCTCCCCAAACACTCCACCGTTTGGGAGCTGAAAGTTGTGTTGGATAGCTTATTTTTTCTTAACTTGACTGCAAAGAAAGCAGGCGAAAAGACCCAAAACCCACTTTGGCCTTTATGCGGACTCATGCATGCAAACTTACAAGCAACCCAGCTTCCCAAAGCTTAAACTCCATAAATAAAAGCACCCCCCCGGGCCCTTTTTGTAGCACTATGTACAACAAAACAGCAACAACAGCATTGAAGGCGACAGTGGACAGCACTTGCGTGTGCAGGCGCACGCACACATAAACACACCTACACTCACAAATTATTCACATACCATGCTCAGACTTCATCCTTTTTGGGCTGCTCATATGTTGACCATTTCATGATCATTCCAAAAGGGATGAGTTGTACCATACTTTGGCACCAAGCATGTAAGGAGGAGCATCTCCTCCCGTGTAAAGGGGCCCTGCAAAGGATACAAGTGACAGAACTTAGTGGATTAAAAGAGACTAACTGTTGTCGTCCAAAATCTATATGATGCCGTTGAGGATCTGATTTGAAGGTCATAGGATGTTTGTGTACAGTCCGTTCAAACAGCATGCAAGACACAAGCACGGCAGTGACGATTTGTGACCCAAAGTAGACCTGATTTGCCCTAAAATCACCTAACTGTTCCAATTCTTTTCCAGTATGTTATGTGTAGGGTTGGCTAGAACCGTACAGGTATAAATACAGGTATTATACGGTACGAATATATACGCCGTATAATACGGGGGGGGGGGGTGTATCTACGTACCGTATTTTCCGTATCAGAAATTGATAGGTATTATACGACGTATATACGCCGTATAACCGGCGTATTTCTGTATATACACTGTATCTCCGTATAATAATACCAGACGGGGTTATCTGAGGCCAAAAATGGTACGGTTCTTGCATGCTCCCAGGGCACGTGGCCCTACCTGGTAAGTTTCAAGTTCAGCTCTGATATGCAGATATCAAAGCAGTTTGAAACGTGCCAGTTACGGGGCCCGTACCTAATCGGCCGCGGCGTGAGCCGTAGTTTTTGAGCAGCCATATGCTGTATCTGACCAGCCAGCGCACCAAACTGAGTGATGTTTGGTGTTTTGGAGTCCTTAAAGTAAATAAAGATTGCAAGAGAAATGGGTCAAAAAGACCAAGCGGTTGGCGATATATGCAAATGAATGCGCCATTCCCCCTGGAAAGCACCCATCTAGGGTACAGGTGCACGACGTGTGCATTTAGACCTGTCATTCTGTATGCAGGGCGACCTGCCTAAATCTGAGCACATGCTCGGGTAGCTCATAAAGAAGTCAGCATCAGTTTATAGCAAGGTTGGGTCCAATTTGATGAAGTGACATGTAGTTGCACCTTTCATGCAAAAAAGAGCATGTTTTGGCTTTTGCCCAGATAACTCTCTGTAATAATACGGTGCAAAACCGTATTTCAAATTGTACACCCCAAACTCAGGTTCGAATCACAGCAGGAACAGTCCTTTTTGCTCTTTGGGGTCGAATTTTTCCCTTTGCGACTCTTTTAATTAAGCACTCCCTTTGGAGACCAATTCCTTTTAATGCACGTTTTTGCATCAATCACAATTTTGTATTGGTGGTTAGAGTAATTGGGCTTCTTTTTGCACGGGAAATGGCCATTTTGTTTTTTTTGCATTGCCCTTCAAACTTTGACCTTATGGCACTACAAAATTAGATACAGGTGTGCAGCTCTCCAGGAGCTACAGAATGAGCCCATTGATTTAAATCTGAAGGTTATTGATTTCTCCGTAAGCCTATACGGAATACAGTTTTATACGGTATTTACCTATATGCATACGGTATATACGGTATTTGAAAGGTAATATTCTGGCCAACCCTAATTTATGTTATTAATGTGTTACATATTAGCAAAAGAAGCTTGCTGAAAGACCATATATGGGGAGGAAAATTGCCTAAAAACGACAAAACCCGGCAAAATCGGCAATATTTACCATCGTATAATATGGCCCAATTTGTTCAATACTGTAGTATACGCGTTAAATACGATACAGCGTATTATACAAATACGCCGTATGACACATCCCTGGCTAAAACCATTTGTATATACCGGTATATCGTGCCGTACTGTATCACCCCAGAGCCCAGAGATTTCTTTGGAGGTGCTACAATAACAATTATCACAGTTTTTACACGTTTTATCTATGCAGCCTAGCAGTCGCACGTTTTGACTGATGGCTTTTCTGTAAATCCTGTAAATCCTGTAACCCTGGGTAACCCTGAACCAAAATATCAAAGGCGTTCCTGCTCCAACCCCAGTGGGCATTTAGCCCAGTTTGTGTGCGTATGTGGATACGCATGCACATGCACGTTTGTGTGTGTGTGCGTGTGTGTGTGTACATGTGTGTTGGTGTGCTTGTGTCTGTGCATGTATATGTGTGTGTCAATGAGGGACAATGAGGGAAATTCCATGTACACCTTAAATGTGACAGACTACAAACTTTTCCCAGTTGTATAAGGTACGTATAAAATTCCGTCCGACCCTCATCATGGTATATTGAACACGTCACCTCCCCTTATAGACAAATCGAAACTGCACAATGCTTACAGCAAGCTCACGCTTGAGCGGCATCAATAATCTGGCTCACCTCTGGTATGTCTACAGCGTCTATAGACACCTGGAAGGCTGGGTGGGGATATCCGCTTATGCGCCTGCACAGGTTGGTCAGCCTGCAGCCAACAAAACCAATTATGTAAGTTGGTGCAAAATATGCACCGGGCCCCACACGGCCCTCCAGAATGCCGAATTTCCAGCAAATGTCAATGGTTTAGATATAACATCAAGTACTTCGCATTCAGATGAGGTATAGGGGGCTTATTGGCACAATTTGGGCCAAACAGCCATGGGGACGACCTCACACAAACCTGAAGCTTAATTAAAACACCTCTCAGACTGGTACATATGCAGATGGGTACATAAGTGATGCATGTACAGATGGGCACCTAAGTGGTATAAATGTTCAATAGCAATCCAACGTATTTATCAAATAAAATAAACACTGTCATACAACCACCCCCCTATTTCAGCACACATTACAATCTACATTCACATCCAAATATACCAAAACTTACATTCACACGCACAGGCACCGAATCACATATGCACACACGCCTATAAAATCACCCAAACGCACCCAGTCCCTCCATATTCTGGTCTGCTAGCTGATCGTCAGGCACGAATTATCTGCGTGGAGTGGGTGAGCAGCAGTAGAATGGAATGAGAGTAGGGACTAATAGTGTAATGGTTTTGAAAAGGCGCGTTAGCTGTTTCTTCTAGTCGTGTTCCTCAGCATCAACCCCGTCCGTGCGCTAAAATAATCAAACACTGATTCTTTTTGATCGAGATGCTGACCGCGAAACAGCACACGCCAGCAGTTCAAACTTGCGCACCTGCTTCGCTCGCAGCTAGCCCTCCACTTGTTCTCCAGCCAATATGATGAGATGGTGGTGGTGGGACAGGGGTGCAGAAGCTAAACTCTGCCCCACTCTTGCACGATGCTGGAGGTTTGGGGGCCGGCCCTGGGGTGGAGGACTAAAAGATGAAGGGAGGACTGGGGGGCAGGACGAGTGGAAAGGTTGGACCACGAGCGCAAGGAGGCAGGGGCAGCGGGGGAGTTCATGAGCTGTCGCCGGGACCCTCCTCGTTGTTTAGGAGGAGGCGTGCACGGCATCAATGAGTCACATAGGTGACTCTTGGCAGACTTCATCGTGACATCCACCTCATTAAGACAAAGGTACTGGCCTGTGAGGACTCTAAACCTCGCAAACCTCGCAGCAAACTGCCACACAAGAACAGCACAAAGGTGCTGTCTGCATTGTAGGAGCCTCCACTACCCTCCACACCATCCTTTTGGGAGTGGGTGGCAACACATACAACAATCATCCACTCCCAAGGATTCTTAGACTCTTACAGCTTTCATACAACTTTCAACACCAAAGACACATACATTGCGGTTTCCTGCCGAGGCTTAGCAACGAAAAAGCAAGATAGATTTGTATGTGTCTTCGGCAAGCCGGTATGAATTTAATAATTTGTATGTGTCTTCGACCTGACATATGTGGAATGGAGAGGTTATCTTTCATCTTCTCTTCGAACTGACACATGTGGAATGGAGACGAAAGATAACCGTCCAATCCATCAGTTGAATGAAGTCAACACTGTAAGGCACTCACATGCGCACTGCGCACACCCACACACAAACACACGCGCACGCACACACATGCACGCACACACGCACACACGCTTGCACATGCGCTCACGTGTAAGCATATACACACACATACACACACACACACACACGCACACACACAAGCACACACACACACACACACACACACACACACACACACACACAGACACACACACAGACACACACACACACACACACACACACACACACACACACACACACACACACACACACACACACACACACACACACAAACACACACACAAACACACACACACTCACACACAAATTACACACACACTCACAAACAAATGTACACACATGCGTGTGCTCGCCACATGCATGCATAACAGTTAATATATATTCTGTGTCCACCCTTTCTTCACGCAGCTTGCTGATGTAAAGAGAGCAAAACAACTAAAAGAGGCGGACGCAGCGCAAAGCTCTGAATTTCACAAGGTGATTGCCATGTAATTTGCAGGCCTGTATGGTTCCAGCTTTGTAGGTCACCAGCAATGTCGATTCGATAATAGAAAACCTCTTTTGATCTTGAAACCACTCAAGCACTGTACCGAACACGCTTTTGGCATTGCACGTTCAGCAGAATTTGTCTAAAAGAATGAGCCCGCCAGCACACAGACACACCCGTCTGCACACACATACACACACAAACACACATACACGCACACACACGCACACAAATGCACACGAAACATGCTTTGGGTACACGCACAGGTTACGGCATGGACGCCCAAGAAGCTCAAATACAAAGATGACCTTAAAGATGATGGCGGTCTACCAAAGGCCACGCAAGGAGGTGGCAAGGTATGGTGCAGGGGGTGTGTGTGTGCGCATGCTCAGCTGAGGGTAGAAACTTGCATTCCTCACGTGGTTTCCTCAATGCTTTGTCGAGATGAAGTTCTTCTGGTGGCAAGGTATGGTGTATGTGTATACGTGCTCAGCTGCGGGTAGAAGCTTGCATTCCCCCTATATTTCATCACTGCGCAACTAAAATCATGTCCTTCTGGTGGCAGGGTACGATAAAGGGTGTGTTTGCGTAATCAGCCAATGGCAGAAGCTTGGATTCCCTGTGTATTTCCACTCTGCTATGCTAGAAGAATGTCCTTTAGTGGCAAAGTATGGTGCAGAATGTGTGTTCGTGCAAATGCGTTTTTCCAGGTCCTCTGTACAATGAGTAGGAACCCTCTCTTAGAAAGGAAGGAGGCGCAGAGACTGTCCTAATTTTAGTCACGATCCAGCAAATATGATTGGCAGATTGCTTGATACTGGAAATGCACTGACATGCAAGCTCCTCGTTGTCCCCTCTTAGGTGTCTCTCATTACACAAAGTTGCACGGAATTGCACAAAATTGCACGAAAAGCTCGTTGCATAACTCTGTCTTTCTGTGAACCTGCATCCTTGCGCGCCCAGTTGACCCACCTTATGCCGAAATGCCATCATCAAAACCAGGCAGCCCAGAAATGTAGACTGCTCACACCCACATCCACGCCCTCGCCCGCCCGATACATACAAATAACTACCCACACCCACATCCATACCCACACCCATGCTTGCACACACACACACACGCACACACTCATACACACACGCACACTCACACACACACACTCACAAACACACAACACACACACCAACATTCCTTCCACCCGCAGGGACCCCCCTTTATGCCAATCCAAGCAGCTCGGCAATCCCTCAGCTCTGACAAGCCCGCCATCATGCAACGCATGGACGAAACCCTGGCACGATGTCGGCTGGCTAGGGACAACCGCAACTACCGCCTTAACTCCCTCGGTAGTTGCCCAGTCCCTAGATGTTGCCTTAACTCCCTAGGCAGTTGCCAAGTCCCTGCTAGGTAGCTGCCAAGTCCCTAGGTACATCCGCTTTCAAGTCCTACCAACTGCCTAGGTTCCTATTACTTAATTACTAATTACTGCCTAGGTAGCTTCTGCCAAGTACCTTAGCATTAGGTTTCAGGCAGCACGTTGAGCACGTCACCCTCAATGCGACCAAGCTATGGACGCAGCATCCTGAACGCTTCCCTTCAGGTGTACCGCTTATTTCTTATTTCGCTGATTGTAAACAGTAGTAAAAAATACAGAGAAACAAACAAACGACCAGTGTACAAAAAACACATATGTAAACAAACACACAACACACGCTATGTGAAGCTTCACTGGTCGCAATTAGTAGTAAAAAATACACAGAAAAACAAATAATACGCGCTGTGTGAAGAGGAACAGCGCTGCAGCTAAATTTTGGTCCTTTCTTGTGCTGCGCGCATCTCAAGCTGAGGTAGCCAAAACTAATAATGTATCATGGTGTTTAAACAGTATATTTGATATGTTTCATGTGCTTGTTTGCTGTTGAAACTATGTATGAAGAAGGTGTATGCGTGTTGCACATCATAGTCTACCACAAGTGCGTCTAAGTATCACAGTTGTAAACAAGTTGGATGCTCGTGTTATTAAGGCAGGCATGCTGCCTGTTACGAAGGTTATATTCCTGGCATTATCTTGACAGCGGTTGTGTGTGTGTGCGCTTATGTGTGTGCGTGTATCGTGCGTGTATATGGCTGCTGCTCACAAACTACGGCTTCCAAACACCACGACGGTAGCTGCCTGGAATTCTTACAGCAAATAAAGAGTGCTATAACACACTACTGTTGCTCAGATCTGCACACTACTCTCTGTTGCCCAGATCTGTACACTACTCTCTGTTGCCCAGATCTGTACACTACTGTTGCCCAAATCTGTACAATACTCTCTATTGCCCAGATTTGTACCTCAGACAACGGCATCTCCAATTAAAAAGAAGGTGAAAGGCTCAGAAGCACCTTGGTATTGCCTGTCTGCAGGAGTGTTCGAGGACGACAAGAATGAGGTCCGTGCACGCTCCATGCTGCGTGTGCAAGTCCACAAAGATCTTTCCACGACCTCTATGAGGTTGCCTGATACATATAAGGTATGTGTTTGCATGTTGTGTGTTCCTGTTAAGTGCATGCTAGAGTGAGCGTGTGCTAGGATGCGCATGTGTCTGGGTTACGCTTTTGTGCATACAAGTTCCTTTTTCGTGGGGTTCAAGCCTAAAACTTGTTAAGGTGCAAGCTGAGTACGTCATTGCCAATGAAGTGAGACCTTGCCTTGTGTTCTCCCTCTTGATCCGAGTCTCCTCCTGGCCTGTGTGACTTGCGATTGTATAGACTATCCCTCTTTATCTGACTTTTCTTCTGGCCTGTGTGACTTGCTATGTATAATCTTCTCCCTCTTAACCTGAGCTTCTTGGCAACTGTCTGACTTACGTACTTGCTCAGGTGTAACGATTTTGCTCGACTCGAGTCTCTCTCATATTGTTTCCTGTCACAAATGGTGTTGCAGGAGGCAAAGAGTGAAAAGCTGGACAACAGAGTGGAGGCCAAGCTGGAGCGCATGTTCAACCAGGTACCGTCCGTTTACGATCACTTCGGAAATTAATTAATTATTTGGCCAGAAAACGAAATTTTTTATTAATTCTTGGAGGCCTCTCCGAACTGAATTCGAAGTGAATAATTAACAATTTATAGTGGTTTTGAGGGTGAACATCGAAATGAGCTTCAAGCGCGCCAGTGTGAACCCCCTGGCCGGATTCTTGAAGCCTCAGTCCCCAGCTGAAAGGCTGGCTGCTCAGCATAGGGACCGTGAGAAGCTGCAGAGGGAAAGGCAGCTCAAGGAGCTGCAAGAGGAAGAGGCAAAGGCAAGGGGCGAGGCTGGGAAGAGGCCTGTGGGGTGCCTGCGCGGCTGAACAAGCCTCCACCCCTTCATGTAGAGTGAACTTGCTGCATGTATTCCCATGACCTCTCTTTCCCTGCTTCTGAGCACTGTGCAGCATCAGCCACAGCTCCAGCCTCAGCTTCAGCCTCTGCCAGCTTCAGCCATAACAAACAGCAGTAGCAGTGCACAGGCAGCATTCACAAGGGGGCTCTCAAACTCAAAAATTAATCCCCAAACCCCCTCACGAACTAAATCGTAATTTTAATTAATTTTTTGAAAGTGTGGTCACGAAGTGATCGTGAACGGACGGTATGTGTTAAGCAAAAGGGGTGCAAGCACATATTACTAACATAGGGCTGGCCAGAACAGTGTATATACGCCAGATATGACCGTATGTGTGGTTCTTTCCCTGCTTATGTATACCGTACATACATGCGCATGTGTGTATGGTTTTAACAAACCCTACACGTTAGATTACAAGTAAACCTTTGCCAAGCGGTCAGGTGATGAATGCTATAGCACAATGCATCTTGAGCAAATTTTATAGTTATTATACAATATACATACAGCCGGGGCCAGCTGAGGTCAACTGTATTATAAGGGCAAGAAGATGAGCTGCTAGTCTCAACACATCCAGAATGAAAGGGAAAGGAGACCCCCCTTCAGGGCACAGAAATTGATGCTCGCATGCAGCTTGTCCAAGATCAATAATGCATTGGTAGGGTTGGCCAGAACCATATATATACGGTTTATATACGGCATTTTTGGCAGGGAAATCATCAAATATACGGTCATATACGGCGTAGATATACGGTTCTGGCCAACCCTATGCATTGGTGGTGCTGCACATGCGTTCAACGCAGGCACAGCTTATTGCTGGTGCCACACACAAGCCGCTATAAACCATGACACATGCATGCAACGCCACACTCACGCATGACACCATCACACATGCAACACACACTCATGCATGGCATCATGACACCTGCAACACCTCACCATGACACATACATGCAACGCCACACTCACGCATGACACCATCACACATGCAACACCTCACCATGACACATACATGCAACACCACACTCACGCATGACA
>Ga0307963_1004599_pt1 | contig 10938 bp, 16 predicted proteins | sample OrgLakmetagen594_FD_201829 | JGI IMG/M metagenome (GOLD analysis project Ga0307963, IMG submission 201829) | Saline water microbial communities from Organic Lake, Antarctica - #594 | ecosystem: Environmental > Aquatic > Non-marine Saline and Alkaline > Saline | place: Antarctica: Organic Lake...
TGCCTACAAGGTTCAGTATTGTGCAGTGTTGTGCACAAGTGCTGGACGAGGTGCCAAGATTGTGCCAACGAGGTGCCAAGATTGTGCCAACGAGGTGCCAAGATTGTGCAAACGAGGTGCCAAGATTGTGCCAATGAGTTGCCAAAGTCTTACAGTGTTGTGCCAGTAAGGTTTAGTATGGTGCGAGGTTGAGTATTGTGCAAAGCAGTATAGTGCAATGCGTCATGAGTCATGATCGACATCATCGATGCAGATTTGACAGGCTATATCCATCTCACAAACTCACGCGTTGCTGCTGAACACGCCCGCCACAAAAGACACGGACTGCAAGGCTTCGCGCAGAGTCCGCTCGGCGATCTGGGTGATGTTCTTGATAATGTGCCCAGGCACCTCCTGCTCTGCATTTGCTATCGAAGCGGACACCTTGGATTGCATACCTTTAAAAATGAAAAGGCGCATTTTGCTTAAATATTAGATTTTTGGCGTGCCTACATATTTCACTTTTTGATTTTCACTTTTCAATTTTCATTTTTCGCCTTTCACTTTTGTCCTAGGAAGTCCTTTGATACGCATCAAAACTTCCAATACATGCAAAGCACCCATTGCAAGCACGGATTGAAATACAAGGGCTCCGCCCGCCCAACTCTACACCGTGACGTAGAACCTGCAGTGCCCCACTGAATAAATAATAAACACAGAATAAAAAAGCGTTGCAAATGTCGGATTCGGACGATGCTGGCTTCATCATCTGCGAAAGGAAGAGGTCCCTCGGTCCAATTCTCCCGCTCTCAGCTCTGTCAGGGGGAGGACGGCTCCGTCTTCTTCCAGGCGCTGCAGTCGGAAGGTGCGTGTATGTTGTCTCATCACACATACGCGTTTGATACTGTACGCCCGCTAGCGCTGTGAGGGTGCGTTCCATCCTGTCCACAGTAAGAGCAGTGGTGATTAGTGCATAAATACGGTGGCGAGCAGCAACTAGGGTTTCCTTTGCTCTGGCACACCCCTCCTCTCTCGCTCCCTCTCTCTCCCTCCCACCTGCTAGCATCAGCACTGTGTCGTTCAGGCTGCTTTTCACGCCTTTTGTTGGTGCCTCCCCAACTTCTAGCCAAGTATCACAAGATGCAAGCCCGGGAGCGGCAGATTCACAGACAACTACTCACTCTTGTGCTTTTCATTAACTGTATTGTTGACCCAATGATCATCCTTATGTTGGCACACGTTATGCAATATACGCGTTAGAATAGGATGCCCTGACTCATCACCGACCAACACGCCTCCCATTGCTTCACACTGTCACCTACCGTCCTTTCCCAACAACAATCTCATGTTCACCCTCCCTCCTTGTTTCCCCCCCGCTAACCTACAGACAACCCTTCCAACATAAACCGGTTCCTTGAGCTTCAGCTCCTGCCGGAATCCCCGTTACCATCCTCCATTCAGCAGCAGCAGCAGCCCACTGACGAAGCCCAGCCTACCACAAGCGCTGCCGCCCCCCAGGTGGATCACACTTGGTGTCTGCCAACAAGAGGTGTATGCCAACAAGAGGTGCCTGCCAACAAGAAGGAGACGAATGGCCCTCCGACCTCCTCAACTTCTCCAGCCCGAGCTTCAGCATTAGCACCAGCACCTGCACCGGCAAGCATACCAAATATCTCTCCCCCAAGCAGTGAAGGACAGATGGAGCCAATGCTTCCCCCCTCTTCCACTCCCCTCCCTGCCAAGCGCACGAGTCTGTTTTTATACTTCTGCAGCAGCATGTTGGCTAGCTGGCTTTGGTACTTGGGGTACACCGTCAAGACTGGTTGTTTTGCCGGCATGCCCTCCGCGATTTTGCTGATGGCAATTATTTACGGTGCGTGATTTTCTTTTCGCTTTAACCTAAGGTGGGCAGATGGGGTAGGCGGCAGGTTGCACTGAGCGGCACGCTTATGGTTATATATCCTATCTGTGCGGCAGAGCATGACATTATTCGTTTCTTCAGAGGTGACACTTGCATTTTTCTAAAATGAGTTACTTGTGTCTTTCTCGATAATGTCTTCCTTGATCAGTTCTTGGTATTTTGTGTAGCACTTGTGGACTGATGGTCTAAAACCTTTTTTAATTTAGGACCTAGTTTGTGTTGGACGTGCGTGTGTGCTTTTACAGCATCGAGATCTGAGAAAGTGGAGAGCCTTTATGTTGGAGGCCCTGATTGGCAGACGTTAAGAGTACTTGCTAAAATATCTGGTAGGCAAGCTGGAGGAGAGTTTCCACCCTTGCTGGCCAGAGTATGGATGAATGGGGGCGGGCGTCGGTGTTAATGTGGATATCATGGCCACTTTGATTATCCGCAGAGCATTTTGCTATGGCACCAGCGCACTCTTTCACTACGCTGCCAGCACAAGCTTTAACCTTGTAGAGATGGATGGTGTCTTTAGATCTGGATGTGGTGTACGATGGTTTCTAGGAGTTTGGCAAGTTTCTGCCGCTTCATGCGCGGGGGGTAGAGGATGCTGTTTCTCATTTCATAATGCACCTGCATTGTCTGTTGCAATTTGGGTGTGTTTATTAATCAAGCAACAATAATTTGTGCTTGCTCGGCTCTGTTTATGGGTTTTGCTGATGCTCGTACCTCCAGGACTTACTGTGGTGACTTAAATTGAGGGCGGTACACTCCAGCCCCAATTGACTGAGAGCCATTTTCTTTGTTTGTAATATCCATCTGCGAAGGGCCACTCTTTCCAAGTAGTTGCCTTGAGTTCCAGCATGCGCTTCTGTTGCACATGATAAAATTTAACATGGCTTTGTGTATCAATGTTTCTGCCAATGTTTGCATCAACTGTGTGTCTTAAGTCTTTGGGGAGCTTACGTATTTTCGCCATTCTTGGCAATATCCTTTCAGTTGGCGAATCAAGAAAAGGTATGCTGCCTGCGTATTTTAAAATTCCAGATGGCCGCTGGTGATAGGTCTTGTTTTATTTTCTCTAACCAAGATGGGTTGTTTGTAATAAGTTGCTCCCTGGCAGCTTTGTTCCAGACTACAAGGATGCGCATGCCCCATGTTGCTTCTGGCAGGGGTGATGTTTTGCTTTGCTGGTAGAGGAGTGACATGTAGCGCAAATTTTCTTTGGGATGTTTTACAAATAGTGCAAACATCCTTGTTGTCAGTGCAGGATTTGTGAAAGGCGTTGGTGCTGTTTATTTTCCATCCAGTTTGAGAGCAGAAAAGAAAAAGATAAACTATGCAGGCAGTGAGAACCACTCCCCACATTATTTAAGGAAAAGGAGCCACTCTGGTACCGAGTACCGTAAAGCTCCTCCACCGCGAAAAGGAAAGGAAAATCAATGGGGATCAAGAGGGTTGCAGGCTTGGCCTGAAACTGGCTCCTGATGAGAGTTGATAACAGTACTGGATACAGTAGGGTTAGGTTGCCTCGGCCTTCATTGCCTTCATTGCCTTCATTGCCTTCATTGCTAGTTTGTTCCTTTTTCGTTCTCGTGGAGATGGGAGCAACCAGTACAGCATCCAGGCGGCTGGGGGTAAACCTATTTTTGTCTGGGAAGCGGGGTAGAAAGAGCCCCTTGGGTATTTTCCTAGTTTCAGCTGTATCGGTAATCTGAAGATTTTGCATAGCTAGCTGTTAGCCGCTACCTATATCCATGCAGACGAAGCAGGATCCTAGGGAGCCTGTCCTGCTGATGGCTTTGAAAATTATGCTGTATGCTAAGTTGCGTCTCTCAGTGATCATGCTTCTCATTTGTGTGTGTTGACATCCAGAAAGGAGATGCAGAGCACTGTCTAGTTGAGGGCAGAGGGGCAAGTTAGGCTAATCGAGTGCTTAAACATTACCGCATGCTTTTAGTTGTGCAGGGTTCCTTGTTCTGTATTTCATAATGATGCATTTGCTTTTAACAGGGACATAGGATGTTGTTAGGTAGACGCTGCTAGCGGCTCCATTGGCAGTGTCATTTTTGATAAGGGTATGGTAGTATTCATGGTAGTTTGCTACGGTATTGGCATTTCCTAGTTTGTGGAGGGGGTGCATGCGTGCTTGCAAGGCGTCATGGAATTGGATAGGTAGTACCAAAGCCTTGAGGTAGGTGACTGGGCTGTGCTTGGTTTATTCTATGGTTCTGTGTTGTTCATTTTCTTTTGATGTTGTAGAAGGGATTTCCCTCAGAACCAGCTGTATTGATGGAGGTATCCGCAATGTCAGAGTAGGTTGTGATTGATTTTCTAGCAAGAGCGTCAGCATAGCATACCGGTACGGTATTCATTGCCTATAATACCTGCGTGGGATTTGACTTTGTGGAAATGAATGGGTGATGGTGTGTGACTGGTGGAAAGTAGACAAAGAGCCCAAAGTGCGTGAGGTTATTGTTCTTGGTCTTCAACTTCTGTGAGGTTGCCATAATTTCAGGATCTAGGGGCTGCATCTCGCAATATGCTATTTCATTAGCTACTATGAAATGTATTCTGAGGTCGTTAGCGCTTTTCCCTCCTTAGGGACTCAATGTGAATTGGCTTGGGCAGCTGTACAGTCGCCTGCGGGGTAGATGCTTGTTATCTCTCTGCTAGCCTTTGTGGTTTTCTTTGGTTTTGTCCTGTGATTCGCCATCATGGGTTCAGTTGGTGTTCCGGCAGAGTTTGGGCGTCTTATGTAAGCATTCCTGACATGGCATGCTTCTGCATTGGCATCTTGAGCCTCATAATCCCGAGTCATGGAGCGTGTTTGCCTTTGTGAAGATCCTGGGCTATGATGTTGAGGAGCATGTTGTGAATGTGCACCATCAGACTGTCCTTGGGAGCACTGGTGCACATTTCCAATCAAACGTAGTTGCATCTATCAGATTATTCTGTTAGCAACGTTTCATGATCCAAAATAACGTGCACGCTCTTCTAAAAGGGTTTGTGAGCTGATTTATTATTTCATAGACATTGTTGCATTCAACTCACAAATAGTAATTCAGCGTACTGAACAACCTACAAATAGTCAGCCAAACAAACGCACCACACGCTCACAAATCACTAGCCACAACCACCATGCAACAAAGCGTTCACACAATAATCACTCCTCTCACCCAGCATATCAATATCATCAACCCGATAACTCACCAGATACACAACAACCCAAACTTTGAGATTGGAGACCACCCAGCACCATCATCACAGCGCAGACCCCAAAGGAAAAGAAGATGTGAGATCCTTGATATACCCCATGACCTTCCTAGCCTAAATCTGACCCCCTTGCGCACCACGCACATTCAACAAGAACTCTGGACGTACAAGAAGGATAAGGCCTTTTCAATGACACCCACAGAGGCCATCAACACACTACTATGATGATGTGGACATCCTGCACATAGATAATTGGAGGTTCTTCACCCCCAAGAAAAGAGACAGATGATACACTCCAAAGACAGAAACAATACCGCACTTACTATGCCCCTATGGATATTAAAAGTTGGGCCCAACCCCTCTTTCAATCAGTTGAACTAGTGCCCAAATCGAATAAGACTATTGCCCGGAGCCAAATTAAGTGCGCAAGCTGTGAAATTTGCTCCTACCATCTAGGACTTGAATCTCCAGACCTCTCCCCACCTATTAATGGTTACAATGGTTACAATTGGGGGTGACCCCACCTATTAAAGACATGTACATCTGTGACGTCTGCAACCGCATTTACCATTGGCAATGCTTGCTTAAAACAAGCTGCTGCAACGCCATTGAAAGGGAAGCTATTGATGCCAGTGACTCATGGGCCTGCCCTGCCTGTATCAATCTGAACAAAAATGAAAAGGAAAGCCGTTTTCACTTTCAGAAAAGAGATTGTGGAAGTCTCATGGAACCCAACCTGGGAGCCAGAAGAACTACAAAACACGTGTGAACATGGAGTATAAAAAAAAAGAGTACCCTATCCTCCCCAGATGACAATATGCTTCCTGAAGTGCACACTGACACAGTAGCCTGTATTTACAATGTCGACGGAAAGTGTAAAGGTATGCTTACTCCCGAGCGCCTTAACATACTACGAAAGGCCTTTGACAGGGCAAAATGCAGAGGTCTACACGATCACGTCCAACCTCCTCCCATTAGCTTTGCATCAGAACTTGTAGGCCTCATTGCACGTAAGACATCTCTGCCTCTAAACATACGAACAAAAAAGTCAAAGACTCTCTCGCACGGATACTCCCCTCCCACATCACCGCCGCCTTTCAAAAGTGGGCCCTGGTCACTAAGAAAACAATGGCATCCCCCCTTTACTATGACCCCAAATTCCTCCATTACTGGAGTGAGCACCCAAGGGACAAAGTGTTTGGGGCAAACACCAATGCCTTTTCCTCCTGATTTCCTGGGTTTTCCATCTGCCATCCCATTTACCATGAAAACACCATGCTCTTAGCAACAAGACACGCCATCTACTCTGCTGCTGTCAGCACAGAGCAAACAGCCACATTCATGCTCCTCCCTTCCTGGAATAAAAAGATGACCACAAATCCCTGTGCATCACTCTGCCGCAAATACCCACACATATGTAAATTCCTGGGCACCATCCCATTAGACCAACTCCAATATGCGAAAGTGCCCTTCTGGAACAACATACACATACCACTTTCCAAACACTCCTGGGAATTGCAAATAATTGCCATATGGAACACCAAGGTCAGGGTCTGCCTCAATGCTCACAGCAAAGACCGGCTAAAGAACTTGCCAAAGAAATCCCTGAGGCAAAGTGGGAAACTCAAAACATACATAACCATCCCTACCAAACAGCCTTAGCTTCTGGACAACACTCAGGACTCAACAAAATAAATAAGCTACCCATTGACCACCCTCAAGCCTCAGAATGCCCAGATAAAACAAGTGCCCTGATTAGCACTGACCAACCTCATAATTGTAAGTCAACTCTAGCTTCTGTTTCTTTTGTTTAGCCAGGTGTAGTTTCAGGCCTTTTCCAAACATCCGCTGAGATGCCCTTTGAGGCATACCTATATAGTGATGTAATCTTACCTTATTGGTAATGAACATGCCGACGCCCTTGCTAAAAAGTCAGCCACCATCTACGCCGACATTGCAGATGCCTCCATCAGAATAGCAGGCCCTGAGGGAAATCCCGTCCACAACATCCACTGGCTTGCAAAAGAAGACATAGAAAACCAAACACAAACCCATAACCATACCCATACAACAAACATGGCCCATTCTCCTCCCCCAAAGCTTTGATACCTACCAAACCACCGTGACGCCCTTCAAGCACACATGCATTTTCTCCATAAACTGGGAAATGCCAAATCTGAAGCGAACTACCATGCGTACTACCAGACCCTCATAAAGGACGGCACTGCCAATGGAGCCACTAGCAATGCTTACCTAACATCATCCTATGTCCCCTTTAAGACCAAATGTGTCATTAGTCATTATGAAATACAGAACAGGCACCTTATAATCAAAAACGGTATTGTTCAAACTCTCAACAAGTCAAACTTGCCCCCTCTGCCCACAAGTAGACAGTGCCCTGCACATTCTTTCTGGGTGCCAACACACGCAAATAAGGAACATGATCACCGAAAGACACAACCTAGCATGCCGCATTATCTTGAAGGCTATCAGCAAAACAGGCTCTATAGGATCATGCGTTGTCTCCATAGACATAGGCAGCAACGAGCGGATGATCATGCAAGCAAAATCTCCAGATTTCTGGAACAGCTGAAAGTTGAATTGTTCCCAAATGGCTCTTCCCACCCCGCTTACCAGATAAAGACAGATTTACCTCCAGCCCTCCAGAATTTGTGCTGGTTGTTCCCATCGCTGCAAAAACACAAACACAACAAACTAATGTAGGGGGGTGGGTTCTTCGAAGTGGCAGGTTGAGGGAGACTGGGAGCACCCTAGCAGCACCGCCAGCCACCAGTAGAGCCACCAACCCCAGACAATACCGACCTAAAGACCTCAGCAAAACTCGGCGTGACATCCACCTCGTCGAGATCAAGTATTGTGAAGACACCAGACCTCAGAACCAGCTGAACGCCGCAAAGGAACAGCACAAAGATCTCTGCAACATTCTCCACGGAGCCTCCGTTACTCTTCACATCATCCTCTTGGGTGTGGGTGGCACCATCTACAACAACCACACGCTGGGGCCTTTTAAGGAGCTGGGTCTTGATTTAAAAAGAGTTAAGAAACTTGCTTTCAAGCTCCATGTTCATTTTGTCAATTACGCTGCTAAACTTGTCCATACCATACATGCCCTTTCCAGTACTGTTATCAACTCTCATCAGGAGCCGGTTTCAGGCCAAGCCTGCAACCCTCTTGATCCCCATTGATTTTCCTTTCCTTTTCGCGGTGGAGGAGCTTTACGGCACTCGGTACCAAAGTGGCTCCTTTTCCCTAATTTACGTGGGGAGTGGTTCTCACTGCCTGCGTAGTTTTTCTTTTCTTATTTCTCCTGCTATTGTTGGTTTTGTAGTATAGAGCAAGGTGTGCTATCATACAAAACCAACAACAGCAAGGGGAAAAAACTGGTAAGGGCAGGAGCCAGCTTTTTACTCTGTAAACTCTGTATGTAAGGGCAGGAGCCGCCGAAGCCATATTTTTCTTGGTGGCAATTTGCATCTGTTGAGAAGCCAAAGCGCGCGCACGGCTTTGGGTGTACCATTACAGCATAATCACAACAGTTCAATTTGAAAACACAATACAATGTGTAGCAGGGGCTGTGCTTGTTCCATGCAGATAAACGAAAAGACACTATAGGATACCCTATGTATAATCGGGAAACAGAAAACTATTGCTACAAATAAAAGGATGTCGTACGATAACATATGCTAACTAAGGTAGGTCAGTGTCAACACAACATTACAGCCTGCATCAAGCCCTCATTCCATTGCCCATGCATAATATCAGCATATACCTGAGGGGTGAGGCTATGACACAAAGGGGTGGCAAGCAAACAAAGTTCTAGGAATGCAATTCTTTGGTTGTAGCCAGCGATTTGTACAATCTCTTTCCACATGAAATCACGAAAATGCGTGCGCACAAGGATGTCTCACATGCAACGTTTCAACACGGCCTCCACGCATGTGTAGCTACAGAGTACAAGCTTCATCCAATAAGTAGAGCACAGGCCAGGCTGATGGTCTAACACACACTTAGACAGCCTATTGACTGTAACACTGTGTGCGACGAACACGAGCTCAACCAGCGAGGCCTCCATGGCCAGGACACTAGTGCGGAAACTAAAAAGCATTCCATGTGAGAGATGCGAGCAAAGCACGTATGCTTTGTACACGACCAGTTGACTGGGTTAGCCCCCATAATGTAAAACTATGCAACCCACTTAGCTCTCATGCGTCTGGTGCAACCTGACAAAGGTAGGCGCACTGACATAGACACGCACATACACAATAGCACACACACACAGACACGCGCACACCATTCGTTGTCTAGGCACTGATCACTGCGCGCACACAAAGCAAAAAAAAAACAAAAATCACGAGAACAGTCTAGTTCACAGACATCACCAGTGTGACCAGCTCAGCAGCGTCTTACGAATCGTCACAACCCTAAATATATCAAATGCGCACACACACTCACGCTGCGTTCACGTGCACATGTGTACGTGCTCAGGAGGGCAAAGCAAGCAGGGCTTTTGCACAGGAAATACACTCACGTCACACAGACACATGTGTCACATCAGTCCACGATGTTGCGGATGATGCCCTCGTACGCACTCAGCTCTTGCAGGCCCAGCATGTCACTGTTTCCCTCAGCACCGTCCCAGCCCTCCTCTTCCCCGCACGCACCCTCCCCAGCCTTCCCCTGCTCCCTGCACCGCTCCACTTGCTGGTGGTGGCTGTGCTGTCCCAGCGCCACTCCACCCCCCATACCCAGCTCACTGCCCCTGTGCCCCCCCAAGTTCGTGGCAAAAGAGGCAAGGGGCATCCCGGACAGGCGGCCCCACTCCCCACCCCCTAGCTCACTGCTGACGTGAGGAGGGTGCCCCCAGGCAGGAGGTGTATGAGAAGGGGGTGCCATGCCAGCAGCCTCCACCGAGCGACGCGGCTGCAGCGCGTACAGGGGTGTGTGGGAGGGGAGGAGGCTTTCTCCTAGGGCGGAGGAGTGAAGGGCCCTGCTGCTGATGCTGAGGTCTGTACCCCCCTCGAAACCATCACTGCTACTGTTATTACCGTTGCCACCACCACCTTCTGCTGTGCCTGAGGTGTGTGTGAGGTGCTTAGGGTGGGAGTCCTCGGTGAGGCCCAGGGAACGCCAGGCTGGGAGGCCTGGGGTGTGCGTCAGTGTGTGGGGGTGTGCGTGTGTGTGTGTGCACGTGTGTGCGCGAGGATGCGTATGTGTGCGTGTGTATGTGTGAGTACGTGCGTTAGTGTTTCTACACAGATGCAGGATGGTTTAGGTGAGTACCTGTTACTTTGCAAGTCAGATGGAGCCATTACTCTGAGTTAATACAAACACACACACTTACACACACACTGTTGCGCGAAACATGCATGCGTACACGCAGCCCCCAACACACACACTCACACACTCATCGTCGCGCGGAACATGCATGCGTACACGCAGCCCCCAACACACACTCACACACTCATCGTCGCGCGGAACATGCATGCGTACACGCGGCCCCCAACACACACACTTGCACACACATCGTCGCGCGGAACATGCATGCATGCGTACACGCAGCCCCCACCAAACACAACACGTCCATCACATCACAGATCCAATGGAGTCTAATCCCCCAATTTTATATCTGGCATCAAGGCCCACACCCACACCTGCAAAATCCCAAAGGAAGAATTTCCACAGACCATACTGCTGCTGCCACTTTTTCATTACCCACTTAAAGCTTTGCATCCACCCCTGCCCTGCATCACACACATGTACACATGCATCAACACACATGTACAAATGTCACACATGTACGAATGCATCACACATGTACA
>Ga0307963_1004602_pt1 | contig 10934 bp, 12 predicted proteins | sample OrgLakmetagen594_FD_201829 | JGI IMG/M metagenome (GOLD analysis project Ga0307963, IMG submission 201829) | Saline water microbial communities from Organic Lake, Antarctica - #594 | ecosystem: Environmental > Aquatic > Non-marine Saline and Alkaline > Saline | place: Antarctica: Organic Lake...
CCAAATCTTCTAATGGATGTAGGCACTGAACAGAGAGGAAAGCACAGGAAAAGCTTGCAAAGTTCGCAAAATACCTTAACTTCTGAGGGAGCCTCGCAAAGCTTAATGCTCGCAAATTAATTATTGTAATTATTTTGGCACCTCGCAATAAGTAGGCCTCGCAATACTAAGAGCGCAGTACGGTATATTCTCATTTATTGATGGCGACAAATTTTCTGAGGAGGTTGCGCTCAACAGAGGCTTGAAACAGGGCTGCCCTCTGAATCCCCTTCTGTACTCCCTTTATAACAATGACATGGACAGACTCTTAAATGTACAGAGAAGTGCTGCCACTGCCCTGGATTCAGTTCAAATCTCTCACTGTGATTATGCTGATGACATTTATTGCCGAAGGCATATGCCTGTTGAAGAAGCAGTATTCTACCACTGTCCTAAACCCTTGCGTGCTCGTTTTTTGACCATTGCCCTTTCAATAGGAGCGCGCCTAACAGTGCACATATTAGTAAGCAAGCCTAAGTGATGTTGCGTATTTATTTTATCTGGCTAATTTACTTGAATGGAGAAATTGATGAATTTCCCAACCATAGCAAATTCAATTACCACTCCCTGTCAATTCATCAAAAATACAACTAGCAAGCAGAATACAACAACTAGGAAACTGGATTACAACAACTAGCAAGCTGAATTCCAACAGCTAGCATGCTGAATTACAACAACTTGCCTCTAATTTCATAGAAATTTCAACTATTAGTCCAACCAAGGGCCAGGTCACAAAAAAAAAATGTACATACTAGAGGACTAGGGCGCAAACGGTGATTCCTGTGGCCATATTCTCACACGCGACCACACATACTGCTCAGATTTAAAATCCCCAGATTTGTTCAGTTTCTTGTATCCTGATTGGAGGTCCTGCAGGACCTCGCTCTTGTTGGTGGCGTAAGATAGCTTACCTGTACAAACTAGGGAAGAGTGTGTTTGTAGCTGAATTTCAATGAACGTACAGTATTCTTCCATTTTTCCCTCATGGTTTTTTCTGTAGGTATTATTAGGTCTGGTGTTACAACAACAATTTTCACAAATTTCACAATGTTTCACATACGCAGACTAGCAGTACCCCATCCTCACTAATGTCTTGATCGATCATGACCTCGGAACTCTATTAACTGTGAAATGTTGTATGTCTCAGTTTGTGGGCAATTTATTTCCACACCCATAAAAGCCCATGCCAACACAGTCCATACTGCTGATTCTTGGCAAACTTGTCTAATGCAGACGCAAACAGCATCCTTACATTTTGATGAATACCCACCGTTGCTGAGTTTTTGAAGGCACTTGCTACATCGAACTTGCTCCCAGCTGCCTTCATGCAGTTGAGCTCTTGGTTTTTGAAAAGGACGGGCCCTGCAAAAAGTGATGAGAAGAAGGAGAATGGGGAGACGTACAGGGGTTATGGGGTATGCGCGCACAACTGACAGGGCTGTGTATTTATACACAGCATTTTCCCTTCTATACTGGGTGTGTTATCTTGCAGTCAAGCAGATAGAGAGCAAGAAACGAGAAAAAATGAACTCCAGCTGCAATTTCTCCATGATTTCTTTTCTTCCTGACATGGTGCGCCTTGGCTGCGCCATCTTTTCCTGTGCGTGATAACCAAAAATACGAGAGTTGTGGGTGTGACGCACAATTGGCATGCAGTGTGCACGCGGATGTAAGCGGGCCTCCATCGTAACGCTCATTTTGCAAAACTCCCCACAGTGGAAATATTGCTTTTGGCAACCCCCCCCCACCCCCCTTACCAACTGCTAACTGCATTACATTCTACGACTGTGCAGACATGCAAAGCACTCACGGTTTTTTTGTTAATTCGTGGGACAGGCCTGCTGCTTTCGCACGCCTTTGTACCTCCTCCCCTGCAATGAATGACAGCCAATGAATATTTCAACAGTTGACAGCTCGTGTTCCAATGATCAGGAGGAATGCTGCAAGGGATGCATACAAGGGGCAAATACTATTCATGTGCACAGCGTACGTGCGGCAATGCAAGTGCGCCTCAAAAAATAATACAAGTAACAACGGGAGCAGGAGATGCACGTCACAGACCTCTGTCTGACTTTCTGATTTTTTAAAGCGTGCGCACCCTGCTTTGTGACTTTCGTGAAACAAAAGCATGGGCACCTGAAGAAGCCCGATGTTTGAAAATTGCCTGAGCACGCACCGTTGTTAACGTGGAATGCATGTTGTACAGATGGAGGCGCAGGTTCATTTACGCTGTATCCCGGGGCGATAAAGTAGGAGGCATCTGCTTCATCCCTGCGCCGAATGTTCTCTCTGCCTGTGCGTGCAAACATATATCCACACCATGCTAGTTTCTCTCGCACAGACAGAAAAGAGGCACTCACCCTGATGATGCCATTTTTACAAGATTTTAAGCCTTTGATGTCAGTTTCCAAACAAAAGGAGTGGAGTTGTCAACTGTTATTTCCAAGCTCGAGCACAAGTTTACAATCAAGGCATCAAAGGCTTTTGAGTCTGACTATGAACTGACTTCTGTCTGACTTTCTGATTTTTTTTAAGCTGCGCACCCTGCTTTGTGAATTTCGTGAAACAAAAGCATGGGCACCTGAACAAGCCCGCTGTTTGAAAAATGCCTGAGTACGCACCGCTGTTAACGTGGAATGCATGTTGGACGGTTGCAGGCGCTGGATTGTTGATGCCGTATCCCTGGGGGATGAAGATTGGGGAACCTGCAGCCTTCTTTGCTCGAACGGAACTGCTGCCTGTGCACGCAGACACACATCCACACCATGCTCATTTCTCTCGCACAAACAGAAAAGGGGTGCACTCACCCTGATTATGCCATTCTTCCAAGATTTTGAGCCTTTGATGTTAGTTTCCAAACAAAAGGAGTGAAGCTGTCAGCTGTTGTTCCACGCACAAACCAACGATCAAGACATCATTTGAGTGTGACTGTGAACTTACTTCTGTCTGATTTTTAAATTTGATGTGATGAGAGCAGGAGCACAAAGCTCTGTAAACTTGTGAATTTGTTTTCTCACACATGCAACAAATTGGTTCCCTTCAACAACGGCACCTACCCCCACTCACCCAGTTCTCTGTAATTGGGGCCTTGTCCCCCAGGGAACTCCATTTTAACTTCCGTGATAAGGGCATCTTTTAGTTTGGGTGTGATGGTCTGGAGGGCACGGATGCCGGGGCTCAGTGTAGAGGGTGCGCCTGCTGAGCTCAAGTTGCAAGCCCCTAGGATGAGCAAGGCAAGAGTAAGACGGGTGTGTCATTCTGTGTGATCAAAGAGGATGTGTAAAACCCAAGAGCAGACAATATAAAAATTCCTACTAGTCGTATTACAGAGAGGACGCATACAACCCAGGTATAATCAGAGCAAGTGCCACATTCAGATCAGTGCCATGGGAAATTGACAGCTGAGAGAGATATACACGCACGAAGCTGAGTGTTATCATACACACGTAATGTGCTTAAAAGGGAGGGTGCTTCTAGTGGCAAACACACATGCAACCTCTTCAACCAACCTACCCACGGTTGTTTAGGGGCTCAAAGAAAAAGATGACCTTTTCACACCAGCCGGTGTGTGGCTCATCATGTGATGATCCTCTGAGGCGCTCACCCACCAGTCTGTATGTGTGCAGTGGTTTGTGAGCAAAGAGACACACTCACAGGTCACCCAAAATTACACACTTCTTGCGTTTCACGAAAAACAATACTTTGCTTACAAGGGGTTATCAAAAGGCCTTCGGTCAAGACTGCTAGCCTGCTCATTTAAAGGATTCAGGTCATTTAGAGGGAAGAAGGCTTGTTATTGTCCTGGCTTGAAAAGTAGACACGTCATGAGCTTCTGTTTGGGGAAACAGAGATGCATATTTCCTGCAGAGATATCACGTGTGGACTGGCGCAGTGGAAAAGGACATGCTGCTTGAGCTTGGATATCATCAGCATCACATAGATGGGGGGAATTACTTTGATTCCATGTCGCTGTCTCAAAACGTAAGGTGTGAACACGAAGTCAGAAACGAGCTGAACTACGGATGTAAGGCGAATGAGGCAGGTTGAGAAACATGTATTTGGGAAGGATGTAAGGCGAATGAGTGACCAGAGCCCTTTTGGTAGGAAGCGCACCATTAACTGATGAGTAGCGTTTGCTTTTGTGATCTTTCGGATGAGCAGAATAAGGTGTCCAGTACTCCAAGTGTCTCTCCCTGAGGTCTACAATAAAATGGCTGAGATCAATGGGTTCACAGTTTTGCAGCTTCTGTTGAAGATATACGATTGTGTCAGACCATCCATGGCAGAAAGAATATGAGCCCCCTTGACCCTGACCCCAGATTCTCCCATTACTGGAGTGAGCACCTAAGGGACAAAGTGTTTGGAGCAAACACCAATGCCTTCTCCTCCCGATTTTCTGGGTTCTCCATATGCCATCCCATTTACCTTGAAAACGCCATGCTCTTAGCTACAAGACACGCCATCTACTCTGCTGCTGTCAGCACAGAGGAAACAGCCACATTCATGCTTCTCCCTTCCTAGCATAAAAAGATGACCACAAATCCCTATGCATCACTCTGCCGCAAATACCCACGTGTGTAAATTCCTGGGCACCATCCCATTAGACCAACTCCAATATGCGAAAGTGCCCTTCTGGAACAACATACAAATACCACTTTCCAAACACTCCTGGGAATTGCAGATCATTGCCATATGGAACACCAAGGGCAGGGTCTGCCTCAATGCTCACAACAAAGACTGGCTAAAAGAAGTTGCCAAAGAAATCCCTGAGGCAAAGTGGGAAATTCAAAACATACATAACCATCCCTACCAAACAAGTTCCGGGCAACACTTAGGACTCAACAAAATTAAATAGCTACCCAATGACCACCCTCAAGCCCCAGAAGACCCAGATAAAACAAGTGCCCTGATTAGCACTGACCAACCTCATAATTGTAATATCGACGAAGCACCCCAAAACAGCTCCAGCCAAAACCTAACGCGTAACCTAAAAGATTGGCGGGATTGGACCTACACTGATGGCAGCCTCCAAAAGAATGAAGTAGGGCAAGACACCGGATCAGGTGTATACCACCCTCACTTAAACGTTTCCCACTATGTAAACCCAAAGGCATGGGTATAACCAACACCATCTCACGTGCAGAGCTAGCAGCTATATCAGCTGCAGTCACACACGATTACTCTCATATAGCCACAGACAGCAGCCTTACATCACTGCACCAAACCAAAAAGCAGCTGTCACACCCGAATCTCCATCGCCACCACATCCAAGGAGATGTCCTTCAATCCATCGCTAAAGCAATCCGCCAATCACCATCGCCCATCCCTTCTTCAAAGCAAAGTCCCATGCCGGTATTATCGGTAATAATGTATGAACATGCCAACGCCTTTGCTAAAAAGTCAGCCACCACCTACTCCGACGTTGCAGAGATTAATTCATGACATCCTGCGTGAGAGCGGGGCAATCTGTGGACTAGGCGCGGAGATATTGGCCGGGAAAGATGGCATCAGCAATTTCTGCCTTCTCTAAAATGAGGCAGGTTTATATGTTTATATAGGTTTTACAGGCCCGGATGAAGCGCCCCCGGCCAGAGAACACACCAGCTTTGCTTATTATAGTCCCTTATGCTAGTCCAGCATCAGAAATCCCCAATTCTGCTCCTCGGTTTTGGCCGGGGGTCAACAGACGAGAAACCGAACGCGTTTTGCGGCCCCGATAGACTACCCCTTCAAACACTTATAGATATTAGTTTAGTGACTAGACATGCCAAATTCGGGTCAGTCAGGGGAGTATGGTGTAGCCTATTTCGAGAAAAACTCAGGAAGGAAGACGTGATCGACGATAACAGTTTAAAATAATTAATAAACTGTTTTGTTATGTTTCCCCCTGTGGAATGCGCAGATAGATGCAGCGCTTTACTTTGTTGTATTTGTGTTTGATTAACTTTGTTATATTTGTGTTTAAAACAATTTATTGTCATTGTGTGGCGTCCAGTATTTTCCCAGCATGCTTGGCAAAGCATGTGGCATTGAGAAATCCTCAGTGAAGGGCTCTGCACAGCAGGCACAAAATAACACTGCTGTCCCACAAGCAAGCAGAGGTGAGTAGATGTTGGATCAATGTTAGTTCAGGCCCAACGGTAGTGTCTTTTGGCTCTCTCACCAAGCTGGCTTTCTGCGTGCAGTCGTGTGACATTGCAAGTCTTCTTGGCATTGCAAGTCTTCTTGGCATTGCACCCCCGTTGTAACAGGTACCAAAAGGAACAGCAATGTGAGGTCCGAATCACACGCAGCATGCAAGCACGACACTGGGCCTCATCATGCCCAGCCTGTACTCGTGTCGCAAGCTGCGCCGTCCCCTGCAGCAGTAGTTGCAGTCTGCCAGCACCAGGAACAGCCGCAGCAGCTGCCTACGAGCCACGCCCTTCCTCCAAATAGCTTAATAGACACATTGTCTGATGACTCCTATCGCAGCAGCAGTGAAGCGACATTACACAGAGCATCTAGCGGTTCCTTGGCAAGAAACAGTGCACATGCACCCGCTATACACAAACGGGGCAGCGTGCGTGTCGCTCGGGACAGCGCTAGAGGAGGAGCAGGGATGGACAGCACATTTGCTGGCACACAGAGATCAGCAGGTGCGAAGGACTAGAGAGGTGTCGTACCACAACATTTTGCCATACCGTGCTCGTATTGAACATTTGATAAACATTTACCTGTACAACATCATAACGTGTAGGTAGACCATCTTCATACAATTGTGCTGGAGGGGGGGAGCAGGATATAAGAAGTCCATTAATCTTTTCATCACTCTAGGACCAACTGCTCACACGCCATTTCATTTTTACCTCGAACGAACGTTTGTGCTCAGATCATTTTGATACGCCCAGTATAGTTTGCGGGTTGTCGTCCTGCCAACTATTTGTGTACTCTGCTTGGGGGAAATGGCACCATACTTTTTAAATGACCTTGGTTGATCAAGAGGATTCCAAAACACAATAAATGCCTCGAATTATTGACACATTTGAAGATTTCGTTTAGTTTACAGAGTAAGCCATCAGTCAAAACGTGCGACTGCTAGGCTGCGCATGTAAAAAATGTGAATTATTTCTGTGACTTGTAGCACCTGAAAAAAAATCTTGGAAAGGGAAAAAAGGCACAACGCTGTTTGTGACATTGCAGCCTGTTGCAGCACTGTATTTAACCAGTAACAATCAAGCATCTGCCACCTTTTTAGGGATTTTTGAACACCATACATATTGAGGTCCTCAATGTCCCCCCTCTGCAATTCTTCCAGCCTTATCATGTACGCTGAAGCATGGGGGGACAGGGGTGCTACTCTCTCTCTCTCTCTCTCTCTCTCTCTCTCTCTCTCTTTCTCTTGTAAGAATTGAGCATTCACAGTTAAATACGCGATTGAACTGGCGGACCAGCGTGCTACTTCTTACTGAGTTAGGGTACTGCTAGTGTGTAGAGAGAAATCCCTGAGTGATCTTGGGGTAATGGTTTAGAGGTCATATCAGGCCCAAGGCTTTGAATAGCAAAAGAGAGAACTTCTGATCCTCCATCATTATAGCTCCAGCAATTAATTCATTGGTAACCTGTAGACAATCTAATTGCCTAAGATGATTATGGGCAAGCTAGTTTTTCTTTTCGATTGATTTATTTGTTGGGACCTATAGGTTGAGCAGCCATGCCAGGCTGGAGGCCTTTGTAATCCGAACTAAACTGAAACTAACTGCCCAGTCGCACCCACAGAAGCCAACAACTTCGACTTATCTGTTGGCAAAAGGTTTTTGGCACCCTCCTACAATAACACCGTTGTTTGCATGTTGCTGCAGCCACCTTATAAGCCCGTGTTGGTCTGGTGATCATTTAATGGGCTCTCGCTAACACACATGCACGGCCTGTTTTAAGGGTCCGTTCTTATTAAGCAGTCTGGTCCAGCTCAGAGTTCAAATCATAGCATATCCTGTAACAGTACCGTTGGCCTGACGGGATGCTTGGCATGAAATCTAAGTAATGCTGTGTTCAGCAGGACACTGGATTCTGGGCCCACGCCAAATAAGGACTGTGACTCTGTAGGCACTAATTTTATGACTGCAGCCACTACAAAGCATAGTGTTTAAAACAAAGAAATACCAATCACACTTTATGTGTTTGAAACTAAAACTATCTTAATTCTGGAGTGGCCTCAGAAGTGTGCTGACGCTGCCTTTACAAATGCTTATACAACAGGAGTGGTTGTCGCTGGTTCTCCTGCTGGTGCATCCAGGGCCAAGGCGGTTCAAGTGAGTTTCCGTTTTGATTGAAACTTGTCGTAGTACTGTTGCTGTCTTAAGAACCATGGTGTGGCCTCCAGCTTTTTCCTTCGGTGGTGTGGCCTCCAGCATTTGGTTTTATAGTACACTCCGCAGTTCAGACGAGTGACAGTTTCTTCAAGCAGTATGTGTAGATCTGGCGAACCATTATGGTGTGGCCTCCAGCCATTGGATTTATAGCACACTCAGCAGTTTAAACGAGTGACAGTTTCTTCGAGCATTATGTGAAATTTGCAAACCATCATGGTGTGGCCTCCAGCCATTGGCTTTATAGCACACTCAGCAGGTCGAGTAAGTGACAATGAGCATTTTGGTAGATCTTGTAAATCGTGGCACTTTTTTTCATATGCTTCCTCTGCATCAGGTCAAGAGGGCTCTGAAGGCAAGGCCCGACAATGGAAGATCAAATGAAGAGGCACAAATGAAGATTGAAGAGGCACACATGCCTTCCAACATTGCTCAAGCTCAAGAGCAAGAGACACACACACCCTCTAATACCTCAGCCGCACCACGCGGTGAGCGACAGCTTATTTGTGCCCAGTCAAAGTGTGTGTGTAAGTGTGTGTGTGTACGTGTGCACGCGCGCGTCATGCAGCAGACTGCGCACAAACGTTAATGTGCCTCGGCCGTTGATTGAGGAGGGGGGTGGGTGATTATGGCCATCAGGGGAGGGGGAAAAGGTAGTTTTGACAAATACGAGCCTGCTACTTATGGAAGCATAGAATATGAAGATTTCAGCTGCCCCAAGTCATGCAGTCGTAACCAATTTTCAAGGCAGCTGCACCGCTTCATGCATTCATAACCACGTGACTCCTACTTTTTTATTGATGTGAGAGAAGGAACAGGGGGTCATTGAGGGAGCATAGATACAACAGTTTCCCAGCCTGCTCCTTTGTTTACCACTCAAACTCTAAACCCCAAAGGCAGACTCCTGTTTTACAGCCTCAAAACAGTGGTTTCGAACCTGCTCCTTTGTTTACCACTCAAACTCTAAACCCCAAAGGCAGGCTTTTGCTTTACAGCCTCAAAACAGTGGTTTTGAACCTGCTCCTTTGTTTACCACTCCAGGCTCTAAACCCCAAAGGCAGGCTTTTGCTTTACAGCCTCAAAACAGTGGTTTCGAACCTGCTCTTTTTCTTACCACTCCAGATTTTAAACCCCAAAGGCGGGCTTTTGCTATACAGCCTCAAAACAGTGGTTTCAAACCTGCTCCTTTGTTTACCACTCCAGACTCTAAACCCCAGAAGGCCCCTGCTGTTCCTTACCTTGCACCACTCTTGCATCCTTGGACAACACACACACAAATCCACACACACACACGCACACACACATATACCCCCCACCCCCCACCCACACACCTTGACAGCCCCTCGTTTTCATTCTGTGCCCATTAAGGCAACGACATCAACAGTATTATATTAATACCCCCTCGACGCTGGAGACGCTGGCCATGTACTCAACAACATCGACAACATGTCCTCATCATCCCCACGTCGTTGGAAATGTTGGTCATGTCCTCCTCTCCTTGAATAAGCCAGCATAGGGCTGGCTGCCTTTTCCATAGATGTCCCAGGGCCCCTCACATCGTCATCAACCTACTCTAATCCATCTTTATTTTAAATAGCCCACCGTTTGTCGCCCACTATCATCATTGCTTGTCTGCTCTTTTGGTGGAAGGATTTCTTGGATCAATTGGGACCATTTGTAGGGTTGGCCACAACCGTTTATATATACCGTACATGACCGTATACTAGGTGATTTCTCTGCCAAAAATACCGTATACACACCGTGTATACATGGTTCTGGCCAACCCTAACCACTTGTCATGTAGTGTTGGGAGTAGATATCGTCTCCTGAGCAGCCTGTCCTTTTGAACGCCATCTCCCTCACCCTCTACATTATGCTGGCAGCCTGATAGCAGAACGTGCAGTGTCTACCAACCTGCAACGCCACGGCAAAGTAAGGCTGTACACAAGTTGCAAACACGCACACACACATGCACACACATGTACACGCACAAGCATGCTTTTTCTTATGCACAAACATTCACGCACACACACATACTTTTACTTAGACGCACATACAAGTACGCCCACACACACATATACACATTCACACATACTTTTACTCATAACACATACAAGCATGCACGCACACACAAACGCACATACACGCAAACACACATGCATGCACACACGCATGCACACAACCACCACCTCGCTCGTGCAGCTGGGAGTACCACTAGTCCCCTGTCCAAGCTGGCGCTGCTGGTCAGCTTGCTCATTGCTTCACCTGGTTTATGGTATGCTGTGCGCTCTGCAAGCACCACCGCAACCCTGCTCTCTGCTCTGGGCACGTGGACACAAGGTGCGTTGCTTGTATGAACAGTCATTGTGAACCGTCATATGTGTGAGCGTGACATTTGCTTGTGGGTGGTGCACCCTGTAAACACACAACGGCACTCCTGCTCTCTGCTCTGGGCACGTGGACACAAGGTGCGTTGCTTGTATGAACAGTCATTGTGAACCGTCATATGTGTGAGCGTGACATTTGCTTGTGGGTGGTGCACCCTGT
>Ga0307963_1004604_pt1 | contig 10931 bp, 11 predicted proteins | sample OrgLakmetagen594_FD_201829 | JGI IMG/M metagenome (GOLD analysis project Ga0307963, IMG submission 201829) | Saline water microbial communities from Organic Lake, Antarctica - #594 | ecosystem: Environmental > Aquatic > Non-marine Saline and Alkaline > Saline | place: Antarctica: Organic Lake...
ATAGACTTTTTCTTTTTCTTTCTGAGCTTATGGATTTATTTGTGGCTGGCCGAGACCAGTCAGCAGCCGATCAGCCAAACAACCTGGCTGAAGGTCACCCCCCATTGTAACCATTGTAACCATTATGAACCAACGTGATATTATTGGTAAGTGCCTAGCCCTGTTCCCTTGGTTTTTCTAGCGTTTTTTGGTTTGGTTACAGGCTTTTTTCCAAGCTTCCGCTCAGATGCCCACCAGAGGCATATATAGCGATGTAACCTTACCTTATAACGACTAAACGACTTATTTGTGATTACTAGAAAAAATATGGTAATCTTGCAAATTACAAACCAATGATTAATCCTAACCAAATTTCCCGATGCCTAAATTGGCTGCAGTGATACCTTATTACTAGTAACAGGACCTATTACTAGTAATAACCAATTGCTAGCTTGATAATTATAGTCACTAGTAGTGCTTTTTAGGCGATAACCGTATATTTGGTGATTACCGTGGTAACCAGCAGTAATGATGCTGGTAATGAAATACATGTCGGGCGACAGTGTCACAGTGCTGTTCATTCCTCAATATGGGCACTAAAACAGCAACCCAGTTGCAAGGGCCTAGAAGAGCGCCAAAAAGAAGCACAAAAAATACTAAGGTAATCCTCAAAAAATAAATGGCAAATAATGTATGAAAGAAGACTTAAAATAATGGTTTTAACCTGCTTGAGGGAGAGGTGCCTTTTGACCAGCTGTCTGTCCCTGTTTAAAATTTAGGGCAGCGTACAATTGGGCAGCAAATTGGCAGGGTTTGCCATAATAGGAGGCGTCTGAGGGAAACAATGAAAGAGAAATATTGTGTGTACACTACCGACATGGACACAATGAAACCAGGAAAAGATTGCTGGTTATGAAATTACTCAGCCGGCAGTCAACGTGACTAAAGGGAGCAGAGCCGCAGATTTCCCACCAGAGTTATAATAAAATCAAAATAGATCTACCATAACATCAACCTTATGTACACAAAAGCAACACGCACTGTACCAGCGACGTGGCCCTTTCCTTCCTTCCTTACCCCGCACTAGTTCACACCGGAGTGGGCTCAAAGGCACAACATGATCACACATTCTGGCGTTGGATAACTATTGCTAACCTTTCCTTCCCTTGCCCAGCACTTGCACACTGCTGCAAAGGCACGACATAGGGAGAACGCTGCAAAGGCACTAGCACACAGCCCTTGCCCAGCACACTAGCACACAGCACTTGCCCAGCACTAGCACGCAGCACTTGCCCAGCACGAGCACACAGCACTTGCCCAGCACTAGCACACAGCACTTGCCCAGCACTAGCACACAGCACTTGCCCAGCACGAGCACAGCTGCAAAGGCATGACATAGGGAAAACGCAGAGCCACATACGCGCTTACTGCCGCAAGAGCCCTTCTCTCCCCTTTTGCCCTGCACCAGCACCAGCACACAGCTGCTGAAGGCACAATAGGAGGGAAAACCTAACCCAATGTCTCGCCTTTATTACTGCCGCAAACCTTTCTTTCCTTTGCCCTGCACCAACTCGAAGCCGTCGCTATCCAATACTGGAGCAGGGGGCGGCACCTTTGCTTTTGGAGCGGGCCGCTCGTCTTCATCCATTGCATCGTCACTGTCGCTGCCTTCTTCGTCAGAGCTGCTGTTGACCTGCATGGTCATACACAACACGATTTGCAGGACGACTTCTCTTGCTGGAGCTTCTTGCAAGATGATTTTGGGTGCAGGATGAGTTTCAGAGCAAGGAGGCAGCTGCTATGGACATAGAGTACGTGCATAGAGTAGGCAGCTGCTACAGACGTAGAGTAGTTACGCGCAGAATGATGAAGCATGTCACATGCTGCATGTGAGGTAATTACTGCACCAACTGCAATCTGTTTCTTGTCGTCGCTATGCGTGGCGACTACTATTGTTAGTGGTGAGCACCATAAAGAGACTCTTCAGGGGGATCACACTCTAGCAGTGTGTGTATGTACGTGTGTATGTGTGTGTGTGTGTGTGTGTGTGTGTGTGTGTGTGTGTGTGTGCGCGTGCGTGTGTGTGTGTGCGCGTGCACTCGCTACCTTGCTGCATTTCTGTCAAACTCTTGCTGGGTATTGATTGGCCGGGAGCTACTATCAGAGAACACGCATTGAGCTTTGGGCCCTAGTGTTGTCAGCGAATCTCCCTGATCTTGATGTACGCCCCAAATGAAACTCAACGCCAAATTTGCAGATTTGCTGGTCGAGGGATTAATAGGGGCAGCTTTCACATGCGCTTGTGCTTGTTTTGTGAATATGTGTATATATATGTATGTGTGTGAGTGTGCGCGTGCACGCACTACTTTGCTGCGTTTCTGTCAAACTCTTGCTGGGTATTGACTGGCCGGGAGCTACTATCAGAAAACACGCATTGAGCTTTGGGCCCTAGTGTTGTCAGCGAATCTCCCTGATCTTGATGTACGCCCCAAATGAAACTCAACGCCAAATTTGCAGATTTGCTGGTCGAGGGATTAATAGGGGCAGCACATGTGCTTGTGCTTGTGCTTGTCTTGTGTGTGTGCGTGTGTGTGCGCACGTGTGTGTGTGTGTGTGTGTGTGCGCGCACGCGCACTCGCTACCTTGCTGCGTTTTTATCAAACTCTTGCTGGGTATTGACTGGCCGGGAGCTACTATCAGGAAACACGCATTGAGCTTTGAACCCTAGTGTTGTCAGCGAATCTCCCTGATCTTGATGTACGCCCCAAATGAAACTCAACGCCAAATTTGAGTATTTGCTGGTCGAGGGATTAATAGGGGCAATTTCATGTGCATTTTGCATTCGTGGCAAAGCTTAGTAAATCAATACAAGCGTTCAGGTTTCCAAACCAAAGACAGTTCTGTACACACGCATATGCACATACTCACATACACACATTCACACACACACGTGCACAGACATAGGCACTAATGTAGCACACGCAGCTGCCTTGCCCCCTTTTGTCGGTTAGCGCTTGTGGTTCGCACCTCTTGTCGCGTGCATCTTGAAGGACCAACTGCTGCCTGCTGTGAGCGCAACCGCTGCAGCATGGTCGCATCGCCCCTTGAGCATTGAAGGTACAGTTCAAAAGAGTCCTGCGCTACCTGTGAGCGTGTGTGGGTGTGCGTGAGTGTGTGTGTGTGTGTATGTGAGCGTGTGTGTGTGTGTGCGTTTGTGTGCGTGCGTGTGCGCTTGTGTGTGTGTGTGTGTGTGCATGCTTGCACGCATGCATGCTTGAGAAGTGTGCAAGCTCACCTCGCCCGGGCTGTTGTCCTCGGCCTCCACCCTGAAATCGGTCAGCAGGGCGTCATGCAGCGCGTCCTCGAGGTCGTCCGCGTAATGCTCTGCGTGCAAGGCATAATGGGCATGTTGTTTGTGGTGGTGAAGTTGTCTGGATGCTCAGTACATGCACATGCACATACTAGAAGGTTGTGCTAGTGTAGTGTGCATGCAAAAAACGGAGGCTTAGTTTTTGTGCCTCCGCCCAATGTGCTGGCTCCAGTCCCAACGAGACACAGGTGCATCTTACTCCAGCAACAACACCTGCCATGCACACACCTTTGGTAGTGTAGAAGTACTGAATGGTCTTCTGGAGCAGGTACTCTTCGTCCTCTTTGGATGCAGTGTTCTCCTCGTCTACAGCGATGCGCAGGGCAGTCCATCTCGCAAACAACAGACGGACACCTTCCTCAAAGGCAGGACGAGCGACGACGGGAAGGGGCGGCAACGTCGTGGCCTGGAGGAGTTGCTGCCGCACCTCATCCGCCCTGCTCAAGCAAGCACCGCTCCTTAGCTCCATTTTTCTTAATATTTTCCTCCGCACAAATAACGTTTCATTCTATCGTGAACAGAATCCAAAGAGACACATGGCCGGTGCAGATTGTTTGATATATTCTAGTGGAATACACAGGTGCTCGGGAATCCAGAGACGAATCCGGACCGCGTAGCCCCAGTTAACTGAAAACGATGCAGAAAGGGCAACAAACGACGTCTGTCTACTGGGGCAATTGATCGTTTCGACGCGTGCCTGGTGGCCAGGCTTGGCTAGTAATGATGACCTGGCAATACGGGTCACTTGCATGCAACGGTTGGGAAAGCCTGGCGCGAAACGTAACAATAATGGTGACGTGCCGCGGCGGCTATTACTGAGTAATAATAAACCGCCCAGCATGCACCCCCAAAAAAACAGCTAACACGTTGTAAACTATGTATGATCACCGATGCAAAAAAGGGCTGCCTCTCCTAACAGATTATCCAATTCATAGCCCCCTGGCCATGAAATCAGACATCACCACACATACAGATGATGCGATACTCCAGGGGGCGGGCATACATAAAAAATGTGACAGCTTCTTTGCACTCGCAGATGCTTACAGCATCTGCTTTTTAAGGCTCCCTGCAGCCCTGTGCTCAGATTTCCCTGTGCGTGTATGAAGTTCCAGGACGACCAAATACTCGTATAGGGAAATTGTTATAACCTAAGGTGTTTCGTGCATTTGCACGTCTTACCACATGCTTTCTTCACTAAAACATGGTAATAATCGTTGTTGCTACTCAATTGGTGCTATGGTTGGTCAGATACAACAGAGCTAAAAAAGCAAGGCTCAGGCCGTGGCCTGCCCAGACATGCATGCCGTAAATAGTTCCGCTGCCGGTCCTTCCCATTATCAAGCTGGACGTTCTAGCGTAGGCTTTCTTTCCTACCTTTCCTTTTCTAATCATTTTTTTGCGTCCGATGCACTAAGAGCAGTTCCTGCTTGCAAGGGCCTTAGAAGGCCCATGTGCGTGTGAATCATATGGTCAGGCTGTTTAAATTGGATGGGTGTGCTACTCTTACAATTTTATGCAAATATAACCTGAGAAATTTAAGGAGGACCGCTGAATTGATGGAGCGCAACATGTACTACAACAAACTGCCGACACTGGTTCTTTGTTTGCCCTCTTTCTTGTAATTCAGGTATGTTTGAATAAAAAAAGGAAAGTAACTCAGGCAGTGAAAGGTTGTTGTATCGGATACAATGTATCCTGTCTGCACCGTCAATGGATGGAGAGCCACACAAAATCCCACCAGGAGAACTATAGGAGGCTAGGGTGTTTAAATGGGGATCAGGTGGTTCTTGGGAGGCAGAGCCTTGCACATCACCACCAGGAGTATTGCTCAGATATTTCTGGGGGTTGTGGTCGATGTTTCGTCGGGTTTGTATATTTTTTATTGCAGACCTGGTGGCATGTAGGCTTCGTTTTTTCATGGGTGCTGTGGCATGTGGCTAGACCAGTAACTCTGAGGCTGTGAAGTGGTATTCTTGTGTGGCTGCAGTAAATGGTGCCTGTCGCTCCTAGTAGAGGTTTGTGGAGGTTTTTGCGGTATCATCCAAGTAAGCAAAGCAGTTGCAGCTTATGTTGTACTCTGGGTACTCTGGGTAGCTGCCCTGAAAGCCTAGTGGCCCGTGGTCAGGCCAGACTCTTCGGGGTCGCGGATTCGAATCCGCCTGGTAGCGTGAGTACTTTGCTGTCCGACAGCTCCGTCTGCGTTTCCTTAATCCATGTTTGTGGTGGTATCACCCCTTGCGTATAAATTGTTGTTTGTACTACTTGTTGGCTTGCTGGTTAGGAGAATTGTCCATACAATTTTTAATTTCAGTTAGTTGTGTATAGCGTTTGCGGTGGAGGAAAAAAAAGAAAAAAAGAAAAAACTACGCAGGGAGTGAAAGCCACTCCCCACATTAAGTAAGGAAAAGGAGCCACTTTGGTACCGAGTACCGTAAAGCTCCTCCGAGGAGTCCACCACGTAAAGGAAAGGAAAAATCAATGGGGATCAGGAGGAGCTTTACGGTACTCGGTACTAAAGTGGCTCCTTTTCCTTAATTGATGTGGGGAGTGGTTTTCACTGCATGTGTAGCTTTTTCTTTATTCTTCTTCGTTTGTTCAATTAAATGCCTCTTGGTTTCATAGCCAAGGGATACTATGGGTTGGCAGGTCCACCTGTTGAGGTAGAGGTATCCCCCTTTGCATGAGTGGAAGAGACCGTGCTTGCTGGGTTTCTTTTGTGGCGTGGTTGCTGAATCGGGGTAGGCTACCCCGGGTAGCTATATTTTTATCTTGTTTGCTAAATTTCCGCCACTGTTATGCATTGCTTGAGAATGGAAGGTAAGATCCAGAGCCAGGTTGGGATCATTCTTATCGGTATCTCATCAGAAGGGCGCACGGCTGCCTACATCTGCTTGCGCTAGCAGGCAAGCGCCTTGTGCGCCTTATTAAATTGCTCTCTTAAAATGATGCACCCAGCCTTTTAGAATCATTGATATACATTAGGGTGGCTGGAGCCTGACCTATTATGGGAGCACTAAAGTATGTGCCGTCTAGCTTTTAGCAGATGGGGCAAGTTGGTGGGCCTTCTGTATGGTTGCATTGAACGGCCAGATGTCTTCAGCTTGATCAGTCCAAGCACGTTGTGCGCAGCCCACCTTGTTCTGGTCGCACGGGCATGCTTTAGAGTGTAGTACTGCCTGGCAGTTTTATAAAGAAAAGAAAAAGATACTTTAAATACTGCCGGCATGAGTTAGGAAGGTAAGTTTTGTGTTCTGCACTGCCCAATGGATACTGAGACATACAACATCCCATTTGGAGAAGCAACAAAAGAGGAAAGGCTTATCAGTAGTAGGGATCATGTGGGGTCAGTGATTGGGAGTAGCGTGTTTTGTAATCCAAACTAAACAAAAAAACTTTGGCAATCCAACCTGTGCTGAAGTGTTGCAGGCCTTATTTATGAGACCTATTGAGATACATATCGGAGGACTAATCTACCATCGGCAAGCCACGTTCAGAGACTTACCAGTCATCATAAGTGCAGTTGAACGCCTTTGCTTGAAAAAGACACGGCCCTGGCTTGAATCATTCTTCCATAACTCTTGTTAGTTGATGTGCCGAGCCTTGTACTTCGCTAAGACAGTGCTTTGATTTTGCAGTGTGGTCCAAGATGCTGAGTCTTTTATGCGATTGGCACAGGCCTCCTCCTGAAAACTTTGGCTCTGCATTGCTTTGTACTTCTTGCAAGTCGCCTTCTTCTGAGTTCAGTGAGGACGCCTGAATTCGGTATGTGTGGCTCAAATTAAAAGCTCCCTGTTGCCTTCACTTTACACTCATCCCCCTGTCTCAAACATTAGACTCCTCTGATGGCTGAGACCAGCCAGCAGTTGGTCAGCCACACGATTTAGCTGAAGGAGGTCAACCCCCTTTATAAGTAAAAGCTATAGGAGCTCAGTCCTTCTTCCAAGTATATTTTGTCCTCTGCATTTATTAAACGGAATGCAAGGCAAGGTAACCAGTACGTACACCGAGACAAATTATTGCACAGACGGTTGCAGGTAAACCAAAATGTTAACAACAAAGATATGTGCCAATCAGCGCCTTAACACATCCCCTAACCACTGCTGGTCAAAGTACAGCTCACTTTAATTATCATAACTGATTTCTACGGAGCTTGCACAAGTATGCGTATGTGTAAAGCCCAACAAAATGGTCAGCATAAAGCAGCAAACATGTCCAAACATAAGTTTGAGAATAAATACAAACGAGGGCAAACCAGAATTGCAGTCAATCACAACCTGGTTCAAATGAATTTAGGTTCGTACCTTAGCAGTTACAGCAAAGGCGTAAGTACAGCCGAATGAATTGAGGTCACTTTCAAAAGCCCTTTTTGTCAGCTTTCCTGCTAAATGATTTTTTTTATAATGTACAGCTCAAAAGGGTCACGCACACACACAAACAACACACATTTTCCAGCACTTTGTCAAATTGAGCAACATTGTAATGCACTTTGGCCCCAGCACGGGGCCTCAAAATTTCCCCTCGGACTGATATCAGCATTTTGCATACCATTCCCGATCTCAATGCAAAAAATCCACACAACCATCTACCCACACCGTGGGCCACATCACAAAATAATGTGGGGCAGAGGGGCAGGCATGTAAATACATGGACCAGTGAACATTCCCCCTATCCCTCAAACAGATCACATTAAAAATTGAACAATTAAACACTGGCTTTCTTCGCCGCAGCTTACACATAAAATATACCATACACCACACACCACACACCCTTTTCGTTGTGAGGACAGACACGCTCACCCACCAGCAACGGCGTCACGTTGAAACATACACTTACACATTTACGCACATACACGGCCAGCAGTCACGTTAGAGCACACACACACACACACACAGACACACACACATACAATCGCACGTGCATATCCAGCAGCTACATTAACAAGCGAGCTCACGATTGAGCCCACGGCAGTAAGTCCAGCATGAGTAAGACACACACACACGCACATGCATATCCAGCAGCTACGTTAACAAGCGCACTCACGATCGAGCCCATGGCAATAAAGCCAGCGTGAGTACCACCACCCACGGAGAGCTACTTCTGGAGAACCCTCCCACAGCCCCCAAATGCCTGCCCCTCCTCTTCCGCCGTACACCCTCCCCCTCCTCCCTCAAACAGCCCTCTTCCTGCACAGCCCCCTCCAGCCCGTCAACACCACTTGTGCTAAGCCCCTGTTGCTCTGCTGCAGCACCAACTCCTGGCATCCCTCCTTCCGGCGTGCTGGACCCTGCCCCCGCCCCCTCCTTGTTACCAGCACCACCACCACCACCATTGCAACCTGCACCACCACCACCACCACCAGCAGCAGCAGCAGCAGCAGCAGCAGCACCACCACCACTACCACCAACACCAACACCACCACCACCACCAGCACCACCACTATCATCCTCCTCCTCGTCGCTGATGTGCCACTCCCCCCCCTGTGTAGACAACGCATGGCTGCCACACCAACGTGCGTCCTCCGTGTGCGCAGCAGCAGCAGCAGCAGTAATATCAGCGTCAGCATCAGCATCAGCATCAGCATCAGCATCAGCATCAGCATCAGCATCAGCATCAGCATCAGCATCAGCATCAGCATCAGCATCAGCATCAGCATCAGCATCAGCATCAGCATCAGGCCCCGCCTGCACAACTGCACACTGGCACAGTCGACTTGCAGAAAAAGAGGCAGCAGCAGCAGTGGCAATAGGAGTAGCAGCAGAGGTAGCAGCTTGTGGCTGGGCACGCATGCGGGATTCCCACTTTGACACTAAACGGTGTACGTTGTCCACGGAGGCGCTGATGTGTGTGAGGTTGACATCTGCACGTGCACGTGTGTGTGTGTGTGTGTGTGTGTGTGTGTGTGTGTGTGTGCAGGAGGAATTGGTCGGCACGTGTGCGCCTGGAGCAGTACAACATGCAAAACAAAGCACGTTTTTGATGCATTGGGGTGGCAGGAGGTCGTCCCCACGTCAAAGTCCTCCCAAGCCGTGCCAACAAGCTTTCCATCCGATTCAAAGCCCCTTCAACCTTATCCAAATGCAACATACGTTTTTTTTATCGCTAAGCCATTGCCATTTGCCAGAAACCTGGCATCCTGGGGTGGGTGCTGAGTGGGGCCCGGTGCCTTTTTTGCACCCACTTTGGCAGGGAAACGACGCATTCTGAACTTGCACTGATCAATCTCTGCTTCGGGAATGTTGTACATGAAAATGCTGCAATGTCATAATAGGGACAGGGTACGAAGAATGCAAGTGGGAGGCGCTCGCACAAGGGACAGGGAAAAAGAAATGAGAAATATGTTGCCCAACACCTGCTGCGCATTTCAGTCTGATTTTTATTCCTAATATTGCGGACTAATTTCAGGTCTGCCATTACAAAAGTTCAAAGGGGCCAATCGCTGGACTGGCTGGGTCCTGATGGATAAGTTGAAGCATGACATGCAAATTTACATGGCAAACTCATCCAGAGCTTTTTTGGTCCCATTTTGTATCCCCACTAGTACACCAAACATTGACAAAAACGTTTATTAAATGAACGTGCATTTGGGTTCTGATGGATAAATTGAAGCATGACATGCAAATTTACTTGGCAAACTCATCCAGAGCTTTTTTGGTCCCATTTTGTATCCCCACTAGTGCACCAAACATTGACAAAACGTTTAATTTAATGAACGTGCATTTGGGTTCTGATGGATAAATTGAAGCATGACGCGCAAATTCACCCAGAGCTTTTCTGGTCCCATTTTGTATCCCCACTTTTGCGCCAGACATCGCCAAACCGTTTAATTAAATGAACGTGCATTTGGAGATCCCCCTACCAGACATCATACATACCACTTAAACATCATGTATGGGTACCATAACCTAAACACATTTGCACATATTTTCAGAGGGGGGCAGCCGAGGCCCAAAATGGGCATGCTTTAATATGCTCTTTGGCTCAGTTGCGTCAAGATTGGCAGGCTCCACTTTTTATAAGTGGGTGTAAAGACTGCATATTTGGTGGCACCAGCACAACTTGTTGCAGCGTGAACCCCTTTATTTGCTTACAGACCTTGATAGCAGATCATCTGGTGCACCATTTCTTGTGTTTTGGAGTCCCCTCAACAACAAAGATCATCGCAACAGGTATGGAGTCAAAAGGTTGAGTGGTTGGCGAGGTACGTAAATTACTATGCTTTTCCCATCAAAAGCACCCATCAAGGGTACAGGTGCCCTCTGTGTGCGTTAAGTCCTGTCGTTATGTACATAGAGCGACTTAACCAAATCTGAGCACATGCTCTGGTAGCTTGTAGCTCTGGTAGCTCTGTAGCTCTGTAGCTCTTGTGACGTCACTGCTCTGGTAGCTTGTAGCTCTGGTAGCTCTGTAGCTCTGTAGCTCTGTAGCTCTGTAGCTCTTGTGACGTCACTGCTCTGGTTGCTTGTGACGTCAACCTTAGCTTGGAGCTACGTTGGATCCAGTTCAATAATCTGGTGTGTGAGCTGCCCCTTAAGAATATCAACAAGAAGCATGTTTGGGCACTTGCTCAGTTGCCCCCCCCCCA
>Ga0307963_1004605_pt1 | contig 10928 bp, 13 predicted proteins | sample OrgLakmetagen594_FD_201829 | JGI IMG/M metagenome (GOLD analysis project Ga0307963, IMG submission 201829) | Saline water microbial communities from Organic Lake, Antarctica - #594 | ecosystem: Environmental > Aquatic > Non-marine Saline and Alkaline > Saline | place: Antarctica: Organic Lake...
CAGGCTAGAGTACCTCTGGACATCAGGCAACCTAACTAGCAAAGACACCACGCCTACGGCAAAATCAGAGCAACGACCAGCAGGAGCCTAGCACTGACTCAATTCAAAGTGACTGACACTGACTCAATTCAAAGTGACTTTTTGCTCTTTATGTACTCATCTGCAGGTGCCCCATCTACCAGACCTCAGTCGACACAGTATGTGGGGAGATGGTGGCACCACGATTCAGCAGTAGCAGCAGCAGTAGCAGCAGAAGTCAGAATCCATGCTCAGTTTCAGTACCAGTTCAGTACCAGTGCAGTGGGTTACACAGACCAGACCAGTAGGTTATACAGACCAGTTTTAGTAGTCTCAAACTTGTGTTCAAACTCCAGTTGTCCCTGCGTATCCAATTTGTCCAACTTGTTTGTGTTTGCAATGTGTATGGTTGTTGCCCTTTTGAAAAGTCTTAACTAGTTTTCAGTATGCGTCTACTTTGGTGAACCAACAACGTCTACAATTTGATGTGTGTTAGCCTACTTCTTCTTATATCTTTAAGGTTAGCATTTTCCTGGCAATTTCCAGTTGCGTCACAGCCCTTTTTTAATTGGTTTGTTTTGAGGTTTACCTCGTTCTCATCGGTTGAGCAGCCATTCCAGGTTGAATGCCTTTGTAATCCAAACTAACTAATTAACATGACCTGTTTGGTGCAAAACACAAAAAGGTACTTCGCTCTCAGCCTAATTCTGAGAGAATTCTGTGCTGTTTACATCTCAGATAACGTTCCGTAAATAATCAAGGGACATTTACATATACCTACTAGACGGAGCTGAAAGTTAACCTAGACCTCTGCTGCGTGGTTTGAACCGGTCTGGGCGTGCTGGAAGAAGAGCAAGTCACAAAAGGGTGGTCAAATAGTTTTGAGGTGAAATCAAGTGTAACATCGGTTGGCCACATTCGTGGCAAGAGAAAAGGGGAAAATGCACGCATCAGCAATTTTTGTGACAATGGAGGGGGAGGTCCAATATGGGAAGCACAAAATTGTCTGCACATATGCAAAACAATAAACAGTGTAAAATCTACGGCATCAGTCTCGACCATCTATTTGATAGCAGCATTGGTGAAACGAGAGTGTCACGGAGATCAACAGCAAGAACCAGACAGAGAGCAGGCCAGTGAATTAAAAGAAGAACTTTGCCCAAAAGGCCATAACAGAGGCACATACCAGCACATACATTAAAATTATCCATTCATTAACGCCTTCATTGAGCTTTAGCTGCTTTTTCCTTCTCGGTGATAGACCTCTTCACTTGGGAGTAGGCAAATACGCCCAAAAGGGCAACCGCAGTTCCTGTGATTGAGGAATGCACATGCATGACACAAGTTAGGCAACAAGAGTGCACACAAGTTTTTACTTTGGTGGAGGAGTTTTACAGTACCCGGTACCAAAGTATTTTTACGGTACCGGAACCAGAGTGTCTCCTTTTCCTTAATTATGTGGGGAATAGTTTTTCACTGCCTGCGTATGTTTTAATTTCTTTTTTCTATGCAAGCAAGTTGCACGTACTTAGGGTTGGCCAGAACCGTATATATACCATTTATGACCGTATATATGGTGATTTCCCTGCCAACAATACAGTTATACACCGTATATATAGGGTTCTGGCTAACCCTACACATATTCAAGAGTCTTGCAAAGACGGATGATAAAAGCCTATAACCCTGACCTTGTTTACAATGGCCTTGTTATAACTTGGAAATCACAAAACTGGCAAATAATTGTTTCGGTTTCCCGACCTTGTTTTTAATGGCCTTGTTCTAATCTCAAAAACCAGCGCACGTCAATGGAAAAAATATAATATGCTACGCAGGCATGTATGTGTGTGTGTGTGTGTGTTTGTGAGAGGAACCCACTCCCCACATCAACATGACTTACATTAGCACCACTTGGATGCACTTTTAGATTAAAAATTAACACCACGTGTACGCGCGCTGCACAAACGACCCTCCTAACAAACACTGCAAATTCATGCAATACAATACACGCAATACAATACACGCAATACAAAACATGCAAAACAAAACATGCAATACAATCCATGCAATACAGGAAGCGCCCTACCCCTAACCCTGAACACAACAAACTTGCGACTTGACATGAGCCCAAAAAAAGACGCGCTGCCGCCACAAGCTCACACTCACCAATGGTGTTTTGCAGTGGCATAGGATTTCTGAACACAATGACGCTGGCCACGATGACTGCCACCCGCTTCACACAATTTCCGATGGAGTGAGTGACTGGAGAGACGCGCTGCAGGATCATATAGCTGACCTGCGTGCCAGGTGTCGGGGGGATGTGTGGGGCACAGACACACACAAACACATGCAACACACACGCACACAAACATGCAACGACTGGAGAGACGCGCTGCAGGATCATATAGCTGACCTGCATGCCAGGTGTCGGGGAGATGTGTGGGCACAGACACACACACACTAACATGCAACACACAGTTAACGAGGCAACACACATATGTATGCAACAAATGTGAATGGGTGGGGCACGGACACGCATGCAACACACAGCGAAGAGGCAACACACAAATATGATACAAACATGAACACGTGGGACACAGATACACATGTGAAAAAGGACTGAGCAGTGCACCCACCCATATCACACGTTACCCATATCACACCCATATCACACGTTATCACACCCATATCACACGCTACCCAAATCACACGTCATCACACCCATATCACACCCATATCACACGTTACCCATATCACACGTTATCACACCCATATCACACGTTACCCACTGTGTAAGCTGCATAGATCATGAGCATGCTAGGGATGAGCCTTGTGTTCTATCGTCTCGTAGCTTACCATCATCTCACAACCCAAGCATTTGACATTGGTGTTTATACCAAGCTTATTTGCAATGGTGTTCACACCAAGCATTTTTGCAATGGTGTTCACACTCTGTATCAATGCTTATATATGTGCAGGCGTGCAGTCGTAGCAGCCCCTTGCTATTCCTGAGCTGATGTTGTGGAGTTGTGTAGCAGGCATGCAAGCAGGCTTTGTGTAACATATGCATGCCTACACACACACACACACACACACACACACACACAAACGTAAACACACACACACATACACACACACACGCACACACACAAACACGAACACACCTGCTGGTATAAGTGGAACAGCACACCAGACACAATGACCCCTTGAATGATCCCGAAAGGCTCCGTTATACCCTGTGGTAGTGGTAATGGTGATGGTAAAGGTAATAGTAGAAAAAATGTTAGTGTTAATGGTAATGGTAATGATAATAGTAGAGAAAAATGTTAGTGTTAGTGTTAGTGGTAATGGTAACGATTATGGTAATGGCAGTGGCAATGGTAGTAGTAGTGGTCATAGTAGTAATAGTGGTAATGGTAGTGATAGTGGGTGCGTCTCACGGTCGTTTGGGACGTTCAATGTGCGTTCCAATACGCGTATTAAATGTGCGTTCCAATATGCGTATTAAATGTGCGTATTAAATGTGCGTTCCACTACGCGTATTAAATGTGCGTATTAAATGTGCGTTTCCAATACGCGTATATGAAACGCACGACACATCCCTAAATGGTGGTAATGGCAGTAATAGTGGTAATGGTAGCAGTAATGGTAGTGATAGTGTAATGGTAGTAATAGTGTAATGGCAGTAATAGTGGTAATGGTAGCGGTAATGGTAGTGCTTGAAATGCCCTGTAGCTGTGTGGCCAAAGAAGTTTACAAATTTATTAGTGCAGCTGTCGATCTTTTTGATTGATTTATTTGTTGGGACCTATAGGTTGAGCAGCCGTGCCAGGCTGGAGGCCTTTGTAATCCAAACTAAGCCAAACCTGTGTAGCCAAAGAGGAGAAGGGGGTGGTGGAGACCACAAGTAATGATTTATAGGAGGGCCAAGGAATTACTTGTACAGGGTAGAATGTACAGGGTAGAAGCAATGCACGATCATGGGCGCCAAGCAGGGCTGTGCAATGCCGGTGTAACGGTTCGGTCCGTCAAAATATGGTCTGACGGTTGACGCCATACATGACGGTGTCAGACCCTCATTTCAGATTTGGGGATCGTCATGACAAAGCATGGCGGTACAGGTGATGGTCCAAAAATCGCGAAAAGGTCAAAAATGGCATTTTGACCCCCAGATGGCCGTTTTGGCTCTTTTCTCCTCATTTCTAAATGATGCATGTGTGTTATTTGTACAAACAAACAATTGAAGTACTACGATACCGTTTTACGCTTTTAGAATTGCGAGGCCTACTTTTTGCGAGGTGCCCAAATGATTAGAATATTGATTTGCGAGCATTTAGCGTTTGCGAGGTCCTTCAAAATTTAGGACGTTTTGCGAAATTTGAGATATTTTGGGGTGTCACTGGGCTTCCCTCCCTACATCTGGGTGCATCTGGATCTCGGTACCTAGTTAGTTAGTTTGGATTACAAAGGCATTCAACCCGGAATGGCTGCTCAACCTATGAGAACTCGGTACCTAAGTGGCCTCCTTTTGAGTGTCACTGCCTGCGTGGTCTTCAGTCCATGCCCTGTTCCTAATTTTATTGGGGAGTGCTTAATTCCAACTGCATGTTTGTTGTTCTTTGCTTTATATTCCTTCAAAGAGCGGTCTGGCAAAGAGAATAGACTCAACAGGTGAGATATCAGAAGGGCTTTACAACCGCTACATTGTTTGCCCTTGCATGCCGATCTATGCTTTTTTGCATCACGTCTGACTTGCCCTTAAAATGGACGAAAGAGCTTTCATTTTTTGAACGAATACCGAGGACGGGTGACTCAATGTATGTGGGTGGGTGTTTGTTGGGTGTTTGTTGAGGTGGGTGTTGAAAGAGATTCGGAGGAGCAGTGATCTGAGACCCTTACCTCAAGCAAGCCAGTCAAGACCAGGATGCAGGCAGCAGCAAGCACACCAGAAAACCACACGTAAACCACAGGCTAAACCACTCGTTTAACCACACGCTAAACACATTAAAACCACACGCTAAACCACACGCTTAACCACACGCTAGACACGTTCAACCACACGTTAACCACATGCTAAACCACACGCTTAACCACACCCTAGACACGTTAAACCACACGTTAAGCCACACGCTAAACCACACGCTTAACCACACCCTAGACACGTTACACCACACATTAACCACACGCTTAACCACACGCTAAACACGTAAAAACCACACGCTCAACCACAAGCTTAACCACATGCTAACCACACGCTTAACCACACGCTCAACCACACGTTAACCACACGCTAAACCACACGCTAAACACGCCGAAACCACGTTATACCACAGGTTATCGAGAACACATACAGATGCAAACTCGCGAGCAGTGGACGCCCATCATAAGGACACAAATGTTACAAGCGTGCACACACATCATACTTTCTAGTATCTTGGCTGGCGCCAGCTTCCTGTCATCACTGGGCAGAATGACACAGGTAGCGACAGGTAGCGACAGGTAGTGAAAGGTAGCGACATATAGATGGTACAGTACAACACACAACTGTTACCACAGCAGCATGATACAACACACAACGGTTACCACAGCGGCAGGATACAACCAGGCTTGTGCGACCACGCTGGCTTAGAGCAATTATGACCGCAGTTACGGTACCGTACGGTATTACGCCGTATTGTACGGCTCTAAGACGGTAGAATTGACTAGTACGGTCTCGAACCGTACAAGACGGTGGTCACTGTACAGTGCGATTTTGGTGTAATTTGGCTCCAATTTTGGCCCAAAACAATTATTTTTGCGACAATCGTTCATGAATAAAACACTAATTGTTGACCAGGAATCAAGCATTGTGTCCGACTTCGAGTTTTCATGCAAGCCATAACTGGGCCCTTCCCCCGAGCTGATGCAGCCCCAACCCAGCCTCAGGGTCGTTCAGGGACGCATTGTGTGGCGTCACCACATGAGAGGAGTGTGCTGGAGGTGGAAATGAGAGGTGCTGGGGTGGAGAGGCCTTTCTGAGGCCAAAATTGCACTGGCAGTGCCAGCTTGGCACCGTACCGTACACCGTACCGTAATATACCGTCTAGAGGGTAAAATACGGTCGCCAAAACTTAAAAATACGCCGTCTTTTACAAAAGACAGTTTGTACTGTACTCATAGTACCGTACCGTCTGACCGTCAGTGCACAAGCCTGGATACAACGCACAATGGTCAACACAGCCTCGTACGCACCATGTCAAGCATCCTTGCTGGCGTCAACCTCCAGCCCTCAACTAGAAGGGTCACAGGCAGCAGCATCGTGGCAGACAGGAGTGTGATGATGCTGAACAGGTTGAAGTTGTCTAGTTGGATGGGAGCTTCCTGTGTGCATTGGTGACGTGGGTGCGTGAGTGTGTGTGTGTGTGTGCGTGAGTGCATGCGCTGTTGTTTTATGTCGTCAATGTGCTGTGGCGCTTATGGGTTTCATAGCTTGAAAAAGATTGATCATGGGAAGGATACAGTATGATGTCCAAAGCATGATGGTATGGCTTGTCATTTAGGCAGCATATAATATAGGTATAATCAATATGGAGTGCAACATGCATAGATACTAAGACATACCCACACACAGAGCACACGCACCCCCAAAGCGCACACACACCCCCACATCTCACACACCAATACACAGGAAGATGCCCACAAGCATACGCACGCCCACACCCACACAACACATGCTTGCCCAGACCTTGTCCTCCTTGTCTGATGAGCGCACACATGGCACGCACCCCCAGAGCACCCCCCACACACACATCTCCCACACTAATTCACAGGAAGATGCCCACAAGCATACGCCCACACCCACACAGCACATGCATGCCCACACCTTGTCCTCCTTGTCTGATGGCTTGGCGCTGCCCATGATCTTTTTTGAAAACACGTTCCGGCTTTGGAAAGTAAGGTTGGAGCCCATAGCAGATAGGAAGCCCCTCCAGTTGAAGGAAGCCTGCAAGATAGGAACCCCCATAGCAAGATAGATTGGAGCCCATAGCAAGATAGATTGGAGCCCATACAGATAGATTGGAGCCCATAGCATGATAGGAACCCCCTCCAGTTGAAGGAAGCCTGCAAGCCACGGCCATTGAAATGGGAGGTGTTCAATTCACGCAAGAGGCTACCCGGTTGATTCTGCATTATCTAACAGAGTAGCAGGTGATTGAAATTCGTTCCACTTCTAGAGCTAGAGCTAGGAGCTAGGAGCTAGGAGCTAGGGAGCCCTAGCTAGGAAGAGGGCCTACACACAGGAAAGCAGGGAAGAGGCTATATGAACACCTACGACCAAGCACACAGAACAAGGCTGTTGCTGGGAGGAGAAGAGTTGCCCAAACTGTAGGCGAGAAACAAAGCATTGGCAAAACACACGCGCCGCTTATTCAAGAACCCAAACTTAGTGCTCAGAGTTCACGCACGCTGAAGTGCTCACAGAATACACCATATGATACACATATATAGCACGATACCACATGCGATTTGATGATCCAAATACACCACAAGCGATCACATATGCCACACAAGCACATACAATCCGACGATCCTAATCCGAATACACCACATAACGCACATACAAAAGACATATGGCGATGTGCTCAGAGTACATGCACGTTAAAGTGCTCACAGAACACACCACATAACAAACACCACACACTCAACCTCGCCTTGCTTGTGAAGAACGCACAACTCAAGCCATATGCACACGACAAGCGCAACGCCCCAAAACACACAAGCTCTACCTCTCATCTCTCATGGCATACACACACCCCATTAACACACATACACATGCACATAAACACACACACAACATTCGAACACACATGGACACACACAGCCCCCACCTCATGGAGGCCGTGGCCACATCACCCACTAACACACGTACACATAAACACACATATACACACACATGCAAACACACATGGACACACACATGCACACACATCCCCCACCTCACTCATGGAGGCCATGGCCACACCACCCACTAACACACATACACATAAACACACATATACACACACATGCGAACACACATGCACACACATCCCCCACCTCACTCATGGAGGCCATGGCCACACCACCCATGATGGGCAGCAGGGTCAGCAAAATGAGGGGGTGTGGCTGCTCCCCTAGAAACAGTGCACTCAGGGCCACGCTGAACGCAGGCTCCATTGCCTGTGTGCATGTGAATGACACAAAAAGAAGCGGTGCTTTCATATAAACAGCGCACTCAGGGCCACGCTGAACGCAGGATCCATTGCCTGTGTGCATGCTAATGACACAAAAAGGGGCGGTGCTTTCAAATAAACAGCGCACGCAGGGCCACGCAATACGCAGGCTCCATTGCCTGTGTGCATGTGAATGACACAAAAAGAAGCGGTGCTTTCATATAAACAGCGCACGCAGGGCCACGCAAAACGCAGGCTCCATTGCCTGTGTGCATGTTAATGACACAAAAAGGGGCGGTGCTTTCATATAAACAGCGCACGCAGGGCCACGCTGACCGCCAGCCCCAATGCCTGTGTGTGGTACCATGAATAATGCTAGTGGGCTGAGCGAGCGAATGCTTTTTTAGGATATAGCACACTCAGGGTTGCATTGAGCTCCATTCTAATTTTCATAGGTACAACAACTCCCATTGACAACCCAGGCAGCCACAAAAACAGGCAGAAGCACCATCATTCATGCTGCACACTTCTTTTATTAGAACACTGGAGTGAAGAACCAGGCCCTTTTGAAGGACTGCAAGGACCTCCATCCCGTTATAGAACTCAGCATGTACACACACACACACTTCTGTATTATGCCTGTGTATCAACTTCATGGCAACAGCACAACCAAACCGACGGCACCACATTTGGACACACTATTGAGTGCGTGTTGGGCAGAGACTATGCACCTTCAGCTCTCCAATAAATGGTTTTTATGATGGCCACCTACCGCAGGCATTCACGCAGCAGCAACCTACCTTGATGGTGTGCGTGAAAGAGACGGCCACTGCTCCGAGGCTGACGTTGGTCAGCAAATTTCCTAGCGTGTGAACCATGGCCAGCGGTAGAATGCGGATCACCTGTGCGAAGAGAAAATTAGAACAAGCGTGTCTGGGTGTGCATGTGCGTATGCTCATAACAGTAACAGTGTTGTGTGTGCAAGCACAAAAGTTGGCAGCCTTACTAAATGTCAAATCTGAAGCTTGTCAGGTCTTTTCAAGTTTTAAGTTTAAAACACTCAAGTGAATGAGAGCCCCATTTCACAGACAATTCAAGGACAGGCACCTCTACGGCGTTTGACCTACAATTGGCATGCCTATCCGACATGCTGATGGTGTTCTCAGCTGGCAAGGCCACTGTAACATACCGTGGCTTTGTTGACAGCTGGGCGCTTCACGATGCCGGTGGCCCAAAACAAGGCAGCAAGGGTGGCACCCACGACAAACTACAGGCGCATTCGCGAAACAACTGCTTGTAATTTAACCTCATGTGCATATACCGTATATGCATGTATGCTATGTATGGGATTGGCCGGGATTATGCATACGTGTGTTATAACTGTTATAACGCACACATGGAGGTGGTTCTGGTTTGTCCTACTTACGTGCAAGCAGCACGAGAGTGTGGCTTTTTCATGAAAGAGGTGAAGAGAGTGTGATTAGAGCAGCGGCAAGCATGTACACGTTAAAGTAGCAGGAAGTCTGTTTGCTTTTAGCGCTAAAAGTGTGCGTGCCGTGGAGATAGCCTCCGATCTCCTGCGACCAGCTCATATAGAAAAAAATTGCACAAACATGCATGCACGCTCAGCGGTGCCTAACGGCCACTACATCAACAACAGCTAGAGTCCTCTGTTTGAGACTCAGGGGCGCACCTGCACCGTGGTGCACGTCAATGGCTGTGGAAACGCTTTAAGCACAAACTTGTTGTATCTGCGCAGCAGCAGGAGAATCATTTGTGGCAAAACAAGGACAGATGCATGCACAACGCGGACACAGAGAACAGATACAAAACTCGCACGTTGCATAGAATATCCCTCTACACAAACAAAGGACAGAGGGAGTACGTGGCATGACAGGCTCTGCAAAACTTACATGTTAAATTGGATGTTAAACCTGCGTGCAAGAATTGTGTGCAAACAAGTGAGTATGCTGTAAAGACGGAAACAGGGTAGGGTGCCTCCAACAAAAAGACACTCACAGGTACCATCCGGCAAACAGGGATCCCAGAGCCAAGGTTCTAACCATGCCACCCTTGTTCATGGCAGCTTCAAGGGGGGACACTGGGGCCGGCTTGGCTTCTTCTGCGCGAGGGAAACACGAGGTGGGCACGTGCTTGCACGCTTGAGTTGTAGATGACCTGCGCAGTCTCACAACAGGCATATGCTTGCATGTGTGCCCACTTAAACACACCTGGAGATCCTTGAGGAGAGGCACTTGCATCCCCCTCGTTCGATGCTGCGGCAGGTGGCAGCCGGAATTTCACTCTGTGTCCTGAACACCCTCGCTGCTGCTTTGAACACAAGCGTGTGCTGGGGCAGGGTGCATGCTTTCCCCCTTGCCTTAAACCAGTGAGTGATGCAGTGGAGGAGGGAGGAGAGTGGTGCATTCCTCCAAAGCATTTCAAACCCGATTGACCTAACATGGTTTAACTTTGTTTTTTCTATGTGTCATGCCATAATATAATAAGAGATCTGTCCTCAGTTCAAACTAAATATCGATTTAATGAACATCAACAAGATGCATCAAATTTCCAAGCAATGGCAAATCCAAAGCACAGAGCCTTCGCGCTTACTAGTTTGCCGAGCAGGTGGAGAAAGATTGGTAAGCATACGCACGCATACACACGCACGCATACACACGCACGCATACACACAAACACACACACACATGCACACACACA
>Ga0307963_1004610_pt1 | contig 10925 bp, 14 predicted proteins | sample OrgLakmetagen594_FD_201829 | JGI IMG/M metagenome (GOLD analysis project Ga0307963, IMG submission 201829) | Saline water microbial communities from Organic Lake, Antarctica - #594 | ecosystem: Environmental > Aquatic > Non-marine Saline and Alkaline > Saline | place: Antarctica: Organic Lake...
AGTATGCTAAAGAGAGAGTTGTGTTCTCCAAGGAATAAAAAGAATGGAGAAGGGAAGCAGAAACCGGAGAAAAGCAGAAAGTGAGAACATATCACTTTATGCTACACTTCAAGAACCTGAGTTCAAGTGTGTCACAATGAACTCATAAGTTTGACAACTCTTGCTTGGGTACCAACCTGCCAGGCTCATGTTTGCACGCAGAGGGCGGCAACAGCCCACCCTGTGGTCAATATCTTTTGCAAAAGTAAACTTCCATGCATGTAATGAAGCAATGGTAAGGTCTGGGGCCACATCAGGGGTTGTTTGTTTGGCCCTGCGGATTTGTGCGGATAGTATAATAATTATTATTGAAAGGGGTGCGGATTTGGTGCGGAATTGCAAAACTGGATTTTTTTAGGGTGCTAATTACATACCTGTACGGTGTGTATATATGACCGTATGTACGGAGATATCTGTGCTGAAACACCGTACACACACCGCAAATACACCGTATATACGCACCTATGGATTTGGCCAACCCTAGTTCACAAGCGTCATTTACAATCGATGCTGCACATGATAATCGCAAGTATGCCTCCTTCAATCACAATCAAGACGCAATCGCAATCAATCAATCGCAATCAATCAATCGCAATCAAGACAATCGCAAGTATGCCTCCTCCATCAGAGTCCCGCACCCCTAAAATAAACATGTTTGCGCACAACCCCGCTAGGCCTTTAGCCCTATTCAGTAAGGGGGGGGGGAGGGGGGGCCGAGGGCCTCTCGTCACTCGTGACTTGCAGCGACCAAAAGCTTATTATCACCGACCCCGCACAACATTAATCTACTTTGAAGCTTTCGGCGGTCACCCTGCAGGGTCCAAAACAATATGTATGCGAGGTGGTATGAGTAGGTACAGGAGCAAAACCATACACACCAGAAAGCAAAAAAGGATGCATATCCGCCAGCTTGGCGTGTTAGCCCCCTCTTTATTAGGGTTGGTCCAAACCCTGCATGGGATTTCCATATACCGTAGGTTCACAATCACTTCGAAAACTATTTAATTATTTGGCCAAAAATAATAATTGTTCTTGGAGCCCTCTCCCAACTGAATTCGAAGTAATAAATTAAATATTTTTAGTGATCTTGAGGGTGGTTCTAAAAACGAGCTCCCAGCGTGATAGTGTGAACCCCCTGGCCCTGTTCTCAAAGCCCCATTCCCCTGCTGAGGAACTGGCTGCTCAGCAGAGAGACCATGAGAAGCTGCAGAGGGAGAGGCAGCTCAGGGAGCTGGCAGAGGAAGCAAGAGGCAAAGGCAAGGGGCGAGGCTGTGATGAGGCCCGTGGGGCGCCCATGCATACGGCTCCTCCTCTCCTGCCTGCTCCTCCTTTCACAGCCCCTTAATGCCCTTCCTCTGGGGCATCCACACAGAGTTGGTGAAGATGGTATGTGGGTAAGAGAGGGTTGCTTCTCTGATTTGCGGGAAGCACACATGCAAGCACTCACAGACAAGTCGATTTCCCTATGCAGCCAATGGTCAGTCTGCCCAGCAGCAGCAGCAGCGGCACTACACAGGCAGCAGCAGCCAGCAGTGGGAGGCTCTCGAATTCACAAATTAATTCCTGACAGGACCCTCGCGAAGTCCCTTTAACTCAAAAATAAATCTGCAGACCCGCCTACGAACTAAAATCGTCAATTAATCAATTTTTAAATTTGATGTCACAAAGTGATCTTGAACCTACAGTATACAGTTTTGACTGTATTCAGACTGTAAATTTGTTGTACATATATATGCATGTAGTAGGGAGGTCATACACGGATACGGATAAGATAGGATATTTTCTTAAATGTATGTAGTATCGAAATACGCCGGATTTTCGCTTTTACGGTTTGGGCCAACCCTACCCCTAATAAATAATTGGCAAAACCATCCAAGCCCATTTCTGCACAGGAAGCACTAATATGCCTCCTTCATCAGCTTGGTGTGCGAGCCCCCCCCCAAAGTAATTAGCAAAACCTGTCACACCCATTGCTGCACAGGAAGCACAAATATGCATCCATCAGCCTGGCGTGCAGGCCCAAGAGTTTCAGCTTAGCAAGCTCCATAAAACGCATGCCTTCCCTAAGAGCTTTATCATCATCGTTTAAGGTTCGTGCTCTTTACTTGTGTGTGCACGTGTGTGTGTGTGTGTGTGTGTGTGTGTGTGTGTGTGTGTGTGTGTGTGTGTGTGTGTGTTTGCAAGTGTGTGTGTGCGTGTGTGTATGTGTGTGTGCACGCGTGTTTGCAAGTGTGTTCTGGCCAAGCCTAATCATATGACACATGATCTCCCAAAGAGCTCCTTCTTTGTCAAGGTTGGTCCTTTGTGGAGTGTGTTTGCGTGTGTGTTTGTTCTGGCCAATCCTAATCATATGACACATGATCTTCCAAAGAGCTCCTCCATTGTCAAGTTTGGTCTTATGCGGAGTGTGTGTCATTAACAGCCCTGGATTGTGTCCTTGCAGTCCATCACCAACAATGCAGTCACAGTCCTCATGCTCACGCACTCGTAGTCCATCATAACCAAGCCTTAACATAGAACTCTACAGCATGTGTGCAAGTGTTAGTCTTTCTGCTCCTCGACAAGAGCCGACGAGAGCCACTGCCTTGACCTCATGCACTATGCAGGATGAGCAAGATGACGAGGAGGAGGACCGAGGCAAACACGCACAAGCACGCATGCACACGCGCACACGCAATGACACTCACACAGTCAAACCCTGTTATTCCACAACCATTGCAGAAATGGAGCCACATACAAACACACACACTCATGCACACACATACATACACACACATGCACACACACACGCACGCAAACTTACACACACATACGCACACTTACACACACACACACGCACACACATCCTCACACACGAACAGTACGAGCAAGATGATGACGATGAAAGAGCAGACAGCAACGCAGAAGATGTCTCTGGGGAAGACAGTAATAGCAATGATTTAAGTGCCCTGGTGCGCCCCAAGTTTGGTTCCGTCTCCTTCGCACACCTAAACTCTTTCCACCCCAGCAGGTGTGTGTGCGTGTATATGCGCACGCCACTAAACATACACATGTTTTAAATTCGCTCCAAAATCCTCCCCACATGAACGTGAATGTGTGTTGTGTGTGTGCGTGTGTGTGAGTGTGTGTTGTGTATGTGTGTGTGTGTGGGGGGGGGTGGGTGGGTGTGGGGGGGGGGGGGGGGGGGGGTGAGAAGGGCAGTGCCAACGTCCGCAGCCGCTTTCTTCGTGTAATGAATAGATTTTTGAGCAGGGGCACTTAACTCTCTTTTTCGTACACCTCATTACCGTGACACCGACGTTCTCAGTTTGAAGGCAGGAGGAAGAGGAGATCAGAAGTTTGCACAGGCATAGAGCTCCTCACGTTGATCTATAAATGAGAATGAGCAAGAGAGAAATTTCGGCAATCAGCTTAGCAGGGATGGTTATTTCCCCACACCAGTCAAGGAAAAGGCACCGTTTTGGTACCCAGTGACGTAGAACCTCCTGCCCCTCTTCATGCGAATTGCACTTGTATCATACAAATAGGTAAGATAAGGTTAGGTTGCATCACTATATATGCCTCATGGGCATCTCAGTGGAGGCTTGGCAAAAGGCATATTGTAGCCAAAAACATATTGTATCATACAAATAGACTATTGATGATGTCTTGACTGAAATGGCTGGCCTTGACGAGTGTGTGTGTAAATGTGTGTGTGTAAGTGTGTGTGTGTGTGTGTATGTGAGTGTGTGTGTGTGTGTGTGTAAGTGTGTGTGTATGTGTGTATGTGTGTGTGTGTGTATGTGTGTGTGTGTGTGTGTGTGTGTGTGTGTGAGAGAGAGAGAGAGAGTGTGTGTGTATGTGTCTTTATGCAAATTGCACTTCAATACTTGTGCAAGAATATCTGTTTATTGTAAGTTTAGTTTGGATTACAAAGGCATTCAACCTGGAATGGCTGCTCAACCTATGAGAACGAGGAAAACCTTCAAACAAACCAAGTAAAAAAGGGCTGTGACGCAACTGGAAAATGCTAACCTTACAGACACGAGAAGAAGTAGGCAAAAACACATCAAAAGTGTAGACGTTGGTTCACCAAAGTAGACGTATGCTGAAAAATAGTTACCTTTCAAAGGTCAAAACCCACCCACACACATTGCACACAAATAAGTTGGACAAGTTGGAAACGCAGGGACAACTGGAGTTTGAACACAAGTGTGAGACTACTGAAACTGGTTTGTACAACCGACTGGTCTGCTGGTCTGTATAACCTACTGCACTGGTACTGTATAACCTACTGAAACTGAGCATGGATTAACTGCTGCTACTGCTGAATCGTGGTGCCACCATCTCCTCACATACTGTGTCGACCGAGGTCTGGTAGATGGGGCACCTGTAGGTAATGAATAAGAGCAAAACATTACTTTCAACTGAGTCTGTGTCAAAACTTCGAACATGTTGGTGGCGTCTAGTGTTCAAGTGCAGGGCAGCAGCTGGAAAATTGTGTTGATATAGTGCTATAGATGCTGTTCCTCTGTGAGGCTAGGTGCTGATGTGTGCAAGTGCTGTTTCCATGGTTTCCATCCATCCCCATTCCCGCTGCAAACTCAAACGTCCTGGGGTCCCTTAGTATGCTGTATGTTGTATGCTGTTTTTGTAAGGGTTTCCGTCCCCCCCTTGTCGATGTTGTGCAAGGCGAGCGGTCATATGCGAGTTAGTGCTGTTTGCATGGTTTCCATCCATCCCCATTCCCGCCTTGGCCAATGACGTCCTGGGGTCCCAATGTGTGCTGATGCTATATGCTTGCTGTTTACAGGGTTCCCGTCCCTCCCTCGAAAGCTGCAAACTCAGCCGTCGAAGGTCCCTCTATCTGGCGGTGATGTGTGCTTTGCTGTTTAAAGGGGTTGCTGTCCCACTACGTGCTTGTGTGATGCTGTTGTAAAGCTTCTGTGCGCCTGCTGCTGCCCCGAACCCGATTCGCTGTTTGCCTGAGATGGTTCGGCCCCTCCGCCCAGCGGATGAGGGGGCAAGTAAAAATGTGTTTAAGGTAGCGCTGTTTAAAACGATATTTTTTTCAGTCGCCCTCCTGTAAAAGTGAGCAATGCCTGCTCTCCTCCTTCTCCATCTCCCCACACCTTATGCTCGTCCTTCATTAGCCGGGGCAGGGCCGATGAGCTGCTCTACAGAGCACGACAACATGTGCCCATCCTCCTGGCCATTATCATCATAATTGGCCTCAGCTTCTTTGTCTTCCCTTGCAACTGCACTTCACAGACTGCCTGGCCGCACTTGAGGTTTGCTTGCTTAGCTCTGGGCAATCCATGCCCGCCACTATCAAATCAATGCCCTTCAGCGTTTTATTTACAACCTTCGCTTTTACAGCAATCTTCGCTTGCTGAATTACAGCCAAGCTTCCGACCTCACTGTGCACCTGAACTAGTCCGCCGTTCGCGGTTGCAATGCTGAGGGGTTCTGCTAGAGCTTTTGCTTGCACTAATTCCTTCCGCTTTAACACAGCATAGTGTTGCCAACCATCCTTGGTCCAGAAAACAGAAACTAGCACCCGTATCAAAGAGAATGGTACAAGGTTTTCCAGCCAGTGTGCCTTCGAACAAGAACGTGAGACCAGAGACATGTTGGGCTGCACCTAGGCCCGGAAGCTTGGGCCAGTCATTGTGCACAGAGGGGGGAGGGGGTAAAGGTTTTACAGGATTGCATGTGCCAGCCACAATAAAATCATTTGTCTGTACACTTTTTGCAAGTATCCTCTACGTATCTACTGGTTCCCTTGAGGATCCTGTGCAACAACCCCAAGGGCAAACTCTCAGCCCCGGCCTCTAGCCTGACCCCTACGGAAGCCATTAGGACGCGATGGTGCCACTCGCGGCAACCTGTTCTGTTCGCGCACGTCTCCCAGCTTCTTGCCTCAAGGGGCAGGACTTATTGATGTGCCCTGGGTTGCCACACTTGTAGCACTTGACCTGCATGGAAGTGGGTGGTGCATTACGCTGAGCACCCTGCCCCCTTCTAGCACTAAACTTCCTTTTATTTCCTAAGCTTGATGCAAAACTAGCTGCGTGCACGGGCCAAGGGCCAGCTACTAGGGCCTCCTTGCCTACAGCGTGCGAGATGCACTGCTGCAAGCCATCCCACACCATACCGTACTCGTTGCGTGCGCACAGCCTAGCTAGCTCAAATTTCAGTCCACGCACAAATGCATCGCATACTACAGTGCCTGGTAGCTCAGGAGCTTTACTAACCAACACACGCGTACTTAGGCCATACTCCAACACAATCAGTTTTCCTTGCCTCACGTCACCGGTGAAGTACCCCTAGTTATTCTCATGGTGGCCTCATGCCTGGGGTCAAAGAAATTTTGGCCTACAAACTGTAGAAAAATCTGGCAAGCTTTACCCCACCGCACCTCAAGGTCAGCTTCTTTGACCTGTGTCATGAGGTCACGGCTGTTACGTGGGTAATAAGTACCCAGCAATATAGAGAATTGACATCCAATCGATAACCCTTTTCCCGATGTAACACTGGTATCGAAGCTTTGGCTGAGTGGACAGCGGCCGGTGCATTGAAGCGCACCGCGGTTTCGCGAGAGGTCCTCAGTTCGAACCCGGGTGGGGGCGATTTTCGGTTATTCGATTTCGGGGATGGTCAAAAGAAGAAAGTGCGTGAGAAGATAACATCAGTCGCTACCCCGCCTCGCAAGAACCAAAGACAGGAAGCCTGAGAAGCCTTGATGGTGAGCCATGGCAATCCGAGGACGGATTGAGCCAAAGGGGGAGGAGTGTTACGTGGGTAATAAGTACCCAGTAATATAGAGAATTGACATCCAATCGATAACCCTTTTCCCGATGTAACAACGGCAGGCCTACTGGAGGGTTGCATCCTGGGTACTGTCCAGTAGTGCTAGCATTGCGTCCTGCCCAGTTTTAAGTGCAACGTATACACTTCTCTCAGGAAATCAAGCGGACATCTTGCAGTAGCATCAGTTATTTTCCACTTAAGTGGAGGATGCATAACAGGCCTAGCTATAGCAAGTTTACAGTATTGCTGCACGGTGCTAGGGATGTCAAGAGCTTTCTCTAGCAAGGACTTATGAGCCTTACTCACCCAGCTCGCAGAGTCCTTGTTAACGAACTCCCTGCCCCTCTTGGCCACATGCCCAAACTTTGCTGCTGCTATGTCTGCTCTGTGTTGGGCATCCTCGTGCCTCTTAGCTGCAGCCTCTGCCTGCTGTTTTGCCTATGCCAGCTCTGCTACATGCATATCTAGCACATTCTGAGCTTCCACCCTCTGGATCCCAGCTTGAGCTGTTCTCCCTGCTACACCCTGGGCCTCGTCTGCGCGAGCCTGGTGTTCATTCTCCCACGGCCTTGACCTAGCTAGCTTCTGCAGTGGGTTTGGCTGCCATGGCGCGACCGGTTGGGGTTTTGTTGGGGGCCTAACCGGCATCTGACTCGGAACCTGGTGCTACTGCTGCTGTTGCCAAGCGAGTGAGCCTTGCTCCCGCTCGCGCATGGCTGCCAGCTGCCTTTCTAGCTCTGCAACTTTCACGTTCGCGGGCACCTCTTCAGGACCTAGGTTATGCACATCGCGACTAATTCTGAGCAAGGGCTCGCCCGGCGACGTGTGCAAACCTGCCGGTTCGAATTGGCTTGCATGGCCCTTATACCCTAATGCATGTACAGGCGGTGATTGCACAACCCCCATACCTTGCATGTGCACGTCTGAACCCGCTATCGGGCCTGGCCTGGACGTCATGTGTGGTACCGTGGACGGGAGCGCCTTCCCTCCATACGGAAGCCCTGCCACGTTTCGGATTTGCGACATCCCCCCTCCTGGATGCAATATCGTGTGCAAGTAACTCTCTGCACCAGTACTCATGGATCTTGGCTCGCTCTGGGCCTTACCGTCTCTCTGCCCACGAACTCTGGGTGGAGAACCGTTCCAAACACTTGCTCCCGGGCCCCGATGGGCTGGATACTCATTCCAAACATCTGCTCCCTGGCCCCGATGGGCTAGAGACTCATTCGAAACACCTGCTCCCTGGCCCCAATGGGCTGGAAACTGACTGCCGCCCGAAGGCCTTGCTTCTCGAACTCATTGGACTTAGTTATTGCTTGCCCAACGTACGTGCTCTCAGGGGCGTGGAACCATACTCGCGAGGCCCTCTACTCACCGCGAAGGGCTTGCCGCTAGCTCCGTCGGGCTCAAGCTCCGGCTCCTTTTGCCTAGCCCAAGCAAGTCCGCGCCCTGACAGCTGACAGTTGAACTGTTGCACAAAGTGGGAGCCTGCTCTAACGAAACACATGTGCACTCATAGACCCGTCGGTCCTTAGAACAATATTTTTTATAATGTATAACAAACAAACGAGCATAGCATGCAAACACGAGCACAAAGCATGCACACACGAGTTTCTTTTTGTAGCCACGAGGCAGCTGATCCTGCTGGACGCACATACGGCTTCTAGGAGATACTTATTTATGTTTAAACATGTAAATAATTACGAAGGGTAGGTGAAGAGAGCAATGTCGTACACTCACAGCGGTCAAGACCGCAAGTTTTTACGCTATGATGCGTTCGAGAAATGTATTATATAATTATTTAACCCTCCCCTCCTCTAGAACCCTAGTTTGATGACCCTTCATATGGGTGTGTGATATCACGCCTTTTGCAGGTGCGGGATAAAGGGTAATCATCGGTAGCAAGGCAAGGGGGTTGAGCCGGTAGATGAGTGCTAACGTTATGTTGACTACCGCCTAATAATGAGGAACTTCATTCCAACAGAAGCCTTGGTCAACAATGAAGACGACACGTTGCATGCAAATGCATGCATGCACTTGATGGCCTATACTTGCAGTGCATCATCGTGGATGCTCTGCCCTGCTGCTAGCAACGCATAAGGGCCTCGGTGAACACGCAAGGTAGGAAAATAATGTTGGTTTCTCTCCGTCTGTAACGATTTACGCTTGTGCTACAATGTCCATGCATGCGTTATTGCGCTGTACATTATACTGACCTGTTATTCGAAGAGCATATTATATTGGTATGTTGGGCATCTCGCAAAAGGCATCGTCTGTGTACATAAATGTATGCATTAGTAAAACACGAGCCCTTGTGAAGAGAGTTAATGTATTGTTACATACATGTTATTATGAATGCTTTGCGTCCTCCTCCAGGTTTCATTTGGCCAAGGACAACATTGTAACGATGTGCTCCTCTGCTTGGGTGTGAACAACCAAGCGCAGTGGGTGCCAGTGGAGGAATGAGAATGCAAGATTTGGAGTGTGAATGGAGCCAAGATGGCTCATGGTGAGTAGGCACGGTCCATGTCTTAGCTTAAAATTATAATAACTTCATCCCTTTCAATTAAGAATTTGAAGGTACACAAGCATGTGTATGTGTTGTGTCATTCTATATATCACGCAGGTGGACCATTGATGCTTCTAAATGCTCAGTTCGCAAGAAGGGCGCACGCCCTATGCTACAAGTGGTGTTTGCTGAAGACAACACCAAGGACCTAGTCGCGCCGGATGAGCTAGAATCACGCATTCGTGTTGCCGGGAGGTAAACGCCCTCATTGGCACGCACGATTGTAACAGTTCCTCATCATCATTTGCATGATTGCATTCATTGAAATAAGACTTGATTTGATGAACGAAACAATAGTTGTCTACTAACATTCCCTGCAGCTTGTTAATTGCGAGCCTCTTAGCTATTGCTTGTTAGATTCCATTCATGCGGTGGTCCATCAGAGGTTCGTTAGGATCATCAGACATGATAGGCTCGCTCCTCTCTAACATGCATGTATGAAACGTTGCAAAAAGGTCATCCGACAGATGCCAAATGTAACGGAACCTCTCCTTTTCCGCAAATCACCATAACAGCTGCATGCATGGGCTCAAGACCCTACCTCATTTAACCACCTATTTCCTTGCACCAACTGTGTTCTTTACGCGACACATATCCACGTACTAACGCAGGCAAGTCCAAGACGACGAGTGTCGTTTGTTACAAGAAGGCATGGAAGTGATTGCTTTGCACACAAAATACGATGAACATGGAGAGGGAGAGCAAAAATACCTGGATGCTACAATCGTGGGCGTAATCTCCACTTGGCCACACGGACATGGTACGCGTTGTTTTGGTTTTTTTATTCAATCCTTGTGGAGTATTGTGAAATCTTGAGCAGATGCACCTAATCGTGCTTGTTACGACAGTGTGAGGTCATTGTCGGCATCTTACGGCTAAGACAGCGAGGAGGTGGTACAATGCTAGGAAGTATGCTTATTATTATTCCACGATGGAGTCGAATAAACTTATTTGGTCATCGTAGGTGTACACCTTAGTTGTACACCTTGTACATTTAGGATGTCTACACACGTACCACACATTTAGGTGCAAACCTAATTGTTTGAAAAACCTTCGGTTTTCCCTCACCCCCAAATTTATTTTGTGCGGGACGCTTTCAGCTGGTATCCCCCAAAGTGAAGAAATGTGCGGGTAAGTAAGGGTAAATTTTAGGGTTTAGGGTTAATTTATGGGCATTTAGGAAGCAGTCACAGCATCGTCATTCGGGCACGCAAGAGAAACACAGATGCGCATGCGTGCATCCATGCGCGCATGCACATGCACCACAGGTAGTGTTACACGCACATGCCATGCTAAATGCCATGCACACGCCTTAGTTGCACAATACGGGAATACGGATACGGATACGGATACGGATACGGATACGGGTACGGGTACGGGGGGCTGATACGGGCAGCAAAGAATTCACCAGAGGCTTTAGAACTTGCAGGAATGAGCCTAGGACCCTTGCATTGAGCATTAAACACACCTAGGCATCTGAATCGTGTGTGTGTGTGTGTGTGTGTGTGTGTGTGTGTGTGTGTGT
>Ga0307963_1004611_pt1 | contig 10924 bp, 13 predicted proteins | sample OrgLakmetagen594_FD_201829 | JGI IMG/M metagenome (GOLD analysis project Ga0307963, IMG submission 201829) | Saline water microbial communities from Organic Lake, Antarctica - #594 | ecosystem: Environmental > Aquatic > Non-marine Saline and Alkaline > Saline | place: Antarctica: Organic Lake...
ACCAGCATCAACCCCTTATCCAGCATCTACTAACAAGGAGCCTCCGAGGCATCTCTTGAAACAACCAAGTCACACTTCATGTTATACTTCTTGGAGTCGTGGACACAATCTACAATCAGTACACCATAACTCCTTTACTTAACTTAGGCGTCCCCACGCACAAAGTGCACCAACTAGGTACTAAACTGCACTGCCATGCAATAAAAAGCTTGAACAAGATTACAAAAACAAGACACAAAATACACCTTAATAACAAAAGTGATAATGGGGGATCTGTGTTGGGGTCACTGGTAGCAGCTGGCTTCAGGAGGGCTAGGCGCAGGTCGGAATGCATGGCTGACAACCCGCCGGATCCTCATTAGTCTCTGTTATTTCTCTTTTTCCTCGTTTCTGGTGGGGCTCTGGCTAGTGAGAGCACTAGTTGAGAGCCTTTCCTTAATGCACGCTGGTGACTTCCAGCATAGACTTTTACTTTTACTTCGTTACGGCACCAGTTCAACCATTTATTTGATAATATTTTTGAAGACCAAAGGTTTTATAATAAATTTCAAAATCATTAGTGCAGCTGTCGATCTTTTTGATTGATTATTGTTGGGACTTATAGGTTGAGCCTATAATTGAGCCTAACCTTACCTTATAGGTTGAGCAGCCATGCCAGACAGGAGGCCTTTGTAATCCAAATTAAACTTCCTGCGTGTTTGTTAGCACGCTGTTTCTGCCTCAATTTGCTTTCATGACCTGGCTCACTATACGGAGCACGAACCGTTTCAATGTGATAAATTGAGCAATGTCCAGGCTTGTAGATGGCAATCTTCCGTAGCAGCAATCTTATAAACAAATTACTCTGCAGCGGCACCTCTATTTAGTGAGAGTCACTCTCCAAATTAATAAATAGTAACTTAAAATTGACGTATGGGAGTTAAATAAATGATAAATAATTAAAACAATAATAAATGTGCACATAGAGATAAAAGCAAACATTTGAAATTTTCACAAGCTACTTGTTGGAAGTTAGGCCTCTTTTTTAACCATCACGTTTAATTAGCACTTGTTTATAACAACGTACCAGAATCCCGTCAAAACAGGATCAGGGTGGAAAACTTTGGACCACGGATCCGATCGCAGACCTCCTTTCTAGCTCAACACACACTGCTTCTGCAGTGGGCCTTTCTGCAGGGTCCCTTGCCATGCATTTTAAAGCCAAGTCTTGCAACCACCCAAAGCCCTCCGGTACGCTTGATTCTGGGAAGCTCAGCTGCTGGGCTTCATAACCCACGGCAATTGTGACCTGCAATAAAGGAAATTGTGATGAAAGAGCCAAGTCTGTTGGAATGTATGGCGCAGAAATTTCACAATTCCGGCCATGCAGACTATCAGTTCAAGGTGGTAGTCAGCAGACAAGGTAATATTAGCGCTTGCAATGATTAGGTGCAAACTTTGAAGCTGTGGTTCAAAGGCCCAGAAACTAAATAGCCTTGATGGCAATCACTTGCAATTATGGTGTGATTAAAAAAGGACAATGCACCTGTAGATGAGACAGTCCTCCCCAGGGCCTTAACCTTGTTAGCATCCTCCAGATCACCACTCCAAATGCGTACATGTCTGCGCTGTACCCCACTTTCTTTTCAGTGATGACCTCGGGAGCCATGTGATTTATCGAGCCATAAGTCCCTGACACAACATACTGCTGTGCGTCCTCCAGCTGCATCACAAACCCCATGTCGCTCCATTTTGCAATGAAGCCGTGGGAATAGGGTGAGATTTGGGCGCCATGATTGGATGCTGATCTGGAGCGGTCAAACTGCAGCAAAAAGATAAGTACCAGGGTGGATGGTGTGTGCAAGCATAGATACACAGGGTGTATGGATTTGCCAGCATTGCTCGCCTAGAGAGGCCCTAAATGGTGCGTTACAATGATAAAACCACTTTCGGAAACTTGCGCGGATGGAGCAAATTGTGTATGATAAAACACTGTGAAGAGACTGGGAGAAAACATGTTTTGAAAGACTGCAAGAAGTTGAGTGGTGCATTGCCTGAACAGGTGTAGGCACAGTAAAATGGCCATAATGATTTTGCACATTCAAACATGTATAATGTTTGGGCGCCAAGGAATACACGCCTGACGCTTCCCTGAATAAGATTGCAACATTGCACTAATTTCCTCAATTTGGTGACACAAACACATTTGAGAGCACCATTAAATCTGTGCCAGTCTTTGCCAATAATAGCATCCTAGGGATTGTTTCTGGAAATTATCCCCAAGCTCGGACATTCTAGCCAGCCGGGAAGGCTTTGACAGCAGTCACTTCAAGCCTCGTCCAGAGGCTGGCGCACCCTTGAGCATGTCTTTTCGTTCACGCTTCTGTAGAAGCGGGGTTAGATTTGGAACCATGTTCCCTAGGCAGACTATTTAAGCTAGTCTAGTCGTACCCATGTGACGTCTGATGTGCTGCAAAAAGGTGGGTCCGTGCTGTGACACCATACGTCTCATACATCGCATCTCCAACCAACTCACACAGTAGTTTTACAATATATTCTATGCTGCAACGCTGTGTAAACATAGGATTTGCTAGCAAGCCAAGCCATGTAATTCTACGCCTCACGTTATCCACAAGCACAGCACTAACACCATTTTCTTGTACGCGTTTTCTTGTACGTGCGCCCAAAAGCACACACACCTGGAGAAGCACATTCTCTGCTGTAAGGTCTCCATGTACCGCGCAGTTTTCATGCAGATAGGCCAGGCCACGTGCTAAGTCTAGTGCACACGCCATCACCACCGGCATGCAAAGCAAGGCAGAGGCCCGGCGCTCCACACAGAGCAGTCCTCGGTCAATGGCACTGGCCAGTGTGCCCATATCGCAGAAATCCAGGAGCTGCAGTTGCAATAGTTGTGTGTGCATGTTTTATGTGTTACCATAGATTCACATCACTTTGGAGATTAGTTATTATAGATTTTAAATAATTCTCGGGGCCCTCTCTGAACTGAATTCGAAGTGATAAATTATTTAAAGTGGTTTTGAAGGTAATTTTGAAAATGAGCTCCAAGCGTATCAGTGTGAACCCCCTGGCCCTCTTCTTGAAGCCTCAGTCTCCAGCTGAAAGGCTGGCTGCTCAGCACCGGGACCGCGAGAAGCTGCAGAGGGAGAGGCAGCTCAAGGGGCTGCAAGAGGAAGAGGCAAAGGCAAGGGGCGAGGCTGGGAAGAGGCCTGTGGGGCGCCCGCGCAGCTCCAAGAACAAGCTTCCATCTCTCACAGTCCCTTCAGGGGCAAGCATTAAGCTGATGTAAACCCCTCATCTCTCTTTCCCTGCTTCTGGGCACTGTGCAGCATCAGCACCAGCCACAGCTTCAGTCAGCCACAGCTTCAGCCTCTTCAACAAACAGCAGTTGCAGTGCACAGACAGCATTCACAGGGGGCTCTCAAACTCAAAAATTAATTCCCGACAGGGCCTTCCCAAAGTGCCTTCGAACTCAAATATTAATCCCCAGACTCCCACGAACTGAAATCGAAAATTTAAATTACCGAATGCAAGGTTTGAAAAACCCAATTAATAAGCCCCAGTGCGAGCAATGCGAGGGGAGCAACACAATGCGAGCCTATGCGAGGGCTTTCTGGCCCTATGAGCTGCACCTACATGCGTATGCACACGCGTGTGCGCGCGTACGTATGCGTGCGTGCGCATGTGTGCGTGCGTGCGCGTACGTGCGTGTTTGTGTGCATCTGCGTATGTGTGTGTGTGTGTGTCTGTGTGTGCGCGCGTACGTGTGTGTACGGTTGCGTACATACATGCGTGCATGGATACATGTGTACGTAAGTGTGTCTGTATACATATGTATACATGTCCCATACATGTGTGTGTGTGTTTGTGTGTGTGTGCATGCGGGTATGTGTGTGTGAGCGAACGTAAGTGTGCGTGCATGCGCTTACGTGGGTGTTTGTTTGTGTGCGTGCACGTATGTGTGTGCGTTGTGTACGTGCATGCGTGTGTATACGGTTGCGCACGTACGTGTGTGCGTGCATTGTGTACTTGTATGTGTGTGCACGCGTGTACGTGTGTGCATGCGCATACGTGTGCGCATGCACGTACGTGTGTGCATGCACGTAGGTGTCTGTGTATGTGTGTGCATGCGGGTACGTGTGCGTGCATGCGCTTGTGAAGGGAATTAAGGCGCCCTTCCTCTTGGTGTCCTTTCTCCCCAAGAGAGGGCCAGCCTCCCAAACTGTTTGTCCACCTTGGGGGCCTTGAGGGGCGGCTTGGGAGGATAAATTAATTAACCCCAATGCGAGCTTTGCGAGGCCCTTGTAACTTATTTATTAAATTGCTCCCGACACACTGCGAGGGGGTCAAAAAAGTTTGCGTAGCGCGGTGAAATAAGTACAGTACGGTAATTTTTTCAAGTGTGGTTCCGACGTGATCGTGAATCTACGGTAATAAGGAGTGGGGGCGATGTCACAGCTGGGAAGTGCGATTGCATTTGATACATGTGCAAACAGTCTAGCAGAAAGACTAAAGTACATGGTCACGTACGGCTTGTCCACATGTTTTTGCCCACTTTGTACATGTGAACAAATGATAAGAATGACAATATGACAGAGATATTGCAACATTTACGCCTACGTGTCTGAAACACCTGCATTTACGTTTGCATGTATCTGGTTGCATCATGCAAAGCAGATTTAGAATTTGGTGGGCACAAGGACTAATGCCAATGCGGAAGCCACACAGAAGCATACTACTAGTGTATGAAAATAGCAGTTTACACTCAGTTGCATACAAGGCCAAACACACACATACACACACACATGCTGCTCACAAGCAAGTTGCCTCCTTCGTTTTGTTTATTTTCACAGTCAAAGGGGTAGAGAGTATCCCCTTGCCCGCCACTTGCATTATAAATACAACAATTTTTTTGACAAAACTCGTCCAACCCAGCACTGATTAAGGTTCACAGAACAGACATAAGGCAATCCATGATTTAACAGTTTATTAATATAACCCACCATCCACTGCCGTAGCCGTATGGGATATGTGTGGCTGGGTGGCTTGTGTGATGCACTCCCGCCTGTCGCCGTCTTTGGCGTGCTTTGGACCTCCGAAACTCTGCACAGTACGTTGTTCCAGGTACTAGTGTATGAGCTTCAGGGTGCACACCACCTTGGCACAGTACGTCGTTCCAGGTTCGTTCCAGGTCGTGTAGGAGAGCTCAAGGGTGTGCACCACCTTGGAAGGTTTTTCCATTTCTCAGAGAGGAGATAAACAAGCTTGCATATTTTAATATCTTCACATGGCAAGGACTTAGCAAGCAGGACTAGGAGTCAGGCAGGGGGATCTAACTCAGAGACAGGACACAAGTGCATATATGCTAGTGTAGCAGAAAGGATAAAAGCACGAGAGCTGCGCTTGACACCATTACAGCGTGGCAAGGGCATTCATCATTGGCAGGGGATGTCATCATTGATGCACTAAGAAGGATGGACTTTCACGTCCAAATACAATGGTGGGCAGACTAGCTATGGTCCTCTACAAGTCATATAAAAAGAGGGCATACCCCTTCATCACCAACCTCAGCCCCAAAGGACACAACAACTACCTGGAGTGTAGAAACTGCTGAGGTCAAGTGTTGGCAGCGTGCTCCACTTTTATGCACAATTTTGTGAGGCGTGCGAAGCAGTTGTGAAGTAAGATTGTCAAGGCCTTCATGGGATGAAAGGATGTGCACAACCCCTTTGCCTCCTCTAAAGTGCCTCACAAAGGCTGCCTCCCCCCTAAAGCCAACAGCCACAGGCATCATATAAACCCATGAGCTATATCTCAAGCCTTTCTCGCCAGAGGCACCTCATTGAAGAAAACTCTTCTTCTTTAACACTCCCAATCATAATTGCCGCAAACTGCCATGCACTTTGTCCTCGAAGCACCTCACAACTTGTTAAACAAACCTAACCTTATTTCTTATATACACGCCCACACCCTGCCATTCCAACCTGCACGTGCACACGCATCGTTAAAAATAAGCAAACAAATCCACCCATCCACACCCAATCCACACATTCAAACACAAACACAAATCCACTCCCTGCCTACTCACCTATCTGGCGAGCAGGACGCAGATATCCTGCTGCACTCGCTCCCCTCCTCGTTGGTCACCAGCCGTGCACTCTTGCTACCCTGCCCGGACACAAACACGGCTCCCCCTGTGCTACTGCTGATACTACTGATACTGCTACTTCTGCTGCCACCGCTGCTGCTGCTGCTGCTGCTGCTGCTGCTGCTACTACTGATTCCGTTATGTTCATGTTCTTGTTCGCTCACTGCTTGCTGCAGGTGGAGGGGTAAGACTTCAGGAGGGTCCATCTCCCTGCATGCGCATCATTGTGTGTCGAGCAACAAGGTGTTCGTGCAGAAAGAGACAGGGATGCCTAATTGCTCTCACGTTCAAGGTATGCTTCTTCAATTATAGAGAGGACTTGTGTATGCAACATTTTGACGTACGCAAAAGGGTACGAGCTCGTGCAGGTCAGGTGGTGCTCTTATTATACCCCTTACTCTAATAAGATGGAGCGCAAGGGCGCTGTAACTTATTGCCAGGCACTGTAACTTGATTTTGCAATCAGAGCTGCTGGTATCTTTAGTACGGGCATCACAAGCACGTGCACATGCAGAAGGCTTGCAGAACAGTTTTGTCAACAAACACAGAAAGGGTAGCCATGCGATGTGCTGAAGCACAGGCACGTGCATCTTTTTGCAAGGCAGAAGCGCCCGCATAGCATACAGTCGGTGCAAAGACTGCATGCAACTGCGGTGTGTTGCCTGGTGTGGGGAAGGCAAAGCCTGACTCTCTTGGTTTGAGATTGTGCCAGCTAGCCCCCACTCATAGATTCATACACACACAAACGCATATACACACACGGCCACTGTACTGCACCTGCTGAGCCTGTGCGGTAGAGAAAGCTGGACATCCCTCCCCCTCCTGGCAGCAGTCCTCCCTGCTTTACCCACTTGGTGCCGCAATAGGCCCACGTGAAAGCGGGGGGACAAAGGTGGGACCTCCCCCTCCCTGCTCACACCAGCAACTCCCTCTGCACTCTTCCAAGCCTGGTACACATGGGCACCTCTGCTGCCAATGCTGCTGCAGGCACTCCCACAGTGACCTCTGCAAAGAGCAGCTGAGCAGATGCTATTGGCACCACTACCACCACCACCACCACCACCGCCGCCTGTACCAGTGCTGATGGGCGTTCTACTTCCCCCACTTCTGTGGCGTGCACTGAGAGCAGGGCTAGCAGGGGCAGTCCTCAGTCCAGCAGAAGGCGTTCCTCTAAGTGTGGACAACGGAGTTTTGTGCGTTTTATGATGCATGAACATATTTTGTTGAATGGTGCTAAAGCTAGAGTGAGTTACAATGGGAGCTCATGTGTGTCTCTCTCTCTCTCTCTCTCTCTCTCTCTCTCTCTCTCTCTCTCTCTCTCTCTCTCCATGCGCGCACACGCACACACGCACACACACACGCACACATGCACACACATATACATGTATGCAACACGCACACATACGCAGGCACATTGCATTCACACAAGCATACTGACACATACAGAACACACTCACCCCTTATTTGGCATACCCTCCGTGCTTATTTGTCGCATTACACAATGGCTCAAGCTCCGTGTAGGTGGATTTCCAGACGATACTTGCCCCTGCTGGGGTTCTAATGGCCTGCGAGGGAAAACAAATTGAGAGTTGGTTAAATGCAGGTGCAAGCGGTAGGGACATTCCAGAGAAAGCGTATCGCAACACTGTAAAAGTATCTTTTAACACACGTAGAGCAAACTTAGGAATCTGAGGAGTTAGACGGCTTTCAGTATATGGTTGGGCGTACTTACACCTATACAATGCATCAGGTTGCTAGGTAGCCGATTGAAGCATTCGGCAGAGAGCGTAGCGGGAGCTTTTCTTGCTGCTCAATTTGTCACACATGAAACATGAACATAAGTGACACCAGGCTTACAAGGCACACGATGCAAAAAATTGGCAAACGTATGCGCAGATCTCCCCAGCCTTATTGGCCACCGGATGATGTGCTAGTGTGAAGCAGCAAGGATTTGTAAAAAGCAGCAGTGACAAGGGACGTTTGCAAAGGGACGAGGACAAATGGCCAGGGACGCCTAAGGACAAGGATTTCTGCCTGCTGCATTTACCTCAACAGTAAACTCTCAACGCCTTTGACTTTGAAGTGGCACAGAGGTACCCTCCTCTTTCATTTTTTCATACTAGGGTGGAAAGCCATTGATAGATGATGCATGGTACAAAATTATAACGACCACTGTCAGTGCTTCCTACAGAGCTCATGTGGGACACCAACGATGAGCAATAGGCATGGAACAACCCCCCCGCTCAAAGCCGAGGTTTGAGGTGGGGTACAATGTTACATGTGTCTGACGCGTGACTACTACGACCTCTTGCGCCCAACTCACATCATGTGTAGCATCATTTGTATGGCCGTGCCAATGACGGTTGCATCAAAAGCATTTGTATGGCCGTGCATGTGTAGCATCAAAAGCATTTGTATGGCCGTGCCAATGACGGTTGCATCAAAAGCACGCACACACCTACCTAACAACAAGGGAGGGTGTGTTATGTCCCACCCTCTTCACAGTGAAGCCTCCGCCAGGCTCTGCAATGTAAAACGGCCACCCGCAGTCACGGCCCTTACTGCTAAAGTGCACATCACTTTCCCTTTCCTGGCCGAGAACAGAAAGCCTCTGCGTGGGGGCAGACACTTGCTCCTCCCTACAAATGCAAACAAAATACTTACGTAGTTAGAATTTGCATAAGGCAAGGTTCCAAACTAAAGATGAAAAAACGCACATTGTGTGTGTGTTTGTTTGTTTGTGTGCGTGTGTATGTGTGTGCACTATATTCGGGAGTACTTAACATTTTGCACCACACCTATGAAATAAATCATTGTAGAAGGGTACACGTTTTATGTGTCTACGTGAGTTTGAGATGCTTAGGAGGTGTGAAGTTATGCTGCTGTTTTCCTCCAAACTCAAGATAATTGAAGTCCAATCGATTGGAAAAATGCAAGTCCTCCTAATGGCTAATGCATGTCCTAATTCCAGGAAAATCCCAGAGGGGGGACACTGGGCAAAAGCTAAAACATGCGCCTTTTTGCATGAAAGGTGCAACTACTCACACGTCACTTCATCAAATTGGACCCAACCTAGCTTCAAACTGATGCTGACTTTATAAGCTACCCGAGCATGTGCTCAGATTTAGACAAGTCGCCCTGCGTACAGAATGACAGGACTAAAAGCACACGTTGTGCACCTGTACCCTAGATGGGTGCTTTTCAGGGGGAATGGCACAATAATTTGCATATCTCGCCAACCACTTGCATTTTTGCTCCATTTCTCTTGGAATGATCTTTATTTATCATAAGGACCCCAACACACAAAAAATCGCTCAATTTAATGCTCTGGCTGGTCAGATACAGCATATGGCTGCTCAAAAAGTAGGGTTCACGCCGCGGTTGCTGAGGCAGGTGGCCCTAACTGACCCGTTTCAAGCTCAGCTGCACTGAAATCTACATAGCAGAGCTGAGCTTAAAACGTGCAAATTAGGGGGCCCATACCCTAGGAGCATGCCAAAACCATAGCCATTTTGGGCCTCAGTGTCCCCCCTCTGGGAAAATCCCCTGCGCGTTCACTGGAATGGTCGAGCAGCGTGTGCATGTGTGTGTATGTTTGTGTGTGCGTGTGTGTGTATGTGCGCGTGCGTGCGTTACAGGAGCACAAAAGGCTATGGAGGAGCCAAACATGCCTGAGTAGCTTTTGCAAGTAGCTTTCTGGTGCGCCTCTGTCCAGCAGGCTGCTACGCCGGGTAGCATGGAGGCTCAGGCGCACAAGAGGCGCAGAAGAGAATGGAGGCACAGCGTCAACCCTTCTGCCTACATTTCAAGGAAGGGCAAATATTAGCGCAAGCTACGATTTTAATAACAAACGAATACAGCGTTCTGCTCTGACGTTGCTATAAGTGTCTTGTCCAACTAATGCGAGCCAGAGCACTTTCATATGGACACACACATTTACACACACACACACACGGTAGAGCTCTAGACACCTACCAGTCTCAAAGGAAGTCATTTTCCTATCGTGGCTGCTGGCATGGCTGCTACCCCATCCATGCTTACTATGCCTGCCACTCATGCTGCTTCTGCTCCTCCTGATGTGCCTGAAACCAAGCCAAAAAGTGCATGAAGTCAAGCCAAACAGCACACAAAGTCAAGCCAACAGTGCGCGGAGTGAAGCCAAACAGCACATGAGTTCAAGACAACAGTTGTCCTTGCTGTGCAAGACCAGTTTTTAGAATGTAGACCAGGATAGTAACAATCAGATAAAAAAACGACAGGAATGAACGTCTTGGAGGATGTGTACCTGATGCCGTTGCCGCTGACAATAGGGTGAAGGATAAAACTGCTCCTCCCCGCAGCACTCCTGCATGCAGAGGAACGGCTAGAAAACGAATGTCCCTCTGCCGGCAGCCTTGATGCCTGCACGCCCAATTCCTGATCGGAACTACGCTCTTCTTGTGGGTGGGGAAGGGGACTCCTGTGCATCCTGTGTGGTTGGTTGTGCGGGGGTTGATGTGTATAGGCACAAAGTGTTTTTGCAGATGGTTGGAGCTATGTGGTACAAGAATAAGCGCTCCAGTAGAAAGCGGGAGCCTTTCCCGGCATATGCATGGCTAGCTAGCTGCGTGATGTGAAGGGCAATAGCACATACCCAGAACACATACAAACACCAAAAACGTGCTTTAAATGTGAAACCTGCTTCAAATACTTGCATCAAATATTTCACAAATACAAATACATGAATGCGTGTACACACTTATTCCCCCCCCCCTCTCTCTCTCTCTCTCTCTCTCT
>Ga0307963_1004616_pt1 | contig 10916 bp, 9 predicted proteins | sample OrgLakmetagen594_FD_201829 | JGI IMG/M metagenome (GOLD analysis project Ga0307963, IMG submission 201829) | Saline water microbial communities from Organic Lake, Antarctica - #594 | ecosystem: Environmental > Aquatic > Non-marine Saline and Alkaline > Saline | place: Antarctica: Organic Lake...
AGACACACAGACACACAGACACACAGACACACAGACACACAGACACACAGACACACAGACACACAGACACACAGACACACAGACACACAGACACACAGACACACAGACACACAGACACACAGACACAGACACACAGACACAGACACAGACACAGACACAGACACAGACACAGACACAGACACAGACACAGACACAGACACAGACACAGACACAGACACAGACACAGACACAAACACAAACACAAACAAACACGGAACCCACCTGCGTATAAACACCAACACACACAGAAACAAACACAAACACAAACACACAGACACACACAGACACACAACCAGACACAGACACACAGGCACAGACACAGACACAGACACAGACACAGACGCAGACAAAGACGCAGATGCAGACGCAGACACAGACACAGACACAGACACAGACACAGACACAGACACAGACACAGACACAGACACAGACACAGACACAGACAGACACAGACACAGACACAGACACAGACACAAACACAAACACAAACACAAACAAACACGGAACCCACCTGCGTATACAGACCACACACCAACACCAACACACACACAGACACGCGGAGATACCCACACCAGCACACTTGAGCTGCACACCTGACTCATCCAGCTTTGAGTTGGCTCGGCCCATGTTCTGGACCTGCTTTTGCAAATAGTGCCACGAAGGTATGCTCACAGGGATCCTGGGCAGCGTGTTGTGATGGCTACCTCGTGATGAAGACCTGTAAGGCAGATGGACATCAGGTGAGAGTGAGCCTATGTGTGTGCGTACGTGTGTGTGCGTATGTGTGTGCATGTGTGTGTGTGTGTCTATTTGCCTGTGTGTGCTGTGGCTAATAAGATGAAAATCCAACCTGCATGCAAACAAATTGCAAGGGGTTGTAGAAGAGGTGTGAGTTTTTTTTTATGAATGTTTGCGTGCGCTAGTACATTCGCGCGTGCATGTGTCTTCAAATTTCATCTATGGTTTCATAAAGGTTCTGGCCAGAAATAAAGTAAAGAACGAGCACATAAGCTATAAACAAACACACATAACATAAAATTGGTCAGCTGAGACACAGCAACATAAAATGCGTAGTGGAATAGTAAGATGGTGCTACTTTACTGTAACATACTGTAACATATCACAGCAACATAAAATGCGCAGTGAAATAGTAAGATGGTGCTACTTTACTGTAACATATCACAGCAACGTAAAGTGCGTTGTAGCATAGTAAGAATGATACTGCTGTAAGATACATTGAGGCTTACATGCTTGCATTCATCCACCACAATCCTCGTCTTTGGGCCCATGTGGCTGCTCATTTTCAAATTTCGACCATCGTGCTTAATAATATTATTTAATTTGACCCTGGGACGTAAATGTTATAAATCTTTATTCTCCTGCTAACAAATGACACATGTCCTCAACATGCTCGGTTCTAGCCAGCCCTGATCACAATTTATTCACTTTGGCAGCTGCAGCAAGAGCTGATGGAAAGGAGTCCACATAGACACCCTTCCTGTGCTCTACCCAATGTATAAATTGCTTGCAAAAAAAATACGAGCCCCAAATGTCCACTGCTGCACAAGTACCTGCTCACATCCAAACCATTTAAGCAACTGCACTGCAGCAGGAGCTCAGGAAAAGGAGCCCACACAAACTAATGTTCTGTGTTTTACTACATGATTTCGCTCATCGCCGCAAGGCCTGCTCACATCCAAACCATTCAAGCAACTGCAGCGCAGCAGGAGCTCAGGAAAAGGAGCCCACACAGGCATACTTTCTGCGTCTTACTAAATGTTTATGCTCATTGCTGCCCTGCTCCTCCACAAGCGCTTCCAAAGCCGGATGCATCGGCTTCACTGACCTTGCTTCTTTTACACATACATAAGCCGGATGCATCGGCTTCACTGATCTTGCATCTTTTACACATACATAAGCCGGATGCATCGGCTTCACTGATCTTGCTTCTTTTACACATGCATTGATAATAGGCCAGAACCATGCATATACGGTGTGTTTACGATACGATTAGTGGGGGAATTTCCATATACATGGTACTATACAGGAAATACTACGCAGTTCTATACAGTTTTGGTAGACCCCACCCAAACACACACACACTGCTGGAGCTGAACTAAAACCGGGAACTGAATATACAAGTTGCCAAGTTGCCTTAAAGCGCACGTATTGCCTGCTGCACGCCCTTGCTCACCCCCCTCTCCATGGGTGGGCAATCACGAAATCAAGTTTAGAGGCATGTGAAGCAGGCTTGTGAAACAAAGCAGCAGGATTTCGAGGCCCACAGTGCCAGCTGTAAGAGCTGAGGATCAGCAGATCAAATCACTCACTTTTAGGATTGGCCAGAACCATACATTTATAGGTATATACGGTGTATATATGTATATACGGTATTTTTGGCAGGGAAATCACCATACCGTACCAAAATTATACCAACCCGCAAGAATAATGTTTTTGAGGGGTGCGGCTAAGTGCGGACAGAAAATAAATAAATAAATAATAATTTCAGGCCTGCGGATTGGTGAAAATGGCCTAAATTGATGAGAATGGCTTAAAAATGGCCTGCGGATTGGATTATAATAAATATTGAAGGGGGTGCGGATTGGTTGCGGATTTGCAAAACTAAATATTTTTTTTTGGGGTGCGGGATGATAAAATTTTGGTACGGTACATACGGTCATATAAGATGTGTATATACGGTACTGGCCAACCCTACTCACTTTTCAAAGCATGCAAACAGCAGGTCTAGCAGCGCTTCCCACAGTGCCAGCTGTAAGAGCTGAGGAGTCACTCACTTTTCAAAGCATGCAAACAGCAAGTCAAGCAGCGCTTCCCACTTTCCCTTCCGTTCTGCTTTCTGCTCCTTGCTCAGCTTGTCAGAGGTTTGCAGCCCCTCTGCGGCAGTGGAGGGATATGCGTATGTGTGTATGTAAGTTTGTGTGCAAGAGTGTGTGTTGTGTGCTTTGTGCAAGTGTATTAATATATGTATGTGTGTTTAAACCAGTGTAGTATATGATTATGTGAGCGTGCGTGTGTGTGTGTGTGTGTGCTAGTTGTGTGTATGTACAAGCACATTCAAGTCTGCATGCCTGTATGCGAACAGCATTCTTGGTCTACCAGGAACATACTCAAGCAGACAAAGCAGTCAAAAGCAGACAAAGCATTTAACAAGCAGCAGGGGCATCTGTAGTAAACAAGCAGCTGGATGATGGCAAAACAGTTGCGCAGAGGAGAGATGGCACTCACTGCGGAACAAGTTGCCCAAATCCTTCAACCACAGCCACAGATGCAGGATGCCAAATGCCCTGTGTGTGCGTGTGTGCGTGTGTGTGTGTTTGTGTGTGTGTGTGTGTGTGTTTGTGTGTGTGTGTGTGTGTGTGTGTGTGTGTGTGTGTGTGTGTGTGTGTGCGTGCGTGCGTGTGTGTGTGTGTGTGTGTGTGTGCATGTGTGTGAGTGTGTGCGTGAGTGTGTGCGTGAATGTTTGTGTGTGTACACGTGTGTATGCGCGTGCGTGAGGCTTAGGTCACACAAGTCGCAGAGCCGGCTAGGAATCTGGAGTAGCAACGAAACAAAATGGGGAAAGCACAAAGTATGACAGAGTAAATAGGGAGAGATTGCGGAGTAAATTGGGGAGTAAATGGGGAAAGCACGAAGTGTGACAGAGTAAATGGGGAGAGATTGCGGAGTAAATTGGGGAGTAAATGGGGAAAGCACAAAGAGTGACAGAGCCTGGCTCCCTCATTCGCATCTTGAGGTGCTGTTTGCACAAAGCACAAAGAGTGAAATTTTAGACCTTGGAACCCTGAGATGGGACCTTTTCATCATTGGCCATAAGCCATAAGTTACTGCAACTGCACATTCATTTAAGAAGCTACACCTTTGTGGCCACAAGCTACTGCAAACAACAAGCTGCACCTTTGTTTAAAAAGCTATCTCTGCTTCTCTGATCATGTCACTGGAGACCTCACAGCCCACGCAGCTCAGCATATCAGCAACAGCAGAGCTTGTAAGAGGTAAGAGGTGGTATCCTACTATTCTAGAATACTGCACAGAGGTCAGCCAAAGGCATACATACACCAATGCGCTCGCGAAATTTTGGGCAGGGGAACCTCACAAATAAACCCCTGCAAATACAATCTAGCTCCAATCCGTGTGCCTTTCATTGTCACCCTGCATTCTGCACCCTTTACACTCAGCCATCCCTGCACAATTCAACAGCCTGTTTGCTGTCACCTTGCGTGCTGTGCTGCGTGCTGTGCTGCGTGCTGTGCTCAACACACTCAGTTCTTCACACTCGCCGTCCCTGCACAATTCAACAGCCTATTTATTATCCCCTTACAAACTGTGCTGCGTGCTATGCTCAACACACTCGATCACCCCTGCACAGCCCTCAAACCTTCAGCCGTTGCCCTGCATGCTGTCCTCTACGCACCCTGCCATTCCTACATAGCTTGTTTACCTTTGACTGCGGCCTTCCTTTTAACAGGGCACATTTCATGCTCTGTTTGTTCCTCCTCACTCTTGCCTCCAGGGCATGCCACTCAGGCATTCACCTAAACTCACTAAAATCGCTATCCCTGGATACCGCATACCTCAGTGCGTGAGGCTATGTTCTTGAGCAAGGAAAAGGAAACGGGCAACAGACTGAGCACAATACACGCAGGAGTTGAAAACGGCCTCAAGTCATTGGATTTTGCTGTTCCGTCCAGACATGCTCAATTATCCGATCAGCTTCACACACTCTGGGTGCAGGAAGCTTGTGCCATCAAATGCACAAACAAAACACACGCACAAGGAAGGCACCCCCCCCCCCCCCACACTCACTTGACGTCTGCTGTCCATTCATAAGCTCTCAGATTGCCGACCTGCTTCGCATACTCCTGCTGCAGCGAGGTCAGAATGTCGTCTGCACTGGGTAGCTCCCCCTTCATGCCAACCCCTCTCAGCTCCTCCACCTTGCGTATCACCTCAGCTTGCTGCACGTGCAGGCGTGTGCGTGTGTGTGTGTTTTCATTTCATTACAAAGACAAGTCACGATAAGCAGGCCCTGTTGGTAGTGGGCGGGTGCCTGATAGGCGACCTTATAACCAATCAAGGTCTTTGAGTGAGGCTGATGTAGGCGACACAGGTGCGAGCACGTCATCTGCAAGCGGGAGCCATGTGGGTGCGTTGTATTATTGGCCCTCCATAGCATAAACGTTAAAAATAAATATGCTGTGCACAACAGCATGATGAATGGCAAGTACTGGCAAGGTTTGCATGTACTACATAGCCTCTTATTGATCTCGCCTGTCCTTGTCGCTGGGCTGCATTCACACATTTTTCACTGTTGGTTCTACATCCTTTTTGCAGCTGCATGGCGAGCTGCAGAGCAGGCACCAAGGGGGCAGCAAACCCCCGGGAGCAGGGAAATTGGCGGCCAGCGTTACTTATAATGAAGAAATGTCTTTGAATCTGATAAGCATCTTTCACTTTTCACTTTTCACTTTTCGAAAAAGCCCCTAAGAGCCTAAGAGTTTGCATTTTTATTCGTCACAAAAAAAAATGCAAACTTTAAGGGTCGTTGCTGCCCAAGCAGTGAGCGTGCCACGCAAGGGCACAGTTGACCTAAGCGACGAAAAGTCCTGGAGCGATGACATCATAACTACCTGCTTCGCAAGGGAGCTCCAGAACTACGAGCTCAACAGGTGTGCAGTCGGGGTGTGTGTGTATGTGTGTGTGTGTGTATGCGTGTGTGTGTGCGTGTGTGTCTGTGTGTGTGTATGTGTGCAGGAGGACTCTCTCTGATGACACATGTGCACAAACAAGACCATAATGTGCCCTCGCAGAGGGAGGGCTCCCCCAATTTTCAAGAATGCTCTGCACCCGAAGGGCCCACACCCCCAGTGGCAGGGAGTTGCAAACCTGGATGAATTGGGCGTGAAGGTGATTATTATGAGGCCTTTTTGAGCAGGGTATTTCAAATCACATAGTCATCTACCCCATCTGTACGTCTTGATCACTGAGTCATCAATCGACTCCTTTAATCACTTGGCAGGATGCAGAATGGCTCAGCCCTTTTTTTGCTGCCAAAGGCAATGATGAGCTCATCATTGGCGGCAAAGCGCTTTACGACAAACTCAACGCTTACTAAGCAGAGCCTTACCTGCAGATCTAATATCCGTCGGATAATAGATCTGCAGGAAAGGCTCTGCTTAGTAACCCTTGTTCCTCTGCTTGTGCCCTGAACCTGTGTTCCTGATTCAGTGCGGAATTCCAGAATCCAAGTAGAAAATCACCCTAATTCAGGGGAGGCCAGGAAAATGCAGCCAATTGGCGAAATTAAAATCAAAATTTTCCTTAAAACCTCCTGAATCAGGAGGCTCACAGGCTCCGTGCGATCTGGACTGACGTCAAGTTCTGTGGCATGGAGGAGTGGGCGGGTATGCTTGCTCGTCGAGACAACACCACAGTTGACAATGTTCTGAATCAATTCCCTCAAACCGCAGGTGAGCAAGGAAAGCTTTGACCCAGCTGTGTCCAGGCATAGGCAGGCATGCACTGCTGATGTACAGGAACTTATAGATTTTTGCTGACACTACTGCCAAGTCTTCATGTTGTACACTGTTCATATGCAGCACGTCATGTCCTACCCACTGAAAAAAGGGTCATTGCCCGCAAGAATTAGGAGGCCTGGTCGGCTAGTGAAGCAGCTTTCCATTCACGTGAGAAATTTTGATCTTGTGTTGGTGACTTTCCCTCCTTACCTAACTGTCTTGCTTTATAGCACGGGAATCTGTTGTGCAACCTTCACCTTGGATTAAAAAAAACAAGGTGTTCAAGCGCGCAATCTGCACTCGGTAAAGACTATCCTGTCAAGGTCGTTTGCTTCTTAACCCCTCTTTCACTTAGTGTTTGCATGTGTGCAGGCAGCAGGGGGAGAAATCAGGAGCAAGCCAGGCTCAGGCGGGCACAGGGATGTTTTCTCCAGAGTACCAGGATAGCCAGGCTTATAGAGATAGCCCTGAGTTCTGGTTCTCTTCTTTAATAGAAATGGTGACCTCCCCTCCTTACCTGACTGTCTTGCTTACTAGTAATTAGATAATAGCAAATGCTCTTTAATTAGATCATAGCACACGCACTGTACGCGCCCGTGCATGTGCTGCATGGATGTGAGCACGGGAATCTGTTGTGCAACCTTCACCTTGGATTAAAAAAATGTGCTACCTGTATCCAGACGCGCAAAGGGTGCATTTCCCTGCCGTGCATCACATATTTTTTGCGTAACTAAGACTGTGTTACTACGTTTTTGCTGCAGGCTCCCTGGGAGGCGCACGCACGCAGGCAGCTCGTGCAGTAATATATATATATCTTGGTACATCTCATATGAGTTATCATACACAATTTTTAGGTATAAAACGCATTTGAAACTTATATATTAATACGTTCAAGTTGGGAAAAGGAGTAAAGCCAAAATGTCTGATCAGAGATGGTTCCAAAATGTCTGATCAGAGATGGTTTACACTGAATTATGTAAACACTCGTGCATCGTGCATACCCACACAAGGATGCACCACGTGGCTTGACAGGAACTGAGTCAGCCGAACCTGGCAACACGAGGCAGAACCGGATGAGAAGACATCGCCGTTGGCTTATGCAAGATACGATTGAGGATTCTGGCGTCAGTGTGTACAGCAAGGAGCTAACAGAAAGGAGGTTGCCGGTGGTGAAGGGACTGCAGTGCCAGCCCAGCTCCTTCCATGGGATGGTGGCACCGGGTACCATGGTGGCATCCTCCCATGGAAGGAGCTGGGCTGGCATTGCAGTCCCTTCACCAACGGCAACGGCCAAGGTGAAGCACGTGGCAGCACAGCAGCAGACTTAAGCTTTAACGGCGGTCATCCTGTCGGTCTTGAAGCAGTCAAAGAGTGGGAGATGGGGTTGGCTGCAGGACCTGATGGGGGTATTATCCCTACACCCTGACCTGTTTCTTCTGTAGCCAGAGCTATAGTTCCCCAATCCAAACACATGGGTGTGCATGTTCATTAGATAATTTGCAGCACCCATATAAAAAGCTTATAGCTGTGGAAGTTTGCAGACACCTGCCGTGCCTTTTCAAACTGGATTTGCTGCTGATGATGACTTTTTGCGTCTTACGTTTTTGCTGCTGATGATGACTTTTTGCGTCTTGTGATTTGCTGCTAATGATGACTTTTGCTGCTGCTGATGACTTTTTGCGTCCAGATGGCATGTTAGTAATGCCCATTGGCATTTGGACCTCAAACAGATCCCCCCAAAGGACAGAGACATACATCTTGTAGAATTCAAATTTTGCTCAGACACAAACCCGTAACAGACATTAGAAATCTGTATGAAAAGGAGTTTGGTTGCAATGGGGGGTGACCTTCAGTTCTGTTATTTGGCTGATCGGCTGCTGACTGGTCTCGGCCAGCCACAAATTAATCCAAAAGCTTAGAAAGGAAGAGGAAAAAGTCTAGTGTTCTGCTGAGAAAGGAAACTATGAACAAGTTGGTTGTTGACTTGTTGCAGCAAAAAGGGTTAAGCTGCTGAAAAGTCCTCAAAATGAATCCGTAAACGTGTGTGTGTGTGTGTTGTGAGGATTGTGAATGCATCAGCTTGCTGCACGTGTGAGTGTGCGCACAAACAAATGTCTGTGAGTGGTTGAAATTGTGGGCGCATTGCCTCAGCTTACTGCACATGTGAATGATGGATTTACTGCCATTTATTTAAAACGTACTTTAGTGGAAAAGATCTGTTTGAGCTTAAATCTTCTTGCTAAATTAAAATTAAAGTACATCCTGGCACAGTAGGTGCAAACAAGCTGGTTCAGTGCGTGTGTGATACATGGTATGTGTGTATGTGTGATGCATGGTGTGTGTGATGTATGGGGTGTGTGTATGTGACTTTGTTCACGCGTGTGTACGTGTGCGCGTCAACATTGCCATCTTGGCACGCACCTTGGCAGCAAGCCCGGGTCGTTCCTTATGGAAATCTGAATCATCTCGCTGCCTCTTCGATTGCTACATGATAGAGTGCATCGGCAAGAGTATTTCTACATTAACATGTGTTGCTACATCAAAGAGTGCACGGGCAATGGGCAAGCGTGCTTTTATATCAAACATGTGTTGTGAGTGCCAAAATTCATGTGCATGCGTGTGCGCAGCGCCTCGCCGCCTTGTAGATTGCTAGGGAGAGGGTGTGATAATAAAAGAACAAAGTGTGTGTGTTTGTGTGTTTATGTGTTGTTTGTGTGCAGTGTGAGCTTGCATGCATACAGGAGGGGGATCTGTTGGCGGCAGCATTTTTGCGCCGAACATATGAACACCTGTCGGTCCTTCTTACGCCTTACGTGCTGTTCCATGATGCGTGCACACATGAAAGCAAACTTGCTTGTTTTATGAATGTATGAAAACAGAAAACATCACGTATACGCATACACAACTCCCCTCTGCGCACGTCTGTCATTTGTCATTTGTACAGGCTATAATTGTATTAATGTAAGAAACATCACGTAGGAATTACACAGCCCTTTTCTGCGCAAATCTACACTTTGTATAGGCTATAATTGTACTAATGCAGGAATTAATATGTAATACACAACCCTCCTCTGCGCAGATCTGCGATTTGTGCAGAGGCTATCAGATTGCAGTATGGCCCATAAACAGCACGAGTTACGTCCATTTTAGTCAAGTGGCCTTCCAGCCAGTCTTAGAGATGAAGAAGATATCATCAATACAATAACAAGCACCTGTCTATACACACACATAAGAGCATTGACGTGCACAAACAGACACGCACACCGCATTCACATGCACAAACAGACTCGCACACACACGTGCACACATATATACACACACGAGCACACACAAAATTGCGCACCTGATATCTCAAGTCTTGGAGCAGGAAGTCCAGCTCAGCCTCGCTCATCATGTCTAAGAGCTCATCCAAAGAGTCAGGCCGGACCTGAAAGGAGTGAGAAAATGCATTGTCGTGCGTTGTAAATAATCTTCTGTACACTTTCTGTTTATGTTCATCAAACTTCATTTCCTACATTCAGACAGATTCATGACGCAATCATGACATCAAGATCCGTTCTGGCATTCATACAACTCATGATCACCGCATGAAGGGGAGTGGCAATGTTTCATGTTGGTCAGGTTTGTTGGTGTGAGCTGAGCGCAGGGAGAAGGAAGAAAAAGATGAGCTGCTGATGAAGGATCAGAGATCCACAATCTCCCATGGTCAGGTCACAGAGTGATAGGAGGTCTGCTTGAGTAGCACCACAGGCAACCTCAGAGAGAACGACAGGATTCTGCTTGACCAGCACCACCATGTCAGATGACCTTGACACAAACAACATGCATTCAAACAATGCGCATGCTGTTGATGAGTATGCATTGCACAAGCCACTGTGTGCCCCAGTGTCTGTATGCATGCGCGCACGTGCATTTGTGTGTAGGAGGTTGTGACGAGATGACCTGTTGTTCAATGTATATAGGATATCCTGTCTTGGCGCAATTTATGTTCCTGGTACATACTGTATCCTATATCATCATCCAGACATATCCAGACATAACATACAAAATCTTAGAAGAAGGAAAAAAGTACTTCAGGTCTAACTGCTGCACAGTGCTTTGATCAATTCAGCAGGTGCGCATATCGAAAAGCGTCTCACACATACATTTACAAAAGGGCACTTGCCGACGGGTTTGCCAAGATTACCCCAACTAGCTACAGTGCACAGGAGACGCAAACATACGCATCCATGCATGCGGACACGCACACACACACACACACACACACACACACACACACACACACACACACACACACACACACACACACACACACACACACAGATGCACACAAACCACCCG
>Ga0307963_1004620_pt1 | contig 10911 bp, 15 predicted proteins | sample OrgLakmetagen594_FD_201829 | JGI IMG/M metagenome (GOLD analysis project Ga0307963, IMG submission 201829) | Saline water microbial communities from Organic Lake, Antarctica - #594 | ecosystem: Environmental > Aquatic > Non-marine Saline and Alkaline > Saline | place: Antarctica: Organic Lake...
CCTGCAAGTTGTTGTGGCTGTTCATTGCAGCAGGGGGGGGGAGCACGCTCTTTGCAGCATGAGCAGTGTCCTGCGCAAGGTCAATTAAATGTAGCAAAGGATGCTGTATGGTTGAAATTATCCACATCTGAGGACATCAACCCGTGCTCATAGCCACAGCGCCCTGCACAAGGCCGTTCACTGAACTCGCATAATTGTAAATGGACGGCTTTAGAGGCGTGCAGGACAGCGTTTCTCTGTTTGTGACTGGAGTATAAAGGCATGCATGCTACGTTCCAATCGGAACCGCAATAATCCACTAGGAGTTGCACTTATCGCGACAATGGGTTGCAATTATTGTTGTGATTATTGTTGTGTGACTTCCATAATGTTAATAAGAGCAGCTTGCTCACCCGTGCTGAGGATACGACTGGAGCAGCCCTGGTGGCAGAGGTTGGCCTGGGAGGTGGAGGCACAAGCTCAGGTACAGGCGTGGTGGTTTCCACCCGCGGAATGGGAGCAGCGCTGACAGAGCCATCTGCTGCAAGCTCGCGCAGCGGGAGGTTCTTTTGGTGGGACTGCGTAGGTGTAAATGAGTATGTGTTTGTTTGTTTGTTTGTTTGTTTGTTTGTTTGTTTGTTTGTTTGTTTGTTTGTGTGTGTGCGTGTGTGTGTGTGAGTGTGTGTGTGTGTGTTTGTGTGTGTGTGTGTGTGTGTGCGCCCGAGCGTGAGTGTTTATGTGTGTGTGTGTGTTCATGTGTATGTGTAATACGTGTTTGCATGCTGTGCGCATATCTCATTTTAATATAGCATACATTTTGTGTGCGCACGTCTGTACGCCTGTCTACTGTTACATGTGTGTAAGAGGGGGTAGGATGGGCTGGGGTCACCGACAAAAATATTGTTCATTGACAGACACAGTGGGTCTGTGTGTTTCCCGCAGGAGACTCAACGTTTATTTTGGTGGGAGTGAATATGTTGCGGGTGTGAGTTGGGGGAAGGGTGGTGCGGCAGCGGACAGTTTTACAACTAATCTAGAACAACAGTGAGGTGGCGCCGTTCTTGAACTTGAGAATGCGTGCGTATCACCTTCATTGCTGCAGGCGTCATCCCAACAGGTCCCTGGCGCGTGGCATCGGGCCTGTGCTCCTTTGGGCGTGCCTACATAGAGTGTGATTGAAGTGTGCGTGAACTCTTTGCAGTTACAGTCTCAAAGGGCATGTGGTCACATGGCGTGAACGGATGTATCATGAACCAAGCAGCAATCTTTCTCATTCCCTCACCGCCAAAGAGTCTGATATGGAGGAGCGAGACCTTGATGGGACGGACCCCCCAACGTCATCCGGGAACGTGGCGTGCCTGCAAGTCGTTCCAGGTTGGGCGCGATAACTCAGATTCAAGCATCGCCTCACAATGTGACAGGCAACACAGCTGTCCTCCACACCACAAGAACAGGGCACACAGGTCCATGCCTCCCCACGCGGGGCACGGCTGCCTTGACTGGCTCACAAGCTCAGACTGAACAGGTACCTTGAACTCGTGGTACGATGATGTTTGCGTGCCTGGGAAGTCCCTGCCTCATCCCCGCTCAAGGACTTCTTCAAAACAAAGTAGCTGGCAGAGAAGGCCAGCACAGAGCCGGCTGTGAGGCCTAGAGCAAACGTCCATGAGGAGGAATCCCTACTCATCATGAGTCGAAATCACAATTCACCCAATTCATGCGACATAATTCAATTGAGTAAGCCAAACTCACTCAATTTGAGCACACACACACACACACACACACTATAATTATATTATATATTCTAGCAACTTCGTTCACGTCAAAGCAAGCTACAAATGAGCAAGCTCGAGGACCATGAGGATATGGGGGAGGCAGAGGAGGTCCCTAGAAAGAAGGACAAGAAGAAGAAGAGGAAGTCAGAGGCTGCTCAAGGTGGGCAATTACACTGTGCTCTGACTGCATGACAGGTCATGCAAAGCAAGGAACACGTTTGGGAGTCGAGCACACCCAACATGCTTGCATTGGTACTTCATGTAATACACCGGGCTCACATGCTTGTGATGGTCAGGCGCAGTTGCAATTGCAGCCTCTGCGTTGTCAGGCGGCGGCCTTGCAGTCACTTAGCAGGCGTCCATGGCAGGGAAACCCTTGCATATGCGCAGGAGAGCCCAGCAGCAGCAGCCAACCTGCACCTGAGGAGGGGAAGCCTGCAAAGAAGGCCAAAAAGGAAAAGAGCAAGACGGCTTCGGCTGCGGAGCAGCCCAGCAGCAGCCAGCCTGCGGCTGAGGAGGAAAAGTCGGCAAAGAAGGCCAAAAAGGAGAAGAGCAAGAAACTAGCAGCTTCAATTGCAGAAGAGCCCAGCAGCAGCCAACCAGAGGCTAAGAAGGAGAAGTCAAAGAAGGCCAAGACAGAGAAGAGCAAGAAGCCAGCAGCTTCCGCAGAGGAGGTAGCAGGAGCTCTGCGGGTCCTAGCTTCAGTCGGTGATGCCACCCTTGCTCAGAATGGCAAGAAGATCGTCAAGGCGCTGTATAAGGAGCATCCGGAGGTCAAGAGCATGACAGTAGAGCAGGTATTACTTCCCAGCATAAGGGGTTGCGTTTACTTAGGTGCAAAGTATGCTCACAGCAAAAGCTTGGTCATGGTAGAAATAGGACGTGCGAGCACAGTCTCCAGATGGGTTTTATTAATGCGCATAACAGTGCCTGTGTGCTGTGACAGGGCACAAACTGCATTGCATTGTCGTGGTTATAACTTGCATATTAGTTCCTTTTGATTTAGTTGTGGATTGCTTTGTACTGCCTGCGTAGTCGTTCTTTTGTTAAATGTCTTTGTGCACATATGCAAGCATGCACATATGTACACAAACTTACACACGCGCGCACTTACACTCATACACACACATGCGTCCACACCCGCACATACATATTAACGCACACAGGTAGTCGCGCTGCGCAAGGAGCGTGAAACTGTCGTCGAGGGCATGGGAGCCGAGGACCCATGCGCCTTCAAGCCCCTGCCAAAGTTTGCGCACACCGGATTGCCGGCAAACATGCTGCACGCCACGCGTGAGTTTACCACACCCTCCCCCATCCAGTCCCAGTGCTGGCCCATCATCCAGTCTGGGAGGGACCTCATAGGCATCGCCTCCACAGGGAGTGGGAAGACCCTTGGGTTTGGCCTTCCCATGATGGCCCACATACATGCGCAAAAGGTGAGGTTGCCTGTTGTGGGTTTCAGCAGAAGCCTGGCTTGATTGTTTTGGAGATGCTTTCTGTGTGCCTGTGCTGCAAGTTTTTTTGGTGCTGCACTTAAGCTTGATAGATTTGTGATGCTCAATATCTAGTGCTAATTTGTGAGCCTTGACCCCTGTTTGCCTGTATCAAAAAGGTGGTGGCCTACTATTTAGTTTCTATTGGCTACCTATTTGCAGGAGGCTGGTGTAGTGGGTAAGGGCAAGGGGCCTTTTGCAGTGGTGATGGCACCCACGCGCGAGCTAGCACTGCAGATTAACCAGGTTGGTGGTAAGGGAAAGAGTAGCGTTTGAGACACCTGTTGTTCTGTACCCAAATATGTAGATAGGTGCCTCATCCTTTTGTGACCAGATAACCTCCGATTCCAGACATTTCTGTAGCTACCGTACAGAGATGAATAATTAGTTTTGCAATTCCGCACCCAATCCGCACCCTTCTCAATGATTATTATCCTATCCGCACAACTCCGCAGGGCCAAACAACCCCTGATGTGGCCCCAGACCTTACCATTGCTTCATTACATGCATAAAAGTTACTTTTGCAAAAGATATTGACCACAGGGAGGGCTGTTGCCGCAAACAACAGCCTGGCAGGTTGGTACCACCAAGCAAGAGTTGACTAACTGCTCTGACTGCACTCTAGTTGCTCATTCCAAGTTTTTGTTTCAACTCTGTGTTTGCGCGCAACTCGCACAACTTGTGCTCGCATCCTAATCAATTAACAATCTCCATGCCCTCTCCTTCCTCATCCCTACTGCCCTCCCCCTCGCTTTCTTCCTCGCTGCCCTCCCCATCTTCCTCGCTCGCACTGCTTTCCCCATCATCCTCGCTGATATCCTCAAATATAATTAATTTTCACTAATCTGCACCCAATCCGCAGCCCCAAAATTATTTATTTAAATTCCTGTCCCAGTTAGCCGCACCCCTCAAAAACATTATTTTTGCGGCGTGATATATTCTCTGTACGGTATTCGTCAACTTATTTCAATAGGTCATTTGTCATTTACATTCTTTGGTTACATCGATAAAAGGCGTTTACTAACGCAAGCAATTCAGAGCTAGGGCACTCTTTCTTTGCCCTTTCACGCGCCTTCGGTCCTCCTTCCTGAACCTCATGCGCTCTTGTGCACTCTTTTCTTCATAGGAGTCACAAACCAACGTTGTTCTCCAGTTCATTTTGTCTACCTTACCTGCTCTCAACTGGCCAGGTGTTGGAGGAGGCAGGCAGCAAGTGTGGCATCCGCAGTATATGCGTGTACGGAGGCGTGCCCAAAAGGGAGCAGGTAAGATTAACACTGTCACTTGGCTATCTGTTTGCTAGCTCTTTAGTCCTGAGGCCTTTGGCCTGGGTTGGCTGCTTGATTCATGCAAAAACGCCTGTCATTTTAGGGGGCTTCAAATATAAATAGATCAAGCAAAAAAAGTTGAACCAGAGACTTAGCATTTGGCAGGTGGGTGGCAGGTGATATGCTAGATGTTAAAACTCGCAGCAAGGGGGACTATGCCGAGCCTTGCAAAGCAACATTAGCGAAGGAGCAATGCACTCATGCTAGCCTCAGAATACCTACAGGTGACGACTTCATTGTTTAATATTGTCATTCATCAAGGATAGATGCAGGGTGGCGTGAGCTTGTATTGCGTGTTTTTCACGCATACTTGCTGCCCGGGGATTAAGTAAGCTCAAGCCTACTAAGCAGTGATCGTGGAAAGTTATGACTGCATGCTGCATGCCTCAACATTTCGTGTTTGCGCTCACTCACAGAGCCCTTCCTCTATGTTTTCACCTGCTTTTTTATACGTGCCAATCCTTTCTTGCTCCAACACGCAGATAGAGGCATTGCGTCGCGGAGTTGAAGTGGTGGTTGGCACACCTGGACGCATGGAGGATTTGATGAACGACAACATCCTCAGGCTCAATGTGGGTTCCTGAATCGTACGTTCATACCATTACAGCGGTCCTCTATGTGTGGCACCACTACAGCGGTCCTCTATGTGTGTGTGGCTTTTAAGTTTGCCTGTTGACGTGCGGTCATTTGGTCGGTTTAGTAATTTGGTGTTTATGGTCCAGCACCTTTTCCTTTAAGACGGGTGTGGCTTGACAATGTGCGAAAACGCCCGCAGGTGTAAATCAATGCGTTCTGTGTTATGTGCATGGCCCAAATTATAGCTTGCTGTGTTTTGCTTCAGCGTACGTAACCTGAGGCAAGCAGATGGCTTCGGACCGCTCGTTTAAATTGATAATATATGGTGACATCCGGCATTGCACGTTGCGATTCTTCGACGTTATGAAGGCTGCAAATGTTTGTATGATTATACATCATACGCGCAATCCACACCTGCTCACCGCAGGAGATCACCTACCTGGTTTTAGACGAGGCTGATCGCATGCTGGACCTAGGCTTTGAGCCACACATCAGGGCCATCTGCTCACATGTGAGTGCCGAAGCAGCTCAGGGTCTATCCTTGGTTACGCATGTCAAGTCCAGCATCTTCCAGGATTTATCCTTTTCACTAAACCTCTTTATGCTTCTGCTCCATGTGCCTGCCCGTGCCTTAACTTACCCAACACACACGCACACACACCCCCACACACTAAACACGCACAGGTGCGTTCGGACCGACAGACAATGATGTTCAGTGCCACCTGGCCCACTGGGGTACAACAGCTAGCTGCCCATTTCATGACCCAGCCTGTAAAAGTGGTCATTGGCTCACAAGACTTGGCAGCATCTCACAGCATCACTCAGGTGACACTCATTGTGTCCGCCTTATTAAACCCAAGAGCCTCAATTTGTAACGTGAAATACCTGGGTTGTTTACGCAACCTTATTGCATCAGGATTTGAGGTAGATGCTTTGATCCTGAGATTGCAGTACAAAACTGAATTAACTCGAAGCCTGCAAAGAAAAGACAGCAGTGCTTGTTTTGAAAGCGCAGCGTTGACTAGATGGATGCCGGCACAACAATTGAGGGCATCATGTAGCAGAATTTAGATTTCATCACTCGTGTGGCACAATTTCACAGCGATACAACGTGATCCACTTTTACGCTCATGCCCTTCATGATGCGGGTGCAATTCCTTGTTAGTCTGCACACGCGTGTACCCTAAGGCCTCTGCAAAGCGTGAGATGAGCACGCTATGTGAATTACCTACTTTCATGCAGACACCCTTGCAGACTTCCTTGCTCATACCGCATTCATCACCTTCATTGCTTTGCGTAGCACGTGGAGGTGATAGAGCTAGCAGCCCGTGACGAGCGGCTGTTGCAGCTGCTAAAGAAGCACCACTCCTCTCGCACCAACCGCATTATCATCTTTGTGCTGTACAAGAAGGAGGCGCCAAGGGTGGAGAGCTTGCTCAATCGCAAGGGCTTCAATGTGAGAAGGGTTGTTGTTAATTGTCATAGTTTGCACAGCAAGTGTGGTGTCTTTGCTCCAGTACTATTATAATTTAGTCAACGCTTAGTTGCTCTTAAGTCACTATTGAGTTATTATTGAGTTGCTATGTTGTTGCTAGCACGCAGCAGAAAGGGCGCTCTCAAGCACGCATGGCAATGCCTCGCTGAACTGTCTCAACTTGGCTCTGCATGCTTGTGCCGCGCTTCCATGCAGGCTGCTGCCATTCATGGGGACATCAACCAGGCACAGCGCACTGCTGCTGTGGAAGGCTTCAAGTCAGGCAAGGTGAGCTGCTCTTTGGTGCACAGCTAAGCTCTGAGAGACGTGACCCACTCTAGCAGACCAGGGTGACGAATGCAAGTGCCACCCCTGAAAAGGTCAAGTCAGGTGTGCATGCAATGAGACGATCTGCTTGAGAGAGACCGGCTGGATACTTTTGTTTACCGTGCAAATAGTATATCATCGCCCCTAATTGACGGGGAGAGGGGGAGCGGTGATCAAATTGTTCAAATCTGTTGTTAGTGAAATTCTTGGAAGGGGCAGTTGGTGGGTAACTGTGTGTTAAATTCAAGATGAATTGTATCAGGAAGCGTAAAAAATATTCCAGTCACGCAGGAGGCGTTTGTTACCATAAATTTTGGACGGCACGCCCATATTTTAATAAACATGACATATTCGGAGTCCTCTTGTCAAGAGCTATCGATTGGTATATGTATGAGTCCGATCCGCGGAGGGGGGGGGGGGGGGTCCCCCGGGGGGTTCCGAGTTTTTTCGGGGGGGTCTCCAAAAATTTACTGGGCCACTTCTAGGAAATTTTAAATATATCACGGAATACTCAGCTCAAGCCCAGTCGATTGGCACCCTTTCTGAGCAAATTGGGTTAAGGGGGGGTCTGTGGACATGTCCAAAAGTCAGAGGAACACGCGCTCGGGTGCAGGCCGCGGGGTGAGTCAAGCCAATGAAGCAGCAATTTACCCCAAACTTACAGGATTGTGCCAGCATGAGATAGTCAGTGGAATTTTGAAGAAATGGAAGCAATGTGGGACTGTGCAAGCCAGTTATGGGTGCCTGGTATATACGTAGGTAATGTGTGCATGTGTGCATGGGCGTCCGTATATGGGGTTGGGTGGTGGGTCAGGGGGGTCCAGCCCAAAAATTGGGCGTGCCTGTCCAAAATATTTTTCAACCGCCTCCGACCCAAAATGACCACCCATCCCCCAAACCCCCCTTCTTGACCCCCACATTAATAAAGAGGGTGTAAATCTGCTTAGAATTTAAGCAGCTATCTGCCTGCACAGCTCTTGTGTCAGTTAATTAATACCTGAAGAGTTACAGGGCAAAAACTGGTTTGCGCACGCTCTTGCACTGACCACCTGTTTAGTGCAAAAATCCAGCCAAAACCTTTGCCAAAGCACTTGATTACTTCATTCATGCTACTATGTATAATGCAATACGTGAACTGCAAGTTTGGAAATGTTGCTGGTAATTTGCCTGGACACAACCCCGCGGCCTACTTGGGGGCATTTAATGCATTTTTGTGACCAGGCACCCAGACCCCCCCCTTCGAATCAAATCACACAAGGGTGCCAATTGAATGGGCTCAAGCTGAGCCAAATGTATATTTATTATTCACTGGAAGTGGTCCAGAAATTTCTGAGCCCCCCCAAATGACCACCCACCAACCGACCCCTCAGAATGGTCTCAATTACATACCAATTGATAGCTTTTGACGCCAGGATTCCAAATATGTAATTCGTATTTCAATCGACACGTGACGCCAAAAGTTATGACAACTACAGCCTCCTGAACTGTATCAAAATTTATTGTGAAGTGGTGAAGTCAGGCCTGCAACAACAGTTGTTTGGCTAGTTGCATGAATCCTACTTCCTAACTCTTGTGGATCGTAAAAAGAGGCCCGAGAGAACAGGGACGCGGTGCTGTAAAATATAGATTTTTCTAGGGGGGGGTGCACTTTTTTTGTGCATCTGTATTTTTAGGAGGGGAGGGGAGTACGAGTATGTGCGTTATACCAAAATGAGGGTCACAAAAGCGTAATATGCTCCGCCAAGTAGACAAATACGCAACACCACTCTAGGAAGTGCGTTCTTACTGCTGCTATGTTTGCTCTTTTTGCAACTCACAGATCCCTCTGCTCATCGCAACAGATGTGGCAGCACGTGGGCTAGATATTCCGGATGTAGAGGTAAGGTTTGCTTGTTTAGGGAAAGCTTTGTTCACTGCCCTTTCTCCTGGCTGGTCTGTTGAGCAAAGAGCACGCGTTGTTATTGCATAACGCTTTCAGGCGACGGACATCGAGCTTAAGAAGTGACAACTTATATGTATGCATGCAGGTGGTTGTGAACTACTCTTTCCCTCTCACCACAGAGGACTATGTACATCGAATTGGGCGGACAGGGCGTGCGGGGAAAACCGGTAAGTCGTTGCTGTACAATGCTGTTGCTTGGCAGGTTTGCTCTACAGTGGAAACGAGGCGCCTTACAATCGCTTGATGCGCCAGGTTGATCACGTTTATAATCACTTTAACTGAACGAGCAAACACGAGAAGCAGAGGTCAGCCAATTTCAATCCGACAGCATGTTTATCAGTTACATTATGCTACCGAAAAGCCTTTTAAGCCTTGGGGCATTAAAAGATTATAAGCCTGCTATCTGAACCTGGAGCGAAACCATGCTGTTGCTGTACTTGTGGCCTCAGGGATCGCACACACTTTCTTCTGTCCCTCTATGGACAAACCCCGAGCCGGAGAGCTTATTAATGTCCTCAAAGAGGCCGGGCAGGAGGTGAGCGAACCGTTGCCTTTCACGGTTGATGTCATGCTTTCATATTTAATGTCTTCTTTTTTCAAGGAGCTGTTGAATTTAAGGGGCAGATGTTTATTTGTCATTAGTCATTAGTGGTGTCCTCTCATCCTCCTCCTGATGCGGTGCTGGAATGCAACAGAGACGATCAAGAGCTGTTGTTGCTAATAAGCAACCCTCCTTTTCTTTTTCAACCCAGGTGCCTGCGGATTTGCTCAAGTTTGGCACTGCCGTGAAGAAAAAGGAGAGCAAGCTGTATGGAGCTCACTTTAAGGACATCGACATCTCAGCAAAAGCCACAAAAATGACTTTTGGCAGTGATTCTGATTAGACGCCTCCACGTTGCACATTATATACTTACAGTCGTACAAGCTTCAGACGGTTTTGGGGGCCCCCTTGCAAGCGATCGGTCTTCAATTTAGACTGACGTGTGATATCATGATTTCATATACCTATCATGCTTGAGTAGACAACATTTGCTATTATTGCACTTAACAAGCAAGGGAAAGACACCTGACATTGACTTATCGGCTGGCGGTGACATTGAGTTTAGCCTTTCCAGCATTCCGGACAACAGGATGTTGCGGACATCCGTTTCCAAAGACTGCACGTTCGTGTCCGGGGGCATGCACCCGGCTCCAAGGGCAGATAGACGAATGTAAAGCCATGCAAACTAAAATCTGACAAGTCGTGGATATAAAGGGTGCATTTTGTGTTCGTTACAATGGTTCATTGTAGCATGTTTGAGCAAGCTTTTCCAGGGCGTCAGGGTAGGATTCAGGACGATTATCCGTTAAGCATTAAATTTATGCTGTCAAAATAGCATTTGAAAGCTTGCAATGGGGAATTACACAGGGCGTTATGATGTGCATTGAACTCATTAGTTAACACTACATGGTAATGAGCTACAACTGGAAAATACTGCCGCATCTGTGTAATCACGATCATCACACACATGCACGACAGTCCAAAATGGGGAGTTTCTGACACCGTGCCCTCCCTCTGGTGAGTCCACCATCACAGCTCGCATATTTATTCCACCTCGTGCTACGTTACCTCTGAAATTACTGTAAAAATAAAAATGAATCCGAATACCTCTTTCATGACGAGGTCGGGGTCGCAACTTGATTCGATAGATGTCTTGTGCAAGATCAGGGGGCCTGGACAGATGTTGTTTCTACCCAACAAGGACCTGAAATTTACAGCAGCAGTAAGTGTGCTTTGCCTACTCACACTAGTTTGTTTGTTCCGAGGTTTTGCCTCCTTTCTGTCACAGGATCCAAGCTGGCCACGGCCACAACCCCGGGGTTGCTGTGAGGAGGGTACTGCTGAAGGAGACCTGGTGAGCTTTAGAACGCTTGCCCAAATGCATGCACTTAAATACAGATACACATATTCAAACAAAGTGCACACACACACACACACACACACACACACACACACACCACACACACACACACA
>Ga0307963_1004622_pt1 | contig 10911 bp, 13 predicted proteins | sample OrgLakmetagen594_FD_201829 | JGI IMG/M metagenome (GOLD analysis project Ga0307963, IMG submission 201829) | Saline water microbial communities from Organic Lake, Antarctica - #594 | ecosystem: Environmental > Aquatic > Non-marine Saline and Alkaline > Saline | place: Antarctica: Organic Lake...
CCGATGGTTTTGTGTGAACCCGTGAGTTTGTACAGGCCGATGATTGTGTGCATACATAAAGTGTACATGCTCCCAAGCACACTTACAATCACCCAAAAGCAAGCATCCAAGCGCATCGCACCCCCTTCCATGATAAAACGCACCCTCTCTGTACCCCACCAGCGCCTTGTGTTGTCGTACGGTGTAAAAATACACACACTGCAAGCATCCCCGTTTCACTAAACATGTATAGGTTTGGCCAAAACTGCTGAGTTCAGTGTGTAGCACTTGAACTTCAGTTCTTGGAGTGAAGCAAAGTGATATCACGCATATCACTCACTTGTAAATAATCCACCGCCATCTCACAATGCACACGTAATAGAACCACGCATCGTTGTATATATATACGTTGTGTATACAGTATTTCTAGCAGGGAAATTGCCATAAACAGGGCCATATACAGTGCACATATACGCTTCTGGCCAACCCTGAAGGTGTACCACACCCACACTCACATCCATGCCCACCTTGCCCCCCACTGTTGACTCCCCGCTTCCAGCCAAATTTGGCCACTCAGTCAAGACCTCCGGGCTTGCGTAGGCAGCGGCCTCTGCCTCCATGAAGCACGCCTTAGTGTAGCCCAGCAGGGAGTTGCTGGCAGGGTCGCCTAAAATGACGTGCCTGTCAGGTCAGGTGTGCAGCAGTAGTGATGAGTGAGTGTGCACGCGCATGTGTGTGCGTGCGTGTGCGTGTGTGTGCGTCAGTGTATTGCGTTTATGTAGGGTCTGCAAACACCATCTCTCTCTATATATATAAAGTGTATACGTTACTTTTGGCTGAGAAATTACCAAAAGTATATGGTCATATTATACATCATACATATGACGCATATACGGTGCATTTACACGGCTCTGGCCAAACCTAGATTTACGTGTTTTTCACAGTGTGTTATGTTACATCAAGCATGCAGGCAGAGCCGCTGCGGCAACCCATGTTTGTGAGCATGCATGGTGCAGCAAGTGCAAGTGCGTGTGTGTGTTTGTGTGTGTGTGTGTGTGTGTGTGTGCGTGCGAGTGTGTGCGTAATCATGTGTGAATGTGTGCTTGCCTTACGCATGTGCGCTACATATGAGAAATGTGCTCATATGTATCAGACCAATCATTTCACATTTCACATGTCACATGTCACAATACAACAACCATGAAAAGTTCACTTGTTCATGACGCGACACAACTCTCACTCACACAGAGCCACATTTGTAGGGTTGGCCAGAACCAAGTAAATGCACCGGATATGACCGTACATTAGGTGGTTTCCCTGCCAAAATACCATATATATACCCCATATCTATGGTTCTGGCCAACCCTACACATTTGAGCAAGCAGGTACTAGATCTCTTTCGTGGGATAAAATCCAGAGTGATAAAAAGTAAAATTTGTCTCGTATGTAAAGTTGGCCAGAACCATATACATATATATGCAATGTGTATACGGTATTTTTGGCAGGGATTCCACCATATATACGGTCATATACAGGCGTACATGTACGGTTCTGGCCAACCCTACCCATATGTATCAGACCAATTGACAGAATCAAATACTACTACTACTAATCATACGTACTACTATATGTACTACTACTACTACTACTACTACTACTACTACTACTCATGTGTGAGCATGGGTAGCTAGGGTGCATGATTTTGCCAGCGAGCGTCGTCGAGGGCGAGGCTCGTCGACATAGGCCCTAGAGGTGCATTACGGTTAAAAAATCACTTTCTGAAACTTGCGCGGATTGAGCCGAAACATTTTCTGGAGTTTACTTAAAAAATATATTTAATTATCGTGAAGAGACCGGACTGAAAAGAGCTGTAGGAAGTGTTTGGAGAATCTCTCATGATGCATTGCCTGGACAGGCAGGCATACGCGCAGCAGATTGGCCGGAAATTAGTTCCATATATCGTGAATAATATTTGATAATATTGAAAATTATGTATGAAATTAATGCCCATTTTGGGGCGTCGAGATTTGAAAGTCTGACACTTCCCTGAACAAGACTGTGACATCGTGATGTGCCATTTTTTGCATTTACATTAAACAAAGATTTTTCCAAGATTTTTCACATTATTAAACGCGGTCGGTTTTCCCGGTTTTTAGGAATTTCCAGGGAATTTCCCCTGATTTCTCCCCAAAAAAGGACACCCTAGTTGCCGTCTAGGCTTTGACAGCATTGACGTTAAGGCTCGACCTCGTCGAGCCTCGACTAGAGGCTGGCACACCCTTACTCATATGTACTTCTCAAATGTATCAAACCAATCGACAGGGTCAAACGCAGCGTACCAGGTCTCATCTTTGGGGTGGGGATACAGAGGGGTATAGGCACGGACAGTCTTGCCCTTGGTCTTGAGCTCAAAGTTTGGCAGGGTGTGGCTCGGGCGGGTGAGCACGACTCGCACCTATGAGGCACGAGAGTGCGTAAGGTTGTTTATGATGTACTGATAATTGTTTGTAGGGTGTGGCTCGGGCGGGTGAGCACGACACGCACCTATGAGGCACGAGAGTGCGTAAAGTTGTTTATGATGTACTGAGGGTTGTTTGTAGGGTTGGCCAGAACCATCTGCCCATATACGGTGTATGCACGGTATTTCTGGCAGGGAAATCACCAAATATACGGTCATATACGGTGCATACCTACGGTTGTGGCCAATCCTAGTTGTTTGTGGTGTATTTAAGTGTCACTTGTGTGTGCAGGGTTGTTTAAGGTATACTGTGTCACATGCGTGGGTTTTTGCTAGCTCACCTACAAATGCGTCCAGGGCCGTTTACGGTGTGCGTATTCAAATGTTATAGCGTGCGCAGGGATGTTTGTGGCACACCCGTGTGTGTGTATGTGTGTGTGTGTGCGTGTGTGTGTGTGTGTGTGTGTGTGTGTGTGTGTCAAAGACTTGTGATTGAATGGATTGCAAGCACCGCATGAGTGTGCCACTGCCCTCTGTCTTGGGTCGTACAATTGAATGGGTTTAGGGTTGCACATCCTGTGCATATAAATCTCCTCCTCCCCATCCATGTAGACCTTGGCACGCGCACACACGCACACATACACACATACGTCTGGTTACAAGGGTGGATAGAGGGGCCTCTAACCACCCTCGTAACCAGCAGCGCATTGTGTGCGTTTACATTACATTGTGTGTGTTCACACACTTCACTTCAAACGCTCCACACACACACACACACACACACACACGTCTGGTAACAAAGGTGGATAGAGGAGGGGCCTCTATCCACCCTCGTAACCAGCAGCGCATTGTGTGCGTATACATTACATTGTGTGTGTTCACACACTTCACTTCAAACACTCACACACACACACACACGCATTGTATGTGTGTTTATAACCTTCACACACTCCACTTCACACGCTTCACACAAACACCCACACAAACACAGCCATGTTGACCCACCGTGCACTTTGCGATGTCCTGCTCCATAATCTCCTCCTCCCCGTCCATGTCGATCTTGGCACGCACGTGCACCGTGGGCAGCGCAGACAGGAAGGTGGTGACCTCCTCTACCTGAGTAATAAATTGCAACCAAGGACAAAATATCAGTTTCTGCAGATCATTTTTACATGGACACACCCCATTCCAGCTAAAATTCCTACAGGGTAAGGGAAGGGATGATGATGCCGTAACAGGAAGATCTACAACGGGCCTGAAATTGAGAACAGCTGCACCAAAACACATGTTTGCCTTGTTTAGCTTATGACAGATGTTTGAAGTAGAGCAACACGTGCACAAACGTACTAGGCATAATCAAAGCTCCAAGCAGCCAAGATCCTTTGGTTCGACTTTTTTTTACTAAGTTTCTGTAAGGTCTCTGACAGTTGGACATTTATTTGGCCGAGTTTTCTGTAAGGTGTCTATCAGTAATACATTTTCTTGACCGAGATTTCTGTAAGGTCCCTGACAGGAGGGAGAGGGTGCTCTTTCTAAATCTGGTGATTCAAAAGAATAGGTGCATATTGGAGAAAGAGGGGGGCACACACAGATTACCAGTATCACACTGGAAGCTCACACACACAGGAAAAAGAGGCATGCTCTTGCAACGACTACAGACAAGACAAAAGGAGGGATTCATGCAGGAAAGAGGGATGCATTCACAGAAGGTCATTGGCATTACATGCAGGATAGTAGATGCATTTCATTTGTAGGACGCTGCGATTTTACGAGACAAAGTGGTGGCCACTCGAAGCAAAGATTTGTCAACATTAAGGAACACACGCACAATGCAAACACAGGCAGAACATTACGCACACTGCAAACACAGCGCAAAATTACGCACACTGCAAACAAGGGCAGAACATTACGCACACTGCAAACACAGCGCAACATTACGCACACTGCAAACACAACGCAACATTACGCACACTGCAAACACAGGCAGAACATGGCGGCACGTGTCAATGCCAGACCTGAGTGGGGTTGAGGCCCACTGAACCTAAAGCTGTGCTGCGCTCAGAGGGCTCCAGCTCTTGCAGCTCTGCATTGTCATACGAGTGATTGGCGTGTGTGGAGGTGTGTATAAGGCCGGCCAGAAGCGTATGCAAAAGGCATCTATCCGCTCATGTAGTGATTCTAACTTCCAGTCAGTCACAGCCATGAGCCGTCTGCAAAGTGCCTGCGTCAGTCCTGTACACATGATTATGCATACACGCTGCACAAGGGTACAATGCGTGAAGCTGTGCGTACACAGTGCACAAGGGTACATAGGGTGCATGCACGCTGCACAAGGGCCGTGAGGGTACAATGAGCGAACATGCTGCACAAGGGTGCATATGGAGCATACACGCTGCACTAGGGTACATAGGGTGCATACACGCTGCACAAGGGCCGTGAGGGTGCATAGGGAGCATACACGCTGCACAAGGGTGCATAGGGAGCATACACAGTGCACAAGGGTACATAGGGTGCATACACGCTGCACAAGGGCCGTGAGGGTACAATGCGTGAAGTCGTGCGTACACAGTGCACAAGGGTACATAGGGTGCATACACGCTGGACAAGGGCTGTGAGGGTACAATGAGCGTACACGCTGCACAAGGGTACATAAGGTGCATACACGCTGCACAAGGGCCGTGAGGGTACAATGAGCGTACAATTGCACTAGGGTAAATAGATTAATAGAAAGAACGCTTGACAATGCTCTGTAGAAAAACGTGAAGTCCTTTGAAGCAAACAGTTCAATGTAACGCAAGCTAGGCATCAGATCATGACTTCCAAACTCTTTCCCTCACACATACATACACACACAAACACATACCCACACCCACACACCTTTGAATGTGCTGACCCTCTGTCGCTTCAGCTTCTTCACTACATCTAGGTCAAAGTGGGGCAGCTGCAGGAACATCGTAGAGGAGTCTGCATCCTTGCCCTTGGGCTTGCGTGTGCTCAGAGACACGGCCTGGCTGATGCACTGCAGCATCTCCACGATTGCAATGGCAGGGGTCTGCATGTGTGTGTGTGTGTGAGTGTGTGTGTATGTGTAAGAGCGTGTGTGGTACAAGTGCGCAAGACAACACGGCCTGGCTGATGCACTGCAGCATCTCCACGATTGCAATGGCAGGGGTCTGCATGTGTGTGCGTGAGTGTGTGTGAGTGAGTGTGTGTGTGTAAGAGCGTGTGTGCTACAAGTGCGCAAGACAACACGGCCTGGCTGATGCACTGCAGCATCTCCACAATTGCAATGGCAGGGGTCTGCATGTGTGTGTGTGTGTGAGTGTGTGTGTGAGTGTGTGTGAGTGTGTGTGTTTGTGTGTGTGTGTGTAAGAGCGTGTGTGCTACAAGTGCGCAAGACAACACGGCCTGGCTGATGCACTGCAGCATCTCCACAATTGCAATAGCAGGGGTCTGCTTGTGTGTGTGCTGTGTATATTTGCGCATACGTAAACTGTGTTTAAAAAGAGCGTGTGTGCATGCTTGCACGTGTGTACACGTGAATGTGTGGGTGTGCAATTGCACAGACTGGCTCTGTATAGCCCATAAGCTTTCTCATCTTTTCCTTACAGTACTGGTTTGCTATCCGTCTCTCGCCAGCTATTAGCCCATAAGTAGAAGCAGACACGGGCAACATACAACGCAAAATGCTCACCAGCCATCTGTAGCTGATAGGTGGTCGTGGCACGATGGTGATCTTAATCATTTCCTCTAGCAGCAAGGGTTCAAATGCACAGACTGGCTCTGTATAGCCCATAGGTAGAAGCACATAAATGCAACATACAACACAAAATGCTCACCAGCCATCCGTAGCTGATAGGTGGTCGTGGCACGATGGTGATCTTAATCATTTCCTCTAGCAGCAAGGGTGCAAATGCACAGACTGGCTCTGTATAGCCCATAGGTAGAAGCACATAAATGCAACATACAACGCAAAATGCTCACCAGCCATCCGTAGCCGATAGGTGGCCGTGGCACGATCGTGATCTTGATCATTTCCTCTAGCAACAAGGGTGCAAATGCACAGACTGGCTCTGTATAGCCCATAGGTAGAAGCACATGAATGCAACATACAGCGCAAAATGCTCACCAGCCATCCGTAGCCGATAGGTGGCCGTGGCACGATTGTGATCTTGATCATTTCCTCTAGCAGCAGGGGTGCCTTTTGGAGCACAAAGCGGAGGTCGGTTTGCAGCACGGCCGGCACCTCAGCACCCTCACGCTCCAGGTACGCCAGCAGCAGCATGTGCACCTGGAATAGGTGCACAGAACAGAAGAGCACTTTAGAGATACAAGTTGCGCGATGAGCGCATGAGCATGCAATGGCACCTCAGCACCCTCACGCTCGAGGCACACAGCAGCAGCAGCAGCAGCATGTGCACCTGGAATAGGTGCACAGAACAGTATGGCACTTAAGAGAAAAAATTGCGCGATGAGCGCATGAGCATGCAACGGCACCTCAGCACCCCAACGCTCAAAGCACACCCTCACGCTTGAGGCACACCACCCTGCCTGCCTGCACGCGTTCTCGCACACATACACACATGCACGCACACACACTCACACACAGCCACCCACCTTGAGAATGGATGCCTTGCGCAGCCAAAACACCTTTTTCTCCTTGAGCTCAGGGAAAGAGCGGTTGATGGACTTGCGCAGGTCGTCTAGGGCACCCATTTGGTCCGGTGGCGTGGGCATGTTTATGAACTCCATGGCGCACACGAGCGTCTCGGGAATGCGCACCAGGGACTGAATAGCATCAGAGCATGCAATAGAGGGAATGAGCGTTACTTTGTTATCATATCAAAGCTTGTAATTAGGATTGGCCAAAACTATACATTTATAGGTATTATAGGTATATACGGTGTACATACGGTATTTTAAGCAGGGAAATCACCATACATACGGTCATATACGGTGCAGATTTACGGTTATGGCCAACCCTACTTATAATTGAAAAGATGGATGGTACACAGGTACTGGCATAAGCATACGCGTTTGGTACACAGTCTATGCGCACCAGGGACCAAGTAGCACCGGAGCACGGATTTAAAAGGCATGGAGATTCAAGCACTTTGCCTTGACTTAATAAGTAGTAAGGTTGGCCAGAACCGTATATAGACACCATAAAGAACCGTATACAGACAACATAAAGAACCGTGTATAGACACCGTATATAAACACTGTACATAAAACCGTACACAGACAATAGACACCGTATATTTGGTGATCTCCAAGCCCCAAATACCGCATGTACACCATTTATATATGATTTTGCCGACCCTACTTATTAAGTCAAGGCAAAGTGCTTGAATGTCCATGCCATTTGAATCCGTGCCTTATTGGACAGCCTTATTGATAGGGTTTTGGCCAACCCTATTAAGAAAGGTTGTCCAAATAAAGGTGGTTGGGGCGTTTGTGCCCCATACACGGAAGTATTCGTGCCTGAATGGGATGCGCACCAGGGGCGGCTTACAGACATAACATGCATGCATGAGAACATGGAATGCACATGTTCACTTGCACGCATGCGCACAACTTCACTTAAATGCATGCATGAGTAACATGGAATGCACAAGATCACTTACACGCCTGACCGAGATGCGCACCAGAAACGCTCAAAAACTTGGATTTGGCACAGGCACAGAGGCTGAGCATAAGGAGGGGGGTTAAGTGATAAGGGTGTGGGTGGGTTGTCGATGCCCTGCAGCAAACTTAGAGGCTGTTGCAGAACACAAAACAACATCCTTTCCTAAACCTCTATCTGCATTCTTTTTCCTTTCTTTTATTGTATTCTGTTTTTGGGAATGCACACCAAACCGGCTTATCCCGTGATTCCCTTGTGCACGCAAGGAGAATTGAAAGTGCTTTCAGTCCACCCTCAGCCCACCCAGAAAGTGTTTGCTTGTTCACTAGGGTCGGCCAAAGAACTTTATACACACATCATCCAATTGCACTGCAACACGCATAACAAGTAGGGTGTGATCCTGCGGATCACAAAAAATGGGGCGGAGCCTGCGCTGCAACCTGCATTGAAGTTGTACCTAATGTAGTGAGAGTGATTCAGGGGGGGCTGCACTCCCTCTGCACCCCACTGCTCCTGTTCAACCTGAGATGGCAGCCTGGTCTATGCAATGAAGAGCGGCAAATGAGTTCGACAATTCAGGGGGGGCCGCGCCCCCCCTGCACCTTCCCCTCTTGCGTTTGCAGTCCCTGTCATACCATTCCGTGTCTGAAGCTGTTTGCTTGCCAATGGTGTGTAAGACCTCCTATATATACCTCAACAGCTGTGTGCTCACGGGTGAGCGAGCAATTCAGGGTGGCTGCAATCCTTCTGAACTGCTCCTCTGAACGCCTGAGCTCCATACGGTTGTTCAAAGTCACCAACACTGGCTGGGCTGCTGCTTCCTGTGCCTGCTGAGTGGCATTACCAGGCTGAGACTGTTGCTCCAAGTGCTGTGCTAAGTGCTGGATGCGAGTCCTCTCCCGGGCCCTCGCTTGCCTGTCCTCCCGAGTGCTGTGGAGCTGCTGCCGTCTCTGCTCTGCTGCTGCAAGCGCCGTTAGCGTGTTGGGATCGGTCGGCCTTCTACCACACGCAATAACACCACTGAGAAGAAGGGCTAAGAATATGATGGGAAACATTCTAAATATATGAAGAATACACCCAATTGTATCCCGGGGGAACAGTGACACGCGACCTCTTCGGGGTCGCGCGTGGAGGGGGGTTTGACTGGGGTGTTCCGGAATCAGCGCAAAATTAGCTTATATTTCATACAATTTTACACTCTGAGGTGGCCTGGGAGGCTCAAAGCTCTATTCTTTCAGTCAAACTTGACATGAACATAAGGGGATAACGCCCCAGGGGGCTCCGCCCCAAAAAACTCGCACACACGGTTCTGGCCCACCCTACCCTCGACACATACACATACCTCGCGCATACCTACACCTGCAACTTTTCTTGTTTGCCCCCCCTGCACCCACTCACACATGCACCCTGACACACCTGCCCCCAACACACATAAAAACGCACAAAAGTATACATGGGCACGCACACACACACACACACGCACACACACACACACACGCGCGCGCACCTGCGACTCCTTGACGCTGAACTTGGAGTGCATGTAGATGGCCAGGGTGTCGGTCATGACCCCATTGGAGCCCACGTACTTATTAGAGCTCAGCATATACCACGAAGCTGCCACCAACGGCAGCAGGATACCCCCCCCCACCTGCGTGTGGTGCAGCACCAGAGTTTGCGTGTGGTGTGACCAAATCATATGTATTCGTACTTATGTATATGCACGTGATGCGCCCAGAATGTGCGGCCGGAGTTTGCGTGTGGTGCGGCCAGAATATCCCCCCACACCTGCGTGTGGTGCGGCACCAGAAATTTGGAAGTGAAGAGAGAGGATTAAGCGGCAGTTGTCTGAAGGTGGCTGAATAAGTAGGGATTGGTTATGAGTAGGGTGGGTCATGACCTCGCCGAGACTTGCTGAGTGTGAGGCTCGCCGAGCCTCGGCGAGCCTTTTTCCCGGTGTGGAAGACACTCGTCAACCAGCGAGGGTGTCCACTTTTCGGGAGGAATCAGGCTTATCTTTCCAGAAATTCCCCAAATATTCCCAAATCCCAATTTTTGGTGGCTGAATCGGCTGACAGGCCCACCTTAAATTCCAAGTAACTTCACTAGTAATATTAACAATTATATAACACCACGTAGAATTAAAATGGGTGTGCAACAGGGAGGGGGGGTGCACGAAAACCGAATTTCCTGGCTCACACGCCCATTTTTCCACCCAGTCTCAACGTTAACATTTATTAATATGTAAGCGAACAGAAAAAGTTTCGACTCAATACGTGCAGATTTGAGAAAGTGATTTTCTAAACGTAATGCACCAACTAGGGCCTCTCCAGCGAGTCCCTAGCTTCGTTGAGGCTCGCCGAGCCTCGCTGGCAAAATCAGACACCCTATTTACCCACCCTTAGTTATGAGTCATACACTTTTTGACACTTTTAGGTGCTTTCGCCATTCCTGTTGGCTTGCAGAGCCACGTTATTACTTTGTTAAATACAGAACATGGCTAATGTAACACGAGCAGCGTGTGGCAGTTTGGGAGTAACGAGAGGGTACCGAGTGGCAGTCACCCACCTAAACACCGGTTACGAGTCATAATATTACGACACACAAGTTCCCCCCCACCCACAATTAGGCCGGAAAAGGAACACTACAGTGTCTCTTTAGACTCAAGGACAAAAAGAAATCCAACCAAGGTAAGCCCTTCTAGCAGCTGGGGAGGCATCCCAAAACATTTCAAGCCACTGCTCCTCCTAAACCCACCCACCCAACCACCCACGCCCACACCCACACCCACACTCACACCCACACCCACATACCCCCCCCCCCCCTCTCTCACACACACCCACACCCACAC
>Ga0307963_1004624_pt1 | contig 10908 bp, 17 predicted proteins | sample OrgLakmetagen594_FD_201829 | JGI IMG/M metagenome (GOLD analysis project Ga0307963, IMG submission 201829) | Saline water microbial communities from Organic Lake, Antarctica - #594 | ecosystem: Environmental > Aquatic > Non-marine Saline and Alkaline > Saline | place: Antarctica: Organic Lake...
GCGAGGGCCACGTGAAGAGGAGACGGCGAGGCTGGTCTCCTGATAACCATGCATAACCAACACAGGTCGCCAGACCCGACAAAAATTGAGAGAGCCACTGCAACGAGTACAGTGGCTCTATTTTTTAATACACAGCACATTATTTACTACATAATTTTAAATTTAGACTCTGAGCATTTGATAACCACTTTAGTAAGGTGCAGAAGAAGTACAGTAAGAAGCTGAAGTATAAAAAAGACCCACCTTTCTGTCCAGCACCTCCGAGTTGTTGAGCCTGAATCGCTTGCGCTGCTTGCTGTCCCCATCCACCACCTTGGCCAGACTGTACAGTGTGTCTGCAGACTCCTTGGCTGTAGGTGAGGCTCCAATGTATTGCACTCTTTGCAGGCACTCCTCCACAGTTTGGGGGATGGGCAGACGTTTGCTGGATTGGCTTGCGGGAAAGGAGTGGCAAAAGAAAAGCTTTTAATGAGACATGAACTTCGAACTATCCCACCCTTAAGCCAGAATAAATAAAATACACACTTCATTCGGCTGCAGTCTGTGGAAAAGGCTCGCAAACAATGCAGTTTCTAAGAAACAAGAAGATTGCAACGAGTCAAGTCAATGAGATTTGTGGTGCCATTTACAACAATCAAAAACTGATGCCTTTTAAGGAGCTGGATCTTGATTCTCAAAGAGCTAAAAACTTGCTTCCAAGCTTCATGTGCATTCTGTCATCTACGCTGCCAAACTTGTCCATACCAAACGCAAACTTTCCAGTACAATTATCAACTCTCATCGGGAGATGGTTTCAGTTCAGGCCTGCAACCCTCCTGATCCCCATTAGATTTTCTTTCTTCTTTGTGGTGGAGGAGTCTCAAGGAACTCGGTCAAAATTGGTTCCTTTTCCTTGAAGCTTCTACCAGTGCACTTGCTTATACAGGAGCTGAAACTGTAAAGATACGGTGTGCCAGAACCAAGCACACATGTTTTTGCACTGGTCGTTGCACAATAGGCTCAGGATTTTATGTATTTCAGCTCAGCTAGACAAGCCTCTGTGTGCTCCGCACTGTTGCTGCTAGCCAACGTGCGACGAACGGCACATACATTGCAGAGTAGTGCAATTGTGCACCAGGAAAACCTCAATGCATCTAAAGAGTTTGGTCCTTTTATTCAACAACAATGTCAAACTCACCTGAACTGAAGCGGGCGGTCGTAGACGAGCCCTTGCTCCCACCACCACCAGCAACTGTCGTACAAGGTACAAGTGAGACCAAGGTGTTTTATGCTAGGTATTTGCAGGCTGTACAACTTCAAGAGAAAAGGGTTAGACTGCATCGTATAGCTCTCAGGTTATCCGGTAAACAAGAGTTGTTTCAGACAACTTCGGCTGGCATATGAAGACTCCACTTCAATGGCACTTATACGTGTTGGTGGATTGGTGTCACATGGTGGTGGGCCTATTACTGTCTATATAGCTAGGCAGACACAAAGTACACACACACCTCTGTGCTCCGGCTTCGCAGCCAGCAGCGCGTCAATGTGGCTGAAGTCAATCAAACTGCTGCTCTCTGCTGCTGCTGAGCCATCTTTCAAAGAGCGCTTCTTCTTTGCATGGCAGGCCACGAGACACGTGATTGCCAACGGTGATGGGATGTGTCCGTGCGGTTGTGGCAGGGGTGCTGATACAGGAGGGAAGGAGGATCTGCTGCTGCTGATCGAATGCCTGAGTGTGTATGGCATGCGTCTGGGGAGAGCTTGCATGGGAAACGGTGGTGTAAGCACTAGGAGATGACAAGTTGGTTCGAGCAACATTTTTATCCTTGTTCTTAATTCCACAAAAGATTTCCCCATCGACGAGGCAACTCCCCCTACACAAATGTTTGGAATGTTTTCATTTTTCGGTACTGGGAATAATTCCCAATGAAATCTGCAACACCTTTTCACGGAATTTCACGGGACACCCTAAGCGAGATTTTACTGCTTGATTACTATTTTAAAGCTCCTTTATATGTAATAACAGTAACCTAGCCTTCGGCTTGAAGCAGCGCACAGATGCGACAAGAAAAGCAGGCACGCAAGCAGACGCCTGGACCAAAGCAGACAGCTGGAGACTTTGTATTACTTGATCAGGTACTGTAGCTGAATGGACAAGGGACCCCGCAGGGCTTGCTTACCTGCCTTATGGTATCGGTCCTTCACGTTTTTGCATTCTGCGTATGCATTGACGATCGCACGCACAGGAGTTATACCGCCATCAGTAACTAAAAGTTGTTGGATTTCATCAACACAGGAGGCAGAAGCAGAAGAGACGCTCCTGCGACAACAGATGACCAACTTCATGAAGAAAATGCAGGACAAGGTAGTAGGTCGCATCTTTTTAGCGTCCCATCATAGCGCGCTAAACGACGAACATAATCACATTTTATGCAGTAGTCCTGCACTTATCACAAATTCAGAAAGTCACTATAGTTATAACCTTTATTAGCAAGCAAGTTCTCCACGGCTCTCTGCTTGCTCTTTCTACCCTTGCAGGACTTCATTATCCAGACAACTCTGCGACTTGGTGCTGAAAAAATAGGCCACCTCATTGGCGTGAAAGGCAGTCACCTCCAGCTTATACATGAGCTCTCAGGCGCAGACGTGCGAGTGTTTTGCCTTCCAAAAGAGTGCTGCCTTAGAAAGCCTGCTGAGGTAAATTGATTGAATGGAAAGAAGCTGTGATCATAGATTTTCACGCAAACTTATGCTCATTTACTTTGGTAAATGGTGCAGAGAATACATATTCAACGTTGCTGGCCTTTTACCATGCCGGCCCACACTGCCTCCGCTTCTTCAGGTCTGCATTGCCAGTAGCAGCCAAAAAGCAGTCGCCATTGCAGTACGTCTCTGTATTTCTGCCAGCAACGGTGGATTCATTAACCTCCACTCGGAGGCGCCTCCCAAAAACATTGACGTCCCATTGGTCCAGGGACGCTGCAATGTCACCGTCAAGTTGGTGGAGCACAAACACCCTCCCAGGTGCGTGTATATTAGTCGAGCATGTGTAGCATAGCAGCCAAAATGGTTAACCGGATGAATGAGTGATAAGTAGATTGCTTTACTTATACATGTTACAGCATGCAACGGCTTGGTTCACTCGTGTTGGCAGCAGCACAGCTTGTCATGTTTGAGAGCTTTTGTACTCTGTATATAGCTATATATATTATACCCAGCTGTGTATGATCTCCTTTGCTGCTACACTATGTTTTTGCTGGCTCGTTGTTAGCTTTGCCAAGTATCCCAGTTTGCAAGGCCAACAACTCTTGCAGCCAGATCTGAACTCAAACAGTGGAACACCAACATGAGCCATTTATTGTCTTGCCTTGCTCTGCACAGCTGGAAAGTGCACGCGCTCGTGCTTCCCAATGTCGAGGAAGGCAAGCTCCCAAGTGCAAAGGAGGCCGGCAGTGTGGCCAAGGGGGCAGCAATGCTCTTGAAGATGCAAAGAGACCAGAACAAGGTGAGAAACTGTCCGCTTGCTCCTCCTGTTCGCCATCACCCGCTAGCTAGGTCACTGTGCACTGACATCTTCTGACTTGCAATTGTCTGTTAGCTAGGCTGCCACACACCAACACCATCTCTGTAGCATGGTCTTGTGTGGCAAAGCTCTGTACATTAGGAGGAGCAAGTTTGTTTTAAGGGCACAAATCCACTGGAAATATGACGTCATTTCCATAATTTGTCTTGTATGCTTTTTTTTTGTTGTCTTCTATGACACGTGTCAGTTTCTCACCTTCTCTTGATCTCTGTGTAACGTAGGCTCCCAAGAAGCCTCATACACCCCGCCCACAGCAACTGGGAGCACCATTGCGGAAGGACACCTACTGCCGCAACAAGACATCCCCTCGCCAGCAGAATACAAAGGCTGCATCGTGGAACAGCAATACAGGCAGAAAGCCGCAGGCTGTGCGCAAGGAGGAGATGGCTGTGCATTAAGGAAACAAGAAGAATACGCTGGTAGTGAAGAACCGCTCCCAACAATATTTAAGGAAATGGGGCCTCTTTATTACTGGGTACCGTAAACCATAAAATTCCCTCACCAAAAAGACAAATGATTTGTTATATGTAATGATCACTGCGTGGAAATTGAGTTATGACAACTTTGACATGGAGTGCATATGGGCAGTGAAATGTATCTGGTTTGAAGATATCCTTTCCTCTGGATTGGGCTGGCTATTCTTTTATATTTTATTAATATCTGGCTGTGCAGCTCTGATCACTTACGGACGAACAATGAGAAGTCCCCGCCATTGGGCAAACGGTTCCAAGGGATGTTCAAACATGGTATTTTTTGGTATGACTTTAATATGCGATAGTGAAAGGTAGTAATACAACGCTGCTTTGGTTCACTTTGCTTTCTTCACGCCTCAACAATTGTAAAAGGTCATCACAGGCACCTTTCTTTTTGCTGCCAGGTTTGACCCGAGTTTGTTCTCAATCGAAGAAGTTGCAAATAAAGACAGGCATCGCAAGCACGCATCTGATTGCTGGGGATCTGAAAGCGTTGCAATTGAGCTTTCTGTTGGGAGCACAAGGAGGGAGTCGAAGGTACCAGCTAACAAATATGCTGCCCATAAAGGTGGACCTTTTCTGGAGAGTACTTCATGATGCAGTAAAAGTGTTGCTTTTCATCCATACATACACCACAAGAATGAAAGCAGCAGGTCCTAGCCGCAGCAATGCTAATAGGCTTGATTATAAGTAATGAAACAAAAAAGGAAAATAACCACATAAGGATCAATATTAATAGACGACAGAAACAGGTGAATTTTTGTCGAGCGTTGGTTTGAGAAATGGGCATGATGTATGAAGAGCACATTGCTTGACAAGCCTCTCAGATATAGGGACTAAACAATCACAAAATAGTGGCGCTGCGCTTGGGGATCCTAGGGTCGTGCAAGTCTGTGTGAAAAGGAATGCGTAAAAGGTATGCAAACTTCCACAGCTATAAAGACCTTGAGTGATGGGTGATGGGTGATGCAAGATGTCTGTTGGAACTTCCTGAAACCTGCCATTTTCAACCCCGGACAGCGCTTGCACCGAGCACACGTCATCACAAAAACAAGTGGCCGGAATTGTGCTCCAGTAATGTTGTATTTAACTTCCTGCTCATCGCAAAAATGCAACAACATGACTCTTTTAATTTGCCAAGACCATCGAGTTTGTGAGGTGAGGAAACAATTTTTCTGTTTATGGCTTTTTTTCAGCAGCCCAACCCTTTTTGCTGCAACAGGTCAACAACCAACTTGTTCATGATTTCCTTTCTCAACAGAACAATATATTTTTTCTTTTTCTTTTTGAGCTTATGGATTTATTTGTGGCTGGCCGAGACCAGTCAGCAGCCGATCAGCCAAACAACCTGGCTGAAGGTCACCCCCATTGTAACCATAGTAGTTATTGCCATTAATGCGGCTTTTTAGAACCAGCCACATTGCAACCTTATAGTCACTTTCAAACGAGGCCATGCCGGAGCTATATTTGTGACATGATTTCACGGATATTGACAAACCCTCCAAGAAATTGCAAACTTTAGAGGCTAGGCGGGGGGCTGAGACTGGCAACGACAACAGGTGTTTGCTTTTCACGTTGTAATAAGCCTGGGCAAGGTGCCAACGCAGGGAACAAATATGTCCAAATTTTCTGTAATTTCTGCAATGTCACGGTACTTGGTACCATAGAGGACATTCTTCCTTTCATGATTGATCACTATGTGGTGAGAGGCATTTTTCTTGCCACTCGGAAGAAAAGGACGCACTCAACAACTCTACGCACGGACAGAATCGCGGGCATAATTACAGAAAGGAAGAGAAGCTAACATCCTCGCCCCGCTAGCAAACTGCCCTGGAGATTTAGCAAGGAAATTCGAATGAAGCCAGAAATCCAGAAAGGCAGGAAACTACCAACAAAGTCTTGGAGGAACTCCAGGTAACCATTAGATCTGACTGACTGGTTATAGGAAATTGTAACATTCAGCGAACTATAACTACTATACGTGTACTAACAAGTTGTGCACAGGGACAGAGAGATAGAGAGAGAGCACAATAACGTGTGCCACAGAGGACTTTCTACTTCCATACAATCAGCCTCCAAACAACCCAACCCAAAAGGCAAGAATTGGTCACTGATCAGAAAGTGTCGTGAACTACGTGTGAACTACCTCACGTTGAATGGTTACAAATATCTTAAATACAAGCACAACAACCTTCACGAATACTGGTGTGCGAGTACCCTGAAAACTCACACCTCTCAATCACGGCGAAGTGACATATTTATCAATACTGTTGAAAATATGTTGTATTAATGCATGCTGCTGATGCTCGTTCCTCGAAGTCGCTTGATCACTCGGACCTTGACCACCACAATCTTGACGGAGAGAGGGAGAGGATGCCTGCAGTTGCAGCCACGCTGCCCGGTCTAGAGTTTAGCAAAGTGCGTGGTGCTTTTACAATGCTGTGATGTCATATATGCAAAACCACACATGACACAAAGACATGTGCACGGCCAATTGGGAGCGCACATATTAAATACACATGCGCATACACACACACACACACACACACACACACACACACACACACGCACGCACGCACGCACGCACGCACGCACGCACGCTTGCACGCACGCACGCACGCACGCACACACGCACGCACGCACGCACACAAAACACGCACTCGCACATACACACTCACAATCTTTCTCTCTCTCTCTCACTCTCTCTCTCTCTCTCTCTGTCTCTCTCTCTCTCTCTCTCGCTCTCTCTCTCTCTCTCACACACACACACACACACACACACACACACACACGCACACACACATACACATACATCCACATCCACACGCACATACACATACACACTCATAAGCAAACACACGTACACACGCATACACAAACACACTCACACACTCACACACACACACACTCACACACACACACACACACACACACAAATGCACACACACACACACACACGTACACACACATACACAAACGCAACACACGCACACAGGCACGCACACACACATACACACACACACAAAAACCTCTTAGGCACACTATACGGAGCATCACCCACCTGGTGTTGAGGGTCTTGGGAATGGGGGAGGCACTAGCAGTAGGGCAACCAATATAAGCATGCCCCAGCAGCAACAAGGAGGAGCCGCGCCCACCACGACAAGCCGCATCCTTGCCAGCAACAGCAGCAACAACATCAACACCACTAGCAGCAGCAGAAGGATGGCCAACGGCAACCACCCCTACATGCACCCCTCACATGATGCTTCGCAAAAAGGTGGTCGGGCTGCGAAGGCACAGGCGTTTTCATCGGGAATGCCTGAGGGCGCAGCAGCAGCAGCAGCGGGGCATCCCAAGCCTGTTCAGCTACCCAATGGCAGTAGCAATATGCTTTCTACCAGCGTGCTGTCCAGCTTATACGGCAGCAATGCAAAGCAGGCGGGTGGGGTGGCAGTGCCGCACCTGAACCTTACAAAAGCAAAGGCGCTGGCAGGTGCGTGTGTGGTGTGTGTGCGTATGTGTGTATGTGTTATGAGAGTGCATACGTGATGCGTGCATGCGAGCGAGCAAAAAGCGCGTGTGTGTGCGTGCACGAGCGTGAGTTTTGTCTGAGTTGGTACATGGAAAAAAGCATGTCGCTGCACTCAGTCTGTCCTATCTACCTACCTATACGAGCTTTCTCTGCCTATGCAAGTCCACCCTTTTATAAATGCACCAAAGACCAACTCTCAAAGCTCGTCCTGAATTCTGACAGCAACCCTCCTCACCCTAAATGCTTCATTCCTTATGCAGCAATACCACATAAAATACCCCCACGTGCACACTCCCACGCACACGCACATACAAATACCAATTTCCCAGGTGAGATGCCCCCACCTGCTTCAGCCACCTCCTCCTTCACAGCCACCAACCCAAAAACTTTAGGCTCCAGCACCACACGCCGACCCTACGCTACCCCCGCCGCCGCAACCACATCATCGACAGCCGCCACAGCAGCAGGACCTGCCTCCACTGGACAAGCCGTTATGGCACAAGATGTCAGGGGGGGGGTTGCAGGGCAAGGCGCGGCAGGGTCCATGTCAGAGCGAGGCGCAGCGCAGCACAGCACGCAGCACTCGCAGCGTGTGCTTACCCAGCAGCAACAGCAGCAGCAGGTAAGGTACCTTACTTATTCCTCTTGAGGAGCATTCAGCTGTATGCTCAGTAGAGGCGCCTGACATACGAAAATACGCACACGCACGCATGCACGCACGCACGCACGCACGCACATGCACTTGCACACACACACACACACACTCTCACACGTGCATGCTCACATTCTCTCACGTGCACATACTCTCTCTCTCTCTCTCTCTCTCTCTCTCATCCACATACACACACACAACAATTACACCCAGGAGAGGCAGAGCTACGCGCTGCAGCAGCAGCAGCAGAAGCAGCAGCAGTTGCAGCAACGAGCAGTGGAGGTTGCGCAGAGGCCACCTCACTCCTCTGCCTCGTCAAGATCTTCCACATCAGGTAATTGTATACACATATCTTGTCAAAGATCTTTGTTAAATTACATCAGCAAATCCTCCAACTCAGGTTATCAAGCATCTGTGTGTTGCCGACGATTTTTGATTTGGGACTCTCTCACTGTGATCTCTGAAGTTCGTCGCTTACATCAGTCAGTCCTCCACATCGTATTGTTCAGCATATTAACATTTTTCTTTACAAAAGGATCAGTATTCCATCACTTCCCAACTTAAGGCAGCAGTGAAGTAGGACCTCAAGCCGCGTGGAAAATTTAACCACCATTTTATCATTATCATAACCTTCCATCACATCACCCTTGGTTCTTGGTTCATAACCTTTATAACCCTTGGTTCCTGGTTCATAACCTTTATAACCCTTATTTCTCGGTTCATAACCTTAGTAACCCTTGGTTCTCGGTTCATAACCTTTATAACCCTTATTTCTCGGTTCAAAACCTTTATAACCCTTATTTCTCGGTTCATAACCTTTATAACCCTTGGTTCTCGGTTCATATCCTTTATAACCCTTGGTTTTCGGTTCATAACCTTTATAACCCTTGGTTCTCGGTTCATAACCTTCCATCACATCACCCTTGTCACGCTCGCCCGTGCTGTGTGCGCAGGCAGCACTGAGTCTGCAGGAGCCGCGTGGGAGTCAGGCGCCATTTCATCATTGTCATTTAATCTTCCATCACATCACCCTTGTCACGCTCGCCCGTGCTGTGTGCTCAGGCAGTAGTGAGTCTGCGGGATCCGCGTGGGAGTCAGGCGCCATTTCCTCTGCGCAGGCCCTTAAGCGCTACTCAGAATACCTCACGCCCTTTGAGCAGAGCGAGATCCTAGACTTCCCTCAGGTGAGCAAGGGAGGCAGAAAGGCAGAGATGAGTGCAGGTTGCGGGTACTTCACACACTGCTAAATCAGAGCGGTATCCTGGATAGGTAGGTAACAAATCATAAGGAAGGCAGAAAGGCTTAGGGGTGGGTAAAGGTTGTGGATACTTCACACACTGCTAGAGCAGAGCGGGATCCTGGATAGGTAGGTAACAAATCACGAGGGAGGCAGAAAGGCTTAGGGGTGAGTAAAGGTTGTGGGTACTTCACACACTGTACAAACAGAGCGGGTTTCTGGATAGGTAGGCAGCATTTCACAAGGAAGGCATAAAGGCTTAGAGACGGGTGCAGGTTGTGGATAATTCACACACTGTTAGAGCAGAGCGGGATCCTGGGTAGGTAGGTAACAAATCACAAGGAATTTCTCACTGGATAGATAGGCAGCGAATTGCAAGTTTCTTCTCAAGTAGGAAGAGAAGTGGGGTAACGTTTCAGAGATGTTTGTTAGCAATTTACACCCGTGAAGCAGACCGAAAATTCCATGTCCTCATTCAGTTACTGATTTTTTAACCAAGGAGGGCATGCAATAGCAGGCACGACTACTCAACTTCACGCTTGCCTGTGTACCTGTGTAAATCACACGCAACCAAAAGTGTGCACACACGTGCGTATTTGGATGAGGCGCACACAGATTGTATAATGGACACATGCACACTTGTACTTTTGCAACAGACCCACACAACTTGGACACGCGTAGATGAAAACGTGCACAATCAGGTGTTCGCTGTGGGCCGCAGTGGCGCTCGCCTGTGTACCTGTTTCAAGTACACACACTTGCACTAGACACTAGACGTGCCTGCAACTCAAAAGGACACACCCACACACCTACACACCCACACACATACACACCCACACACATACACACCCACACACATACACACACACACATACACACACAACTTAGGCGCACGTACATTCATATGCGTATGCCCAGGTGCTCTTTGTTGGCCGCAGTGGCGCTCACCTGCGTACCTGTATTAAGTACTACTCTACACACTTGCACTATACATGCCTGCAATTCACAAGGACACACAAAAGATTTAGACGCACGTACATTTAATTGCATACACTCAGGTGTTCTTTGTGGGCCGGAGCGGCGCTCGCAAAATCAAGGGCAATCCGCACACCTCAAAGGTGCGCCGCCACGGACATTACTTGTGGTTAGGGTTGGCCAGAACCGTATATATACACTGTACATGACCGTATATTTAGTGATTTTCCTGCCGAAAATAACGTATATACACCGTATATATATATATAAGGTTCTGGCCAACCTTATTTGTGATGCGTAGTCAGTGCATCTCAACGTGCGCTGAATGTAGCCTGCCCTCTTACTTCATAATCCTGCGGTTGCTTAGCCCACACAGCTCTCCCAGACCCCCAATAAGAAATGCCGCCTCACCTTGCAGTCCAGTCCTTTGCCTATCATGCGTGCGGCTGACATAAATACCCTCAAGCCTTTCTTTAT
>Ga0307963_1004625_pt1 | contig 10908 bp, 10 predicted proteins | sample OrgLakmetagen594_FD_201829 | JGI IMG/M metagenome (GOLD analysis project Ga0307963, IMG submission 201829) | Saline water microbial communities from Organic Lake, Antarctica - #594 | ecosystem: Environmental > Aquatic > Non-marine Saline and Alkaline > Saline | place: Antarctica: Organic Lake...
AGCATGATCCACCGTCGCAGTCTGCCGGATCCTGTCCTGGCCCAAGGTGCCTGCCATCGGGAGGTGCAACATGTGAAGTCCGTGCAAGCCTTGACAGGTCAAAACATATCAGGCCACAATTATTTATTGTTTTTTATCAGGTATTTAGAAATCTCGAATATTTGAGGGTAAGAATTCTGTAAAATTTACTGACACTAGCCAGATTATTGTGGAGCCCGCCATCAGCGTGGTCATCGGCAGCTTTAAATATGTCGAAATAATTTACGTGTTATCAGTGCAGGAAACCCATAAATCTGTAACCGGCTGTTTTAAAGCGTTTTAATTAGCTGGACCATTTCTTGCTCACCCTACCCCACCAGCAAAACCTCTGTCTTCGCCAACACAGGCGGGCCAAGGTTAGCGGTCCCACTCAAATCGCCCGATATTCGGCGATCAAAAATGGTTTTGGAGCTTTTAATGAAATTGAGCCGGATTTTTAAAACCCTGCCAGCGCTCGCACTTGCCGTCTCTGCCGGCACCGTTTCAGCCGATCTGATTTACGACGCAGACGTCACCAACGACGTTATCTTCGGATCTGGCAACGCAAACGGTGGTTTCACGGTAGATCAGAACAATGGCATCGAGCTTGGATTGCGAGGCAAGCTTCGCTTTAACGAAGACAACCAGCCGGAGAATACCTTCAACTCAAACGGTGATGGCAGCTATACCTTCCTGGCCGGCAACCCACCGACTGGATTCGGGTTTGATCCCGGCAACCCCACGACTCCAGTGTGGAACTTTGAATGGTCGATCAACTCGGACTTTAACCAGGATCCGACCAGTGATGCGCCCATCAGAAATCTGAACGACCTGGTTTATGCCTTGACGCTTGATATCGACCCGGGCCCGGGCTTTCAGGCTCAAGGGCCAATCTTTTCGTTCTTTGATCCGATCAATGTTGCTTACGCCGACCATGCAATTGGCAACAACTTTACCGCAAGCGGTGAAGGCACTGTTGCAGATGGAAACGCGGACTACAGCCAATTGATCGACAGCAACAACCTCGCGCAGAATTCATGGAGCTATGAGTTCTTCAACTCACCAAGCAACAATTTTACCGCGGGGTTTGATCCTACTGTTCCGGGAGACTATCTCATCAGACTGAGCGCGTTTGACAGATCGCCTTTTGAAGGCGGGCAAACCCTCGCCTCAACGTCCATCAACATTAAGGTTGCATCCGTTCCTGAACCCGGAACGCTTGCGCTGCTGGGTCTTGGCCTGGCAGGCCTGTCACTGACTCGCCGTCGCCGCAGCTGATCCGGAGTTTCCGGACTGGTTGTCGTAAAAAGGCCCTCATTTGAGGGCCTTTTTTTGCGTGTCCAGTTTCTTTACACCGTGTGCTTCAAGCCACAAATTCGCTCATGAACTCCGCTACGTTCAGTTTCCTCAACCGGGACTGATCGCTGCAAAGCTCAAGAATCCGGTCGCACCGAAATTTGGGGAATCGCGTTGCCAGGTTGTTGCGGAACTTGTCTTCCAGCAATGGAATACCATCCTGCCTGCGACGACGGTGACCGATCGGGTACTCAACGGCCACCTGATCGGTGTGGCTGCCATCTTTAAAAAAGATCTGGATAGCGTTGGCGATCGAGCGTTTGTCTTCTTCCAAATATTCCCGTGTATACCGTTCGTCTTCCACGACTTCCATCTTGTCACGCAACTGATCGATGATCGGGTGGTCCGCATGAAAGCTGTCTTCATAATGTTCGGCGGTCAAGCTGCCGAAAATCAACGGCACCGCGGTCATGTATTGCAGGCAGTGATCCCGATCAGCAGCGTTAGCCAAATCACCCTGTTTGGAAATGATGCGGATGGCGGATTCGTGGGTGGTAATGACGATGCGGTCGATATCGTCCAGGCGGTCTTTGACTTGTGGGTGCAGAGTGACCGCGGCTTCTGCAGCTGTCTGGGCGTGGAATTCCGCCGGAAACGAAATCTTAAACAGGATGTTTTCCATCACGTAGGATCCGAAAGGCTGTGGTAAAGAAAACTGACGTTTTTCCTCGAGCTTTAGTGTCTGGTCCTTGTTGGTTTTGCTGAACAACACGTCGTAAAACCCCCACTGGGGTGCCGTTAACGCCCCGGGGATGCCCATCTCACCACGCATGGCCATGTCGGCCAATCGCACCGCACGAGAGGTGGCATCGCCCGCCGCCCAGGATTTGCGAGAGCCGGCGTTGGGGGCGTGGCGGTAGGTTCGCAACGACTGGCCGTCAACCCAGGCATGGGAGAGCGCGGACAGAATCTGGTCCCGATCGGCCCCCATGAGTTTGGCGCAGACCGCCGTAGAGGCCACTTTGACAAGCACCACATGGTCCAGCCCTACCCGGTTGAAGGAGTTTTCAAGCGCCAGTACGCCCTGGATCTCGTGGGCTTTAATCATGGCTTCGAGCACATCCTCCATCGTCAGTGGCGCTTTGCCTTCGGCGATCCGTTTCTGAGAAAGGTGGTCGGCAACGGCAAGAATACCGCCCAGATTATCGGAAGGGTGGCCCCACTCCGCCGCCAGCCAGGTGTCGTTATAATCCAGCCAGCGGATAATGCAGCCAATGTCCCAGGCGGCTTTGACCGGGTCCATTCGGAACTGGGTGCCCGGAACTCTCGCGCCATTCGGGACCACAGTGCCCTCCACTAATGGCCCCAGGTGCTTGGTGCACTCCGGAAATCTCAGCGCCAGAAGGCCGCAACCCAGAGTATCCATGAGGCAGTAGCGGGCGGTGTCCCAGGCCTCTTCGCTTTGGACCTGGTAGTTCAGGGTGTAGTCCGCAATTTGCTGAATGACCTGATCATAATCAGGGCGCTGGTTCTGATCGGCGTTGGTAGTCATGCGTTTCTCGCTCCTTGAAGTCTCTATTCACAGACTAGCTTATTTCAAGACCTGGGCCCGAGCAGGACCTGGGCCCGAGCTCGAAAAAATATGTCGGGTTTATTTACGCTTCCATATCAAAAGATGGAGTTCAGATCGCCAATCATTGTTTTAACAATCTTTTTTCTATTGGTAATTTTAGCTTTGATGAAAATAGCCCGTCGACGCCAGCTAGGGCCAGGCGTCATCTGTCGAATTAGTTTACAGTTCTGCTATTCCGAACCAGGATTATTTAACTAGGTTATTGAATTAAATATATAATTGTTTTCTGGCGCGATATTAGCATATCTATTCTCAAGTAAAGGTCTTGCCAGTCGGCAAAGAACAGATGGAGAATTTAGATGAAAACAATCAAAGGTTTTATTGCACTTACTTTGGGCATGGGCTTATCGGCCTCGGCGCTCGCCTTACCGATTATTTCTGGCAGTGGTTCAGCAAGTTGTGAGCTCGGCGATGCCTTCGTTAGTAACGCAGGGAATGCCTGTACGCTGCAGGAGGTAAATCCCCATCCGTCCTGGGCTCCAGAAAACTCGCCTTACGAAGGTTCGGTATGAGTATCGTATGCTGACACCGGGTATGGTGAAGGCACGCTTGCTCCTCGGGCAGGTAGCAGCACAAACTCAGATGGCCAGCAATCAATAATGATTGTGACAGAGACATTCACGCTCGCCACCAGCGGCCTGCTCGATTTTTGGATTTGGACAGACGATACCTCTGACCTTTTACTGAATGGCGACATGATTAAAGCTGCTAACTTTACCCAATCTACTTGTGCTAATGGGCCGATCGGCTGTGAAGTAGACGAAGGCTATAATTTCACTACCGACTTGAGCGCCGGCACTTACTCTCTGGAAATGGTTTCCTATCAGGTAGGGTCAGGTGACACCACTACATCCAATCCATTTGGCCTTTTGTATTCAGGTCAGGTCACTGAAGTACCTGAGCCAGGCACTTTGGCCCTGTTCGGCCTCGGGCTTGTAGGGCTTGGTATTTCACGGCGTCGTAGAGCTGCATAATCTCGAGAAGATAACGAGAGATACTTGATAAAAGTCCGGGTTCGACCGGACTTTTATCGTTTCACCGACCCATGTTTTGAAGTTCGATCTCCGGCACCCACTTTTTACGTGCCGAAAGGATGTCCGAACACCACCTCATTGTGATTTTCACCGCCTGGAGGGTTCCGAGCCCGGGTACTTCCAGATCGTCCATCAGATTATCCGTCGTGAACGTGGAGCTGACGGTGGAACGCGTGGGTGACGAAATCCGCATTCGGCCTGTGCGCCGTTTGACTGGACTGAATGACAAGTTCCACGGATTCTCTGCAGATTTCATGGAAGATCGTCAAGACGAAGAAGACCAGGAACGTGACGGGTTGTGAAATACCTCTTGGATACGAATATCTGCATTTACCTGATGAAACACGAGGTCCCGGCCGCGAAGGTGCGGTTCTGGTCACAAACAATGAGAGTGGCTTTAACCGCTACCCGGGCGTTGCTATTGAGAACTGGATTTTTCCGCCCTAGCCCTAGCCTTATGAAGGTTCGGTTCAATTGACCCAGTTCAACAGTCGAATTCCTGGTACATTTTCGAACTGCTTTGTATTGTTGGTCACAACCACCAGGCCCTGCGATCGGGCGTGACCGGCAATCATTTCGTCATAAGGGCCAATCGGGCGACCAATTTTCCGTAATTCTGCCCTTAGCTGCCCAGTATGAGCTGCTGCTTCATTTTCGTAAGGCAAGACCTCCAGGCGCGCGGCAAAACCTTCAATATCCCGGAGATTGCGCTCAACTGCGGCGGAAGCCTCCGCACCATAAACCAGCTCCATTAGGGTTACGGCAGAAATACACATCTGGCCATCGTGAGCTTTGAAGGCTTCCCGCACTTCCCTCGGCTTATTCTTGATCGTATAGATGGCGATGTTGGTGTCGAGCATGTACTTGAGCATCAAAGCGCCTCACGTTCCTGGGCTTCCGGCTGCTCGCGATTCACCATGAAATCATCAGAAACACCTTCCCCGTCAAACCAGCTATCCCAGGACTCCCCGGCGGGGGTTATGATTCTTGATCGACCCTGAATCACGATATCAACATGTTTCACGGTGTCCGGGTAGGCCACTGGTTTTGGCAGCCTTAGCGCCTGGCTTTTATTACTCTTGAATAGGCTGGCTCGCTCCATGTTTCCTGCTCCTTATGTGATGACTACCGGTGATATGCTCAATGCTAGGATTCTGCCTGGGATATGTCAATGGGATATACCAGAGTGCTCACCTAAATCTGTGGCACATAGAACTCCCCAATACCGGCTTCGGCACCCAGTGATTCCTGGGCTACTCAGGCTGGTCTGATAACTCTGTAAGCATGGATTGGTGCCTAAGGGTCAGGCGCATGCCAAATCGGCGCAGGATACGCTTCAGATTCTTCAAGGTTGCACTGTCTGCGTCTCTCTCTATTGCCGAGATAGTGTTTGCCGAGAGTCCAACGATTTTTCCGAAGCGCGTCTGGTTCAATCCTGTCCACTCAAGTCGCCTTCGCCTTATCGCCTCACCAAGCTCAATCTCTCCTTGATCGAGGGCCCTGGTGATTTCAGTCCGAGTGGCTATCCGCTCACTACCGGTAACCGGTTGGCTGAGTTTTGGCATAGTGGTTACCTTGGTGCAGGGCCTTTCTCATGAAGTTCATCGAGCTCAACGAGAATGGTTTCGGCCAGTGTGAGATTGACTCCAGGCGCGCTAATCATGGATTCAGGCGCCCCGTTTTCTATCAGGTCATCACGCAGATCCGTCAGTTTAAGAAGGTGTTCTTTCAGGATGTCAGCTACCCGTTCGGGATCGCCGGCGTGGGCGTCGATGATTCCCGGGTAGTCCGGAGCCCCGGTCTTCAGTTGCAATTCATTCGGCCAGCGTGTTGTCCGTGCAATTCCTTCCGGGTCCAGGACCATGGGCGCCACATCAAATGCGGGCGCGATCTCGATACCCCTGCCTATTTTCAGGATTGCTGTATTGCGACCGTGATTGTCCTTGTTCCCGACTGCGAAATTCAGTATGTCGCGGGCAATGTACTCTGCCAGCAATTCATCCTTTTCTTCGGGGATTGTCGTTTTCTCTCGCAGGCGCTCAAGTATCTCGGAGTGGTTAAGCGCAGCTCCATCGCCAATCATGCCCATCGTGGAATAGATGGATTCAACACCGTGGCGGATTACCGCGCCTTGCTGGATCTCGCGATCAAAGCGCGGCATCCAGAGTGTGAATTGACCGTCCTGTTCGTCCAGGCGAGTATTCCGGATTGAGTTGAACCCGCGGGCTTCAAGAACCCTATAGATTGCGGCTTCGCCCATCAAAACATCAACATCGGCCCGAGTTTTCCGCCCGCGCGGGAATTTAACCAGCCAATGCTCCTTAATGTCCTTGTCGGGTACCGCGCCCTCAAAGCCGAACCTGTCGTCATGGGTTTCAACCATCAGCAGTTTGGGCGCATCACCACCTGCGCCTATAGCACCGCCAATGGCGACCCCCAATTGATAGGCATGCTCGATAAGGGTATCGGCTCGACGGCAAACTTCTTCTCTGGTGAACAGGCCGGGGTGAGCGAGCGCTAATCGTTCGGCAAATGCTTCAGCGGCTTCTTTGATTCGCAGGTTACCAATGGGCGCAATGCACCCCTCCGCCAAAAGATCTGTATCAATCGCCTGTTCCGGATCTCGGTCGTAGCTCATCATCTTCACCCAGAGACGCCTGCTTGCGCCCTGGGGAATAATGTCGCGTAGCACGGGGGCGATTTCACCATGAAGGTAGTCGCCCCCAAAATGACAGGGGAGGTTAACGCCTACTGCCATTTTATCGATCAGGTTTTCGGAGTCGAAGTTCCCGAGTTTTTCCAGGGCTTTTACGGTGTAGGTCGTTTCATAGAGGAAGCTCGGTCTTCCAGTTAATCCTTTCTTCGGATCGTGAAACCGGATTGTGCCCGCATCATGCCACTCATCTTCCCAATGAACCTGTAGGGTTAGTTCCATTCGGGACTCTTATTCCAAGTATAATTGTAATTATGCTACATGAGCCGGACCGCTCTACAAGTATTCTTGTAATACTTTTTCAGGCACCCTCACCCAGCCTTCCATCAACACCCGCGCACTGCGGCTCATGATCGCTTTTTTCGCCGTCCAGTGGCCATCTTTCAGTTCCGCCTCCGCGCCGACTTTCAGGGTGCCGGAGGGATGTCCAAAGGTGACTTCCGTGCGGTCTCCGCCGCCTGCCGCAAGATTGACCAGAGTTCCGGGTATGGCCGAAGCCGTCGCAATGGCCACGGCGGCTGTGCCCATCATGGCGTGGTGGAGCTTACCCATAGACAGTGCGCGTACCAGCATATCCACGTCGATTGCAGCAATGGCTTTGCCGCTGGAGGCGGTATAGTCGGAAGGGTCACCGACAAAGGCCACTTTGGGGGTGTGTTGTCGGCTTACAGCCTGTTCGATGTTTTCTATTAGACCCATTTTCACAGCCCCGTAGGCGCGGATTTTCTCGAACATGGCCAGAACGCTGGGGTCGCCGTTAACTGCTTCCTGCAGCTCGGTGCCGTAGAAGCCAATGGCGCCGGCGTTGATGAAAATGGTGGGGATGCCGGCGTTGATCATGGTGGCCTGGAGCGTTCCGAGCCCGGGTACTTCCAGATCGTCCACCAGGTTACCCGTCGGGAACATGGCGCCCTCACCGTCGGCCGGGTCCATGAATTCCACTTTGATCTCGGCGGCCGGGAAGGTCACGCCGTCCAGCTCGAAAGCACCAGTTTCCTGCACTTCGCCGTTGGTGATGGGAATATGGGCGATGATGGTTTTGCGGATGTTGGCCTGCCAGATTCGCACGCTGCAGATGCCGTTTTTCGGAATCCGCGATTTATCAACGAACCCGGCACTGATGGCGAATGCACCGACCGCAGCACTGAGGTTGCCGCAGTTGCCGCTCCAGTCTACGAAGGGTTTGTCGATGGAGACCTGGCCGAAGAGGTAGTCCACGTCGTGGTCCGGCTGGGTTGGTGCGGCCAGAATGACCGCTTTGCTGGTGCTGGAGGTGGCGCCGCCCATGCCGTCAGTGTGTTTCTGGTAGGGGTCGGGGCTGCCGATGACGCGCAGCAGCAGGTTATCCCGGGCTTCGCCTGGTACCTGGGCGTTTTCGGGCAGGTCCTCAAGGCGAAAGAAGACGCCTTTTGAGGTGCCACCGCGCATGTAGGTGGCGGGGATTTTTAATTGGGGGTTGTGCATTTTGGCCTCGTTATTGGCGGGGTCTGACCCCGCATTTTAGGGGTCTGACCCCATTTGTTTGGTTCGGGCTTGGGGTGGGGTCTGACCCCTAAAATTCGGGGTCAGACCCCTAGGCTGAGCCCCCTAGGCTGCGCCCTCGGATTCCAGGAAATCCTGGGCGAAGCGTTGCAGTACGCCGCCGGCTTTGTAGATGGACACTTCTTCGGCGGTGTCCAGGCGGCAGATGACCGGTACGCGTTCGGACTCGCCATTTGCGCGGTGCATGGTTAGGGTCAGTTCCGCGCGCGGTGACACTGCGCCTTCTACTTCGAAGGTTTCGGTGCCGTCGATGGTCAGGGTGTGGCGGGTGGTGCCGTCCTGAAACTGCAGTGGCATCACGCCCATGCCCACCAGGTTGGTGCGGTGGATACGTTCGAACCCTTCTGCAACGATGGCCTCTACACCGGCCAGGGCAACGCCTTTGGCGGCCCAGTCGCGGGAGGAGCCCTGCCCGTAGTCAGCACCGGCGATGATGATCAGCGGCTGTTTGCGCTCCATGTAGGTTTCAATGGCTTCCCACATGCGGGTGACTTTTCCTTCCGGTTCAATTCGCGCCAGTGAGCCCTGCTTCACCTTGCCGTTCTCGTCCCGGACCATTTCGTTGAACAGTTTCGGGTTGGCGAAGGTGGCACGCTGGGCGGTCAGGTGGTCGCCCCGGTGGGTGGCGTAGGAATTGAAGTCTTCCTCCGGCACGCCCATTTTGTGCAGGTATTCACCGGATGCACTGTCCATCAGGATCGCATTGGACGGCGACAAGTGATCGGTGGTGATGTTGTCTGGCAGCACTGCCAGCGGCCGCATGCCTTTCAGAAGCTTTTCACCCACCATGCCGCCTTCCCAGTAGGGCGGACGACGAATGTAGGTGCTTTGTGGACGCCAGTCATACAACGGGTTGCTCTTCGCCTGCTCTTTTTTGGTGACGTCGAACATCGGGATGTAGGTGCTGCGGAATTGTTCCGGCTTCACGCTGGCTTTTACGATGGCGTCGATTTCGGCGTCGTCAGGCCAGATGTCCTTCAGGGTGACGGGGTTGCCGTCCGGATCGTAACCAAGCGCATCTTTTTCGATGTCGAAGCGGATGGTGCCAGCGATGGCATAGGCAACCACCAGCGGCGGCGAGGCCAGGAATGCCTGCTTGGCGTGGGGGTGAATCCGGCCATCGAAGTTCCGGTTTCCAGACAGGACTGCCGTGGAGTAAAGGTCACGATCGATGATTTCCTGGGCGATCTTGGGATCCAGTGCGCCGCTCATGCCGTTGCAAGTGGTGCAGGCAAAAGCCACAACGCCAAAGCCGAGTTTTTCCAGCTCCGTCATCAGGTTGGCTTCTTCCAGGTACATCTTGACGGTTTTAGAACCCGGCGCCAGGGAGGATTTTACCCAGGGCTTGCGGGTCAGGCCCAGCTTGTTGGCGTTGCGGGCAATCAGGCCGGCGGCCACCATGTTTCTGGGGTTGGACGTATTGGTGCAACTGGTGATGGCGGCGATGATGCACGCGCCATCGGGCATCAGGCCCTCTTCCTGTTCCCAGGGCCCGGCTATGCCGGCTTTCGCCAGCTCCGAGGTGGGCTGGTGGGCGTGGGGGTTGGACGGTCCTGCCAATGTGCGTTCAACGGAGGTCAGGTCAAACGTCAGTACCCGCTCGTATTCGGCGGTTTTCAGACTGTCGGCCCAGAGCCCGGTGTGTTTGGCGTAGGTTTCAACCAGCGCGACCTGGTCGTCCTCGCGGCCTGTGAGCTTTAGATAATCGATGGTCTGGCCGTCGATGAAGAACATCGCCGCCGTGGCGCCGTATTCCGGGGTCATGTTGGAGATGGTCGCCCGGTCGCCCACGGTGAGGCTGTCGGCGCCTTCGCCGTAGAATTCCAGATAGGCTCCCACTACACGCTCTTTACGCAGGAATTCGGTAATGGCCAAAACCATGTCTGTGCTGGTGATGCCCGGCTGGAGTTTGCCTGTGAGCTCCACGCCCACAATATCCGGCAGACGCATCATGGACGCACGGCCGAGCATCACGCTTTCGGCTTCCAGACCGCCTACACCCACGGAAATAACGCCCAGGGCGTCCACCATCGGGGTATGGCTGTCGGTACCGACACAGGTGTCCGGGTAAGCAACGCCCTCCCGTGACTGAACCACCGGGGACATTTTCTCCAGATTGATCTGGTGCATGATGCCGTTACCCGGGGGGATAACGTCCACGTTTTCAAAGGCTGTTTTCGTCCAGTTGATGAAGTGGAACCGGTCGTCGTTCCGGCGATCTTCGATGGCACGATTTTTTTCAAATGCATCGGGGTCTGACCCCGGTGCTTCAACGGCCAGGGAATGGTCGACGATCAACTGGGTGGGGACCACCGGATTCACTTTGGCCGGGTCACCGCCTTTTTTGGCGATGGCGTCCCGCAGGCCGGCCAAGTCTACCAGTGCAGTCTGGCCCAGAATGTCGTGGCATACCACGCGGGCGGGGTACCAGGGAAAATCCAGGTCGCGCTTGCGTTCGATCAGCTGCTTGAGCGAATCCGTCAGGGCCTGCGGGTCGCACCGGCGCACCAGCTGTTCTGCCAGGATTCTGGAGGTGTATGGCAGTTTGGCGTACGCGCCGGGCTGAATGTCTTCTATGGCCTGGCGGGTGTCGAAGTAGTCCAGGGAGGTGCCTGGGAGGGGTTTTCGGTAGTTGGTGTTCATTTTTGGTTCTCCGGGGTCTGACCCCGTTT
>Ga0307963_1004627_pt1 | contig 10905 bp, 11 predicted proteins | sample OrgLakmetagen594_FD_201829 | JGI IMG/M metagenome (GOLD analysis project Ga0307963, IMG submission 201829) | Saline water microbial communities from Organic Lake, Antarctica - #594 | ecosystem: Environmental > Aquatic > Non-marine Saline and Alkaline > Saline | place: Antarctica: Organic Lake...
CACCCATCCCCTTGGGTTTTCTTCTCTGAGACTTTTGATGGCCGGGTAAGCAGTTCCCAAACATTTAATGACCCGACCAGAGCGGCGAGGAGAACAACGGTATACACACTGAATCATACAAATGAAAGTAAGCAAATATAGGTGAGAAAGGAAAATTTTTTTTTTGGTGTGGTTTTGTCCACTACATTAGTGGACAATGTGTCCACTGGCTTAGTGGACAGCTTGGTGTCAGTTAGGTGAAATACCAGTAAGTGTTTGCAATTTGTCATATTTTTGATTTCACCATTATCTAGGCGTGAATTGACAAACAGCATTTTGGATGCTGCCTCAGGGTGCGTCGGAATCCCGCTGTGGGTCTCTTCGCTCATCCATGGGCACGAATCCTTTACTTGTCAAAGCTGAGCTGGGGAAGGTAAGGGCTGATAGATGATTATATAAGGCACTAGGGTCTCCAATACTTAGAGGGTGTGTGCACACACTTGGAGTTGAGTTTGTTTAGGGTATCCAATACTTAAAGAGTGTGTACACACTTGGAGCCTAGTAATGTAAGGAAGGGAACCCTGGCTGTGTGGCTTACTAACACTGCACAGGTTAAGCCGACCATGTTTAGCAACCCTCCTCCGGACCACGTCTTTGGTTACACACTGCCAGGCGATCTGGAGCATGCTAGAGAGGGTGAGGAAGCATGAGGCGTTACATTGAACGACACACACACACACACACACACACACACACACACACACACACACACACATAGACACACACACACACACGTAGACACATAGAGACACGCACACATAGGCACACGGACACACACGTAGACACATAGAGACACGCACACATAGGCACACGGACACTCACACACACACACAAACTCAAACAAGATGACACATAGATACGCACACACATATACACATGCACGTGCATGCACACATACACATAGACTCACAACCCCAGACGTAGACAAACACAGATACACACACCCTTAAACACACAAGTGCACACTCACACATATACACGCATGCAAACATAAACATATAACTTATGCACACACACTCACAGACACGCACTAAAGACACACCACACCACTTTATAACATTCACAAGCAAACATTAGTGCAATTCCCCCCCACCACCACCACCACACACACACACACACACACACACACACACGTAGACACATAGAGACACGCACACACACACATACACACACACATGTAAGCGCACGCACACAAACATACACATAATTTTGAATACACGCACGCACACTTGAACACACTCAGTAGCATACACGAACAAGTTAAATTGTTCATGGTTGAAAGGAAGCTATGTTATAGTTCAGGCTATTGAGCAAGCCTCTCCTACCCTCCTTCCGTTCCCTCTGCATTTTGCAGTGACAATGATTTGGAAGGAACACAGCAAGAGTCCCGGGCGTACCACTCGGCCTGACGGCAAGCCCAACCTGGACTTCACAAAAATGAACATAATGGCTGCTAAAAGGTGCGTGCCCAACAAGCCTGCCTTGTTGTGATAGTATGTTGTACATCGATTTTTCTTGATGACGAGGGCATAATACCCAACCTCAAGTCATTGCATATATCGTGCACTTTTCTGACTGGCAGTAAAGACGCTTTAAACTTGCACGCTCTTCTCAGTGGCTTGACGTCAGCAAAGGAGCAGCCCTCATTTAGATCAGCAAATCAGACTTTGGTACGCAAGTTTGACCACACCAAGGTCCCTCAACAGTCGCTCCCCAGCGAAAAGAGCTCTAAGCACTCGTACGGCAAGCCCTCCACCTACCGCTCAGCTGACGTCATCCGCAACTGCGGCCCACAGGTGTGTGTACGTGTGCTACAATTTTTGTGTGTCGAATGTTTTTTTTGCAACAAGCCGGAGCTGCCCTCTGCAGGTTCACTATTATAACCTGTGCCAGTCCTTGACATGTCACAAAGGCAGCTAGACTGTGTCTTTTGCTTTTGCTTGTGCATCAACATCCATCGCTGCACCTGTGTGATCCAACTGCGCTACAGGAGCCTCCTGTGAAGCACCTTGTGCAAGGGGCATTTCAAGAGGACTGGGTAAAACAGAACCAACAAAAGGGAGGCATGGCAGCAGCAGCGGGACAGAGCGCCTACATACCTCCAGTGCCCACACGTGCAGCCATCGGCCATACCATCGGGGCGCAGCAATACTTACGGCCTCACCACACAGGGGAGGAGTGGAAGATGAGCAAGTTTAAGAGAGTCGCGCCGAAGGTACGCGTGTGTGAGGGGTGAGGGGGCATTTGACCTGCTTTTGTGTAAATGTTCAGTAAACTTAAAAAGCAACTTGAGCTTGGAATTGGTGCAGGTATGGGGCTATTTGCGAGCAGATGGGTTTGGAACCTGGGACCAAGGTATTATTATGCTGCTTAATTACAGGAAATAAGAAATAAGCACAGCCGTGCAAAGTGTACTCAAAACACGGGGCCAGCTTTCAAAGTGCCTATTGGCATGCTGCAATTATTTCGGAAGTCAAGCAGGGCGCAAACAAAGTGCTGCCATTCTCTGCCTTGTAGGTGCAGATGGGCAAGACCAGCACAGGGGTCAACGGAGCAGGCCTGACGTCCTATCAGCCTTTCCAACACCAGCAAGAACAGGAACAACAATACAATGACTCTGCAGAGCAGCCACACGAAGGTGGCCATATGCAGTGAGCCAACCTGCCTACCAAAGAAGTCAACAAGACGATAGTGCGGGATCCTTGTAACATCATGAGGATCCTACAAGGACTACTTCTGCTTCCTTTGCCACGAAGATGTCTGAGGACATAAAGTGTGTGAACAAGGTTTGAACAAGCTGTAGCTACGTACAGCGTGATAACGAGCGGCCATGTTTTGTGTAGAGGGGGACTTTTTTTTGCTCGACACCCCTCTTCTTTTTGGCACCTTGCACTTAGACCGCAAGACCGAGTCGGTCTTCATTTAACATCTTCTGAATCGTTATTCATTCAGATGATGATTTCGTTAAAGGAAAGCATAATAACCATGACAAATAATGCCATTGGTACAGTGGTGGTTGCAGTATTTACTATAGGGACATATGTTAAAATGTTACTATAGTTTGGTTTAGTTTGGATTACAAAGGCCTCCAGTTTGGCATGGCTGCTCAACCTAGAGGTCTTAACAAATAAACAAGTCAAAAAGATCGACAGCTGCACTAATGAATTTGTAAACTTCTGAGTTGTGTTGAAAAACAAAACCTTTGATATCACCTTCAGAAATATGATCAAATAGAGGGTTGGGCTAGTGCCGTAAATGTTAGGTGCCCATACATGCAAACTTAACGTGTTTCTCATCTTGAATATCCCCGTTTTCACAAGGGGGTGGGTTACAAGGGGGTTACGACGATGGCCTACAGCCCGAGTCTCCGGCTGATGGCAATTGGCTGGTAAAACAGAATCAACCAGTGTCGAAAATTGAAACTAAATCTGACACAAACTTGAGGAGTCTGTATGAGTCTTGATTTAGGAATGCATTGATCTCAAAATCAGTTATACTGTGATGACAAGCCAAGAAAGGAATAAAATCAGAGCTCGAAGGAGCAAACGCACGCAGAGTCTTAAACCTTCCTTCAAAAAGGTCTCTCCTGTATCTCATGCGCAGCTCGCACACTTCAGCACACTTGCAGAAGAAAAGCACATGCTTCTCATCTTGAACTTCTCCACATTCACATATATCACAAATGCTAGAACCACCATGCCATTTGCAAGACTCCACTCTCAAATGGTGTGCACGCAATCTGAACCTGCTGAAATGCATTCCCGTTTTCACACTAATTGCAAACATGTGCACTCCTGTCCAAACTCCTGCTGTATTAACCAATTTCACACTTCAGGATTTACAGGATTGGCAGATAAAGCCATCAGTCAAAACGTGCGACTGCTAGGCTGCGTAAATAAAACGTGTGTAAAAGTTTCACATTTCAACCCATGTCCTCGAATCCTGAACCGAGCTATGTTCCTCATGACACTTTTGCTCAGAGCCATCTTCAAATACTCCGGCAAGACAAATTGTGCATGTGCATCAGAAACCGGTCTCTCAGGCAAAGCAAAACAAATTGTGATAAGCCACAGACTTTTTTAAACAAGAGCAAGGGTCTTGACCATGTGCCTCTCTCCAAACTGCCTGATGCCTGAATCTCAAGTCTACGCACAAATTAGAGATATTCAGCTCTCTGTAGTAATGTAAAAAGTCACTTCTGTATACAGCGCCATTATGCAAATTACCAAAAGCATCCTTCATCTGTCTAGTCCATCAATTAGAAGCAACAGAATTTTTAAGGGAGATATCTGCTTTCATTACATCGCGTATAGTATTGCCGTGCGTTTGAATCAACCATCCTGAGCCAAAACTTGACAGCTGACCTAAACCAGTAACATTGCAAGGGTTCCTGTGCGCATTCTCGTAGCACACACCAGTTTGCAGAATTAGATTTGATTCCCAAATCTCTTTAAAAACGCCATGTGTGCGACCGCAAAGGATTGCTGAAACCATTGTAATGCTTCAGAAATTGCGTAGACCAAATCTGACTGGCATACATGCCGGCTGAGAACGCATATGTCTTGAAAAGCCACAACATCGCATGAGGCCTGTCAGAAATTCTTGATTCAATCTCAGCCTCAGCCAATCTCAGCCTCAGCTCCTCACCTTTACAGTGCGAACAGCGACAAATTTTCTCATGCAGGCAAGCCAAACAGCTAGGATGGAAGCCTGGCAGCCATGCACAGAGTCAGTTATTACCTTAGCCGCCCCCACCCAGCCGCAAGAAGAAACGCGCCCCACAGCCCTGGCTACCACGAAGGCGCTCCGAGTGCGAGTACGCCAAGTATGGAGGCTCCCATGGGAGAATAATTGGAAGGAACTGGCTGCACAGTTCTATCCTAGATTCGTGCAACTTCCAGGAATGCCTAAAATCGCTTACAAATAACAAAGCCCCTGGCCCTGATGGTATTGTTAACGAGCTCTTGAAAGCCATACCTTTAAAATACCAACAAACGATACACAAGCTGCTCATAATTATGTGGGCAACAGGGATACTAACCCCAAAGGATTGGAAAGCTTGTGAAACTATTCTGATTTACAATGAAAAAGGACCGGAGACAGACGTGGCCTCATACAGGCCAATCGGCCTGCAAATACACTGTACAAATTGTGGACACGTGGACACGTCTAATAACTAACACGCTATATGAACATGCAGAGGTCAACTCCCTTCAAAGCAACATGCAAGCTGGCTTTCAAAAAAAAAACGCAATTCAACAACTTCAAAATGTCTTAATAACTCTGGAAGATGCAAAGCTTTATAAACAAGACATCTATGCTCTCATTGTAGACTTCACCTCTGCATTTAATACCACAGATCATGATAAGTTGTTTGATCTGGGATTTCCAACAGACGCCATAGATGTAGTAAAAACCTCAAGCACACACCAGAATCGGGCTGCCTTCGGGCTGCACGGGAGACATCCCAGTTGAAAGAGGAACAATTTAAGGAGACACACTCTCTCCATTCCTGTTCCTGATATACATGGAGCCGCTGCTTCGCTGGCTCCATGCAGGCAACAGGGGATACATGCACGGCCATGCTGATACCAACACACCCAACACCAAAGCCATAAACTGCACCAGCAGTGGGGCTTTTGCAGACGACCCGATCTGTCTTTTCGGCTCCTACCAAAATCTCTGGCTCCAAGCCATGAAAATTACCCAATACGCAGATTGGGCTCACCTCATAATTGCAGGCAAAAAGACGAAGGTGACTTGCATTACCATAGCGATGAGAACAATATTCTGCGTGGCAACACTTCAGTGGCCGACTTTGCACACCACCAGCTGGCCAACAAGGTCTTAGTACAAGGCCAAGCACAGTTCCTTAAGCCTGACGATCCTTTCCCATACCTTGGGGTACACATCACAATGGACCTCAACTGGTCACACCAACTGACACACATGACTGCAAAGCTGTCCTTAAAACTAGAACGACTAAAGAATTCTTTTGCTAGCCTTAAACAAACAATGGACATAATTCGCACAGCGATCGTGCCAAGCATAGACGACTATTCCAGTTACCCCTTGCTCCCTAAGTGTCCTAAATCAATGGGACACACAAATTTAGCAGCCATAAAAAGCAATTACATTACATGTTATGGATGTGCAATTTTAACTGCACTGCTCCAATAAGATGAACTACACTACGGCTTGGGATACTCTTCCTTGAGAATTGAATACCACTACAAAAACGCCCTTGCACTTATCGCTAGCCTGAATAACAAGACAAAGCATGGTAGGCTCACCAAAGCTCTCCTCGAGCATCAAACTCAGTAACTAAGAACTGCGGCACAAGGCCACTTGGGAGCTCAGTGTCAAACACCAAGATACCTTTAAAAGCAATTACAATACATGTTAAGAGCACGGCAGTACGTTAGCATCTATAACAGCAACTTGCGTCTCACACTCCAAGGGCAACCCATTCTCACAGACAGTTTCGACAGTATTATTACAAAAGCAAAGTATGGACATAGATCCAAGCTGCTCCAACACGCAACCCAATAATCCTTCCCGCCAAACACGAACCAAAAACAACCCAACATCACGACCTAACAAAGGCAGAAGAGGAATCCTATCCACTTGAGGAGCTCACTGAAAATCCCACTGCCTCACTACCTAATTCTCCAGAGCCTCTGCAACCAGGTGAGGCTGCTGCAACCAAATTATGGCATTATAAACATAACAACACGGCTCTTTTTGGCAATGTCAAGGCCTGTAACACAACTTTCAAGTATGACTATCAATTTAAGGAGGTGTTGGACTGGCAGCAAATAAGCAAACCTAAACGTAACACCAACGCAACTTCACAGGCGCAATTACAACCTGTTACTATTGAAGAATGGGCGTTACCCTTGTTCCAGAGCACAGGGCTGAAAGCAGCAAAAACAGAGCCCTTTCCAAGAAGCCAAAAGGTAGACGATTGCTGCCAAATTTGCTGGAGCCCGGTCAGCCAAGAGCATCCAGAAAGAGAAGAAAACTATGATGATATGCCACAATGTGACACGTGCCAACGCACCTACCATTGGAATTGTCTGACTGACCTGAGTGCTTGCTCACACACTGCAAGGCAAGATGTGGAAAACAGTGAAGACTGGCACTGCCCAGCCTGTACTGACCTAACCCAAGCGGAAAAGGACACCAGGAAATCCTATGCAGAAGAAAAAGAAATGATGAAAGTGATCTGGCAACCCACATGGGAAGCGGCAGAACTGCTCTTAGCCAACCCTGACTTCAAAACCTATGTAGATAGCTATGAAAATGCTGATACTAGCACTCAGCTAAACGCCCAAACAGAAGACCAAGAAATTGACAATCTGACAAAGCAAGGCTATGATGGTTGTACCCAGCACTTTGAAAATATGTGGGACTCGTCGCAAGGCCAAAACATCAGAGACAAGGCAATCTTCATCACGGACACTGTCAATCCCCAGGCAGACATTCAACCCACCTGGAAATGTGAGATCTGGGTGCGGGATGTGGACCTCCTCAAGCCAGGATATAATAAAGACTCAGAGGGTGAACCCAAAATCCCTGAACACATAACCTGTCAAGCAGCCTGTGCGTATGACATCTACGGCAAGTGCACAGGCATGCTATCCCTAGAACGTCTCAACATTTGGCTACATGCCTACAACCAAACTAAACAATTTGACCTACACAACACTACACAACCATCTGTGCAAGACGCGGCAACAAAAATTGTAGGTCTGCTACAAAGGTACATATTTTAAATGAGCTCACTTAACAACATTGGTAAAAAGGCAAGAGATTCCAATACGTACTGCACCCCGAGGCACATTACGACCTCCCTCCAAAAATGGGCACTATTTACGAAGCAATGATTTGCTAGCCCCCTAGAATTTGACCCTAGTTACCAAACCTACTGGAGTAAAAATATCAGAGACACAGTATTTGGGGCAAGCACTAATGCTTTTGACACTAAATTCACAGGCTTCTCCTTTTGCCACCCGAATTAATGCGACTATCTCCTACATTCACTTGTGGGACATGCACTTCAATCAGCAAACTCCACTCAAGAAGCTACAGCAACATTCCTGCTCCTCCCTGATTGGCTTGGCTGGAGTAAGAACGGATACATGGATAAACGACTACCCTGAGTATACAAGGGTTCTAGCCAAGTTTTCTGCAGACAGCATGCTCTTAAGCCCTACATAAGTTTGGTTAGACGCTCCATTCCAGCCTTAGCACAACAAGAATAAAATGCAGCTAATTGTCGTCTGGAACAATCAAGGGAAACAAGCCCTGAATGAATCCAACCCAGCTTGGCTCAAAAGTTTCAAGCAGACAATTCCTGAAGCAACATGGACTTGTAACAATAGTGCCCACGTGATTGGCGCTGCTCGTGTGAAATGCAAGAACAAGCAGAGGAAGAGATTTCAGCTCCTACACCCAGATACTTCCATTGCTGCTAACATCAGCCAGTGGCAAACGTTTCATAACACAAACGTCAACCAGTACAAGAGCCAAAATAAATAACTGGAAATCAATCACATACAATGAAGGTAGTGCCATGCAAGATGTAATCAGCAAACAGCAAAGTATAGGCGCTGGCATTTTCACCCCCACTACAGACACCGGTTATAGTGATACCATCACTATAAATCCTGGAGGCAGCGGCCCCACACTCACCATAAATAGAGCTGAACTTGCAGCTGTGCTAGTAGCGCCACAAAAAGGCTACACTGAAATTGCTACAGACAGTGCCAAATCACTTTTTCAGATTATAAAACAGCTATTGAACCCAATGGCTGTACTCCACCACTTGCACAGGGAACTACTCAAGGACATTGTAATTCTAATCCAATCCTCACCTTCTCCCGTCACTTTCTACAAGGTGAAATCCCACTCTGGTATTATTGGCAATAAGGGTGCAGACCACTTAGCACACAAAGCAGCAGTCAATCAAATTTCTGACATTTCTCTCCCGCCAGCTACTGACCCCTTCTACGACCTGTTCTGGCTAAGCGTTCCAAACAAAGTTGACTCCCATGCAGAAGAGCTACGAGTTTTGACTAACCTGCAAGACAAACTAACATCACATGCACGCCCACCATTACCTTGGTGAATTTAACACAGATACACTGCTTTACAAGCTCTGGCAAAAATTGCATGATACGCCTGAGCGTGCAGCACAGCCCGACTCTCACATACAGCAAAGCCCCTTGCTCATGCCCATTTCAGTAACAAGTTTTGGTCCATGCCAAATGTGACTATCAAGGAACAGGAATAAGTCCTTAAGTACAGGACGGACACGATACACACAGACAAGCACACCAAACGGTTTAGCCGTACGACAGGGCCTGCCATATGCCCTTTGTGCGGAGGATCAGACAGTGCTCCACACATACTTCTTAGGTGCAACAACCATACTCTGAAAAGAATGCATATAAACCAACACCACGACGCAGTTAGCCTTTGTGGTGAAGAGATCAGTAAAGGCAAGCTGGGCTCAGCAATTGTGACAATGGATGCTTGTGACAGTGAAAATTTATCTGACCTTAACACCCGATGACATAGAAAGAAACATTCCTGACTGGGTTTTCCCAACACAACAAAACCTTCCAACTAGACATCAAAGCCGTCCAGATGGCGTGTTAGTTATGCCCATTGAGGGAAGAGGCAGGCATTTGGATCCCAAACAGATCCCCCCAAAGGACAGAGACATACATCTTGTAGAATTCAAATTCTGCTCAGACATAAAACTCGCAATAGACATTAGAAAAAGCGCACAACCGACATCAACCTCTTATCCAGCGCCTACGAACAAGGAGCCTCCGAGGCATCTCTCGAAACATCAAAGTCACACTTCATGTTATACTTTTTGGAGTCGGGGGCACAATCTACAATCAGTACACCATAACTCCTCTACTAAACTTGGGCATCCCCACGCACAAAGTGCACCAACTAGCTACTAAACTACACTGCCATGCAATAAAAAGCTTAAACAAGATCACAAAAACAAGACATAAAATACAGTTTAACAACAACAACAGTGACAATGGGGGACCTGACGGGGGGATTCTGGTAGAGTAGCTGGCTTCAGGAGGGCTAGACGCAGGCCGGATCGCATGGCTGACAACCTGCCGGATCCTCATTAGTCTCTGTTGTTTCTCTTTTTCGTCTTTCGGTGGGGCTCTGGCTAGTGTGAGCACTAGTTGAGAGCCTTTCCTTAATGCACGCTGGTGACTTTTAGTGTAGACTTTTACTTTTACTTTTAGGAGGTTTGATGGCGCCTACTCCAGCATGGTGTGGTAGGAGCAGGGGGCCACGGATGGCCCATGAAGCGGCGGATAGCTTGCTCTTGTGGCTGGCAAAACTCAGCCGCATCGTCACGTGCTACACAGGCGCTACAGCTACGGGAGCACGTTTTTTGGACTTGCACAGGAGCTTCAGCCATCAGACGAGCCATACAACACAACCTCCCAGAGGGGGTGCAACTGCTACCACAGCATGTTTGGCTACTAGAGCAGCCATGCCAAATAGTGAGGAAGGAAGTGAGTGGTATGCTGTGTGCCTAGCTGCCCTGACTGCCATGCTGAGAGCTAGGGGCTTGATGTTTAACAGGCTAGCCAGGCCAGGCTTAGAGCAGCCTCAGCCCGCAGTAGTAGAAACTAGGGCAGTAGTAGAAACTAGGGCAGTTGATCTTCTCCTCGCAGCCATAAAAGACTTTGCAGCCTGCCAAGGTAGTGTCTCCAGTTTCTCTGACCTAGGCCAGGCTCACCTCTTTGTGTATGCTAGGCCAAACGGCTCCTTGGCTGTTTCACTGCAGCTCCCTCCCTAGCATGTCTACTGCCTTGA
>Ga0307963_1004636_pt1 | contig 10897 bp, 16 predicted proteins | sample OrgLakmetagen594_FD_201829 | JGI IMG/M metagenome (GOLD analysis project Ga0307963, IMG submission 201829) | Saline water microbial communities from Organic Lake, Antarctica - #594 | ecosystem: Environmental > Aquatic > Non-marine Saline and Alkaline > Saline | place: Antarctica: Organic Lake...
TGTGGGTGTGGGTGTGGGTGTGGGTGTGGGTGTGGGTGTGGGTGTGGGTGTGGGTGTGGGTGTGGGTGTGGGTGTGGGTGTGGGTGTGGGTGTGGGTGTGGGTGTGTGGGTGTGGGTGTGGGTGTGGATGCGGGTGGCCGCTTTTATTGGACTGATATTTCCTAGACGGTGTTTAGATCTACCTGTCGGCACAGTAAGCAGGGACGGGCTGTGGATTTCTTGAAACCTGCAGCAGAATAGTAGTGGAAAGGGTGGGATAAGCTCAGTTGGCAGGATCTTTAGCAGCACCGGGAATTCAGCGAGCTGAATCACCTGCTGCCCGCTGAAGCAGCATCGTGTATAGTAGTGCACAATATTAAATTATTTTAACAATTAGTTATAGATGGCTGTCCGAGATGATGAATCGAAAGAAAGGTAAATTGGTTTTATTCTCAATTTCATCGCAAGCCTGCACATCCCGCCACTGATTCACCTTTTCCATTCAGGCCTCTATTTTCGCAACTTTCGAGGGTGCCTACATCAGCTGCTTCTTAGCCATTAATAATATGTTTGTCGTCGAAGAAAGTAAAGTAGGAGTCGGTGCTGCACTTCTGGCTATCATTGTTGCCAAGCTTCTCACTCCTCACAGAACGAGTAGACCAAGGCCAATAAATTCTCACAACAAGTCTCGCCATGAGGGCCTTGATGGTCTCGTACTGCACGCTCAGGTGCGGGACCTCGTTTTCTTGCCTCGGGGCTTCATCATTCGACCCAGAAAGAGTGCCTCGGACGTGACAAACTAATAGCTTTTTTGTTTTAACACTGCAGCCTGGCAAAGGGGAGGTAGCTAACCTAATGCTTGCACTGCACAAGGGATGCCAGCATGGAGGCAAACGGGTGGGTTGTTTGGAAAATCACTGTTCACGTGCCCTCTTTTATTATAATAATGGCCATCACGCATGACTCACTTCAAACAGGTTGAGAAGGATACCTCTGCAATTGTGGGCCGGTCTATTTTTCCAGTACAGCTGCAGGTGTGCCAGGTTAAGTAGCATGTCGTATACGTAGCTCAATCCTTTTCACACCAACTCAAAGGTGTCTTAACCTACTTGGACATAGGTAGACCGTGGCGCATTGACAAACGGTGAAACCATTGATCGGTTTGTAGCTCTGACATGTGGCCTGACTCCGGAAGATCCGTAAGTTCTTGCCTTTTTGGTAATTTTTGGCTGGATAGCACACAGGCTCAGTGGAGTGGCGGAAATTGTCTGACCTGATTGTCGACCTTTTCAGGTGGGAGCAAGCCAAGGTAGACGAGCAAGTGTCCCTTGCGTACAGGCTCATGGTTGCAGCAAAGTACGTCCTACAAGAAATGGGGATATGATGTGCGCTGCAAGGAATGCGCTAACAATGCTGCTCGAGTTTGCTCAGAAACTTGGACTTGATCTGCAAGGACAGAAATGGACGGATAGCTGTCGTGTTCCTGTTCTTAAATTCATAAATTCATAAATTCAAATGCAATTCAACTGCTGCACATCAGGCCACGAGAGAGCATACAAGGGAGTGGGAGCAGCAGTGGGCCTGGGCTGCTTATGGCCGTAAATATGATGCTGGTACGCTACAGGGAATCATTGGAGCTCAATTATTCCAATGAGCAGCCATTCTATTGCTTTTACAGCACACATACATACACACACGCACACAAACACAAAGGCCAGTTCTTCTGCTCACACCTTCTTTGCAGGAGCAGCAAGCCGGTGCTGGTTTTCTTGGAGGATCTGGTCCAAACTATGCTGATATTGCCACTTATGTAGCTCTCAGCATTTATTTTGCAGGTATTTGGATGGGACTAAAAGCTGGCATTGCTTGTTTTGAATTGCATACTGTGTACGATATGATATGCTCCCTCTTATCTCACTTGAAGACTGCCTTCTTATGCAGCATCAGCCGCTGTTCCCTGCCACCCCACCATTCTAGCCTTCCTGGCTCGCATGGCACAAGTTCCTGGGATCAAAGAGACTGGATGGAGACCCTGTCAGAAAGATTTTTTCTTTGCCACAAGTGCAGCCCATGCTGCCTGCGTCGAGAACGCGCATGAGCCTGCAAAGCATTTAGATATTACATCACATGCTGTGGACGACGTGAAGAGTGAACAGGAAGAGCAGGAGCTCCCTGGTGAGCGACACGATTACCAGATCTGGTTTTAATAAAGGCTAGAGCAAAATCACGCTGGACTTGGCTGCCTAGTATCAAGCCCTGCAGAAATCGTGTACATGGATTCCATTCTTTCTCAGGAATCTTGCTATCAACTGCAAGCATTTTGGACGGGTGCACCAGCTTTGACGAGTCATATGCTCGCCTGGAGGGAAAGATTGCAAACCTGAAGAGACTCAAGAACCAGGTGAATCAAGGATAGGCAGAGATGCCTATTCCAGCGATAATCTTGCAAGTTATGTTAGCCTACACATGATCCGCTCATCATTCTATTCAATGAGATGAAAAAGCATCAACCTCTGTCCTACCCTTTTGTCAATGTAGGTTGTGGTGGGGAAAGCCTTCGATTGCGCTTTGATTGCACCCCCCTGTATATGATCGGGATAAGACTCTTGTACAGACCATTTGCTCTGCCACTGCTTGTTTCTGAGCTTCTGTTTCGAATCAATATTGCTCGCACAGGGCTGGATTTGGGCTTCTGCTGTCGAGGGGAGTGCTGGCTACCTGACCCACCCAATGGCAGTGGCAGCCTGTATGGCAAGCTAAGCAGTAACTAACTGTACAAGTCGAACAAATAGCTCTCATTTTGAATACTAAGCTGATTTGGACAAGGATTCAGCTGTGTATGGAGGTCACAACTCTTTACAACGTATCATATAATTACACCTTTGAGGTTTTGGGTTCAAATAAAAATGGACGTAAATGCATGTTCGTGCCAAGGGTATGGCCATGATTTGCTGCAGATGCTGCTTGGTAGTACTTGATCCTTTATGTCACTTGTACATTTGTACTAAAATGCATCAACAGACGCTTTTCCAGCATTGCAAATAACATTACTCCTTGCTTGTATTCACCAGGAGTTGTCTAGCAGGAGACATTTTTGCTTTGTTGTTTGGCTATCTGGCAGCAGTGTGTTGAACCAGTGTGTACACCAGAGATCTTGCATCAAACACTTTTTGTTGTTGCTGGATTTTTTGGGCCTGAGACTCCTTCCTCACACTTCCTTTATGTGACTTACTAGAATGTTAATGGTTCGAACCGTAACACGGAGCTCCTTCTTGCCGGAGACGTTGAACCATGGCGTTCCTTACTTCATTTTACCATATGAAGCAACAGGCTGAGGGTGCAAGTTGTGACCATCGTCTTTAGGGCAATTGTATCAGCGACGGGAGTTTCGCTCAAGGTTTCCATCTTATAGAGGTAGCTTCCAAGAGTAAAACAAAAGCACGCGCATCACACACAACTTGTTCCAGATTTTGAAAGGATGTGAAAATATTAGACAGCCACGTCCCCACATCACTTCCTAGGACAGGCTTTCAAAGTATCCGTTAGTAACACCCTAGATACCCACTGAAGGATCTGGCCTTGACCCTCATTAAGCGAGAAGCCTCAAGCTTTGAAGCTTTGCATGCAAGTACACTGCTTGTGCACTCTTGGCACTTGGCAAGGGCTGATATCAAAACCAGCTTTATATCACCCTGATCCCGTTATTTCCTCTTTGCCAAAGTATCATTTTCTGTGGTGGCAGGGTCCTAGCTATGACCTCCAGTGTTCAAAAAAAGAAAGAAAAGAAGATAGTGTAACCACTACCAGAATGGATTGGAAAGGACGTTGTTTTGTGTTCTGCACCACCCAATGGATGCAGAGACACAACATCCAAACTGGAGGATATAAATTAGAGAAGCTTTTCAGTGGGGATCAAGTGGTTGGTCCCAGAAGCCTGCACACCACCAAGAGTATTGCTCAGATATTTTGGGGGGTTGTGTTTAATGTCTCATATCATCTATTTATTTTTTGTTGCGGATCTGATGGCATGTAGCTAGGCTTAATATTTTGTGAGAGCTGTGGCATGTAGACAAGTAACTCTGAGGCTATGGAGCGGGTTCCTTGTGTGGCTGCTGTAGATTGTCATCGTTGCAGTAGTAGAAACTACAGCAGTTGGTCTTCTCCTCGCAGCCTTAAAAGACCTTGCAGACTGTCAAGATGGTGTCTCCAGTTTCTTTGACCTAAGCCAGGCTCACACCTTTGTGTATGCTAGGCCAAACGGCTCCTTAGCTGTTTCACTGCAACTCCCTCCCTAGCGTGTCTGCCGCCTTGCTCTAGGTATAGATTAGCCTGCTTCCCCTTGCTCTAGGCTCTTAGTAGAACAACCCGCCTCTTATTATCTAAATCTTGAGCTCACTGTACTCCTTTCGTGTCTCCCTAGTATGGGCTCGTAATGCTGAGTGTGACGTTTGGTGCAGCTGCGTTTTCTGTAGGGGAAGTCTCTCTTCTCTTCGAGTTGTATTGGGGTTGGTTTTGGCGCACCAGTCATCGCAATGGCTTAGCTGCTTCTATCCTGGCTAACTCTTAACTTCCCTAGTTTTATGTTGAGTGCCTCGCGGTGGTGTAGCTGGATCGGCCGGTTCCCTTTTTTACACCTTACTAGCCCTGTCTTCTTAAACCTTGTTCTTTTTACGTAGGCACCAAAGTACGCAGGCTTTCCTTCCTTCTTTCTCTTTCGTGCCTTTGAATTCCACGGTTTTGTGTTGCACGAATGAGCTTTGATGCTCATGTTTGCAGTTTGAATACAGCACAAAATGCTTGCACAGTTGAGCCTAGTTCAAACCTTAAGTAGGCACATTGGATTAAGATGGGAGGGCATGCAAAGGTGGAAATGGGCCAATTGCTTGCAAGCAGGAGAGGGCGGGCAAGGGGGGAAGAGAGGATTTAAATGGGGGGATTTTGGGTGGAAACTGGGAGGTCAATTGAGGGGAGGAATTTGGATGGAAGGGTGGTTTTCGATCCGGAAAATTTCAGTAGTCTTATTTTTGTAACAGAACAGTTGGAATTGTTCCGAACTTATAAATCCTTATTCAGGACAATTCGGAACTGGTTCAGAAACACACCAAACTCTAAGTTTAGTCGGATTGGATCACAACAAAGGCCTACAAACTGCTAGAGCTTTTACTACAACACGCATATGTAGTTGGACCAGGATTCCGACAGTTTGTCGACCACCCGAGGAAACTACTAGCACAGCGTTAATACTTAAATTCCTTTTCACTTTGGAAACAGCAAGAAAATGCTTTTCGTAAAGCAGATGGCTACACCTGCGGTATGCACATGTTTACCTTAAGAGCCTAGGATTATTCACCCTTCATCAAACCTCCGAATTCCTTGTTTCTTGCAGACATTCAAACCACCCACCTGCATTGTTAGTACGAGAGCGAGGCAGAACCTGGGATGCCCCAAACCAACTCCAAAACGAAAAGGTAGACACAGCCCTTGCAACAAGTGAATGCAAGGGATCAAAATTGGACTCGGTGTTCGTAACAACGATGCAATGGTCATGGTAGACGTGCCTTGGATGTGCCATCTGTTAAATTAGTTCAATGAAAGCACATTGGTTGAAGCTGCATCGGTCCATTTGTTAGGATAGATCCTCTTGCGATGACAAGTGCGTTACCTAGTGGGCCAAAAAAGGGGAGACATGCTTTCAATGACCTACTCTTCCGGCGGAGTGAGGGAAAGATCTATCAGATATATCCTTTTGTGGCTCATAAATGGGATTGCTTTGCGCACTTGTTCGAACTGTAGAGGCTCTCTCACATATACGTGCATACACACATACACACACACACGCACACGCAAACGCACACACTCACACGCACACACACATACATACACACACACACAAGCACAAGCACACACACAAGCACACGTGCACACACACACACACACACGCACATGAGATCGTGACATCTATCTCAATGGGTGTTAATTCCTCTGAGTCCTTTGCTGCCCCCCCTTTCATCTCAATTTTTGCATCCTCCCTATTGCATTTGCAGATGAAAAACCCCGTTTCAACCCAGAAGACCTGGGATGGGAGCTGATTGGCAAGAACGAAGAATCCCGTGTTGAGCTCTGGCAGCGGGGTGAGACGAAGAGGAGCCGTGAGAGGATAGATCATTACTATACCGCACGTGAGTATGTGCATCCTTGTTGACTTCCTATAATGAATTGTATTCTTTCAATAACTGCTTTGTTTTAAACCATGTATCTGTGTCGTTGCAGACGTGCATATGTAGCTTCCTAATTTCAGCAGATCACCTATTGTGCAATTTCAGGCATAGCCAAGGTTGTTCTTCCTAACCACGAGACAGGGGCGCGTGACGCTTCTTATGTGTCTGTCAGCTCACAGGCACGGTTGAAGGCTTTGTTTGCAGATCCTTACGAGTACAAGTGAATAGAAAACACTGCTTGTGTTCCTGTTTTTTATAAGCTCTGTGTTAAACTTAAGATGGAGTCGTACGTGAACACATTTCAGGGGTGCAATATGACGCAAGCACAAAAGCTTTAAATTCGCCGTCATCAGCAGCAGCACCCTCAGCCACTTTAATTTCGCTGTATGTTGACTGTGGGACTTTAGGTGCTGCTAGCTGCTAGCCACTTGAATAAACGGAGCATTTTAAAAGAAATAAAAGGCAGCATGAGATGGCAGTGAGAGGATTCATGAGTGTCACCGTCAAATTAACTTCAATATGCAGAAGTACCCTTATAATTTAACAATGTTCAAACACAACGCTCTTCAAATTTGCATATCATTGCCGTCTGGAATATTAAAAACAGAAACTGCCTCAACGCCTACGACAGTTCTAAATTTGAGGCAGAAGAAGGGGCCGGTTGGACGAAACGAAAAAGAGGCTAGGGGAGAAATCATAGCGAAAAAAGGTTAAAGCGGAAAAAGTTGGATCCAAGGAAACCTTAAGAAGCTGCATGAGGAAGATTAAAGTGGCAGAGCAAGACAAAGGGTCGACTGAAAAAACTGAGGCCTGGAAACCCACACTCAAAAGATCAATCAGACACGAAGGCAAGAGAAGCTACTAGTAGGAGCCAGCCAGGATAAGAGCAAACTAAGCCACAGCAATGACTGGTGCGCCAAAATTGGCTCCAACACAAACCCCCTGGACACAGAGCAGCGGTCTACGATTAACTTTCCCAAAGCTGCAAAGAAAAAAGTGAACTTTACTCCCAACATTATGAGCCCATATGACATACACACACACATTGTGCACATCACAGGCGCTGCAGCAATGTGCAGAATATCAAGGCTTCTGGGATTTGAAAAGTTACTTCCAGCCACAGCTGTTTCAATTGCTCCAGTTGCAGAGGATCAGAAGAGCCATCCGGATTGCCTTTGTTGCTATTTACTAGTATTAACATCCTTATTTTAGTTATGACAAATGGTGAATATAAGAAACTTTATAAGTGCTTGTTACCGAGCTGCCCTGGGATGCGTTAAGACAGGCACCTTATAAAACAGAATCCAGGGAACAATAGCAAGGTATCTGAGACAGCAATGCTCATGTAGGAGTCCACCCTCTCAAATGTGTGCGCTGTTCAGGAAAAGTAACACAGATAAAGTAAACAAACGGTGGTACAATTGTCTGTGTACGCAAATGCATTGCTCTGGCAAAAAACTGCTCACTCGCGCACTCGGACCCAGAGGGTAGACACACCTCTGTCATGCTAAACACTGCCGACGCAAACCTCCTAATCATTGGCACTTATTGGCCTTCTGGTACCATTATAAATGAAAACAAATATTGTACCCCTCTCATCATTGGAGACATGAATGCCACAACCTCCGCCCACGACCAAACAAGTACATACAAATATATTGCAGACAAAATGTACCAAGACTACATTAAGGACCACAACCCATCCCCACTGCCTCAAATTTATGCAGCTCCATCCATGCCATATTGTACTACAGCACCATGATGTACAGCAGCCAATTGATGTACCAACTGATGCACCATAATGTACAGCAGCCAATCAAGGTACCAATCAATGTACCATATATAATGTACCATTGATGCACCATAATGTGCAGCAGCCACAGCCCTCTCAATACCACATTTGCTTAGTTCATGGTCAGCCTAACTGTGAATAGCATACTATACTTGCATGCATCTCCCTGGGTGTCTAATTGTGCAGGATGCCCACGCAATTGAAAGCCATGCACGGGCAAGGAAAGCGATGGCCGAGGGATGGACAGCGCGCGAGATTGTGCCTGTACCTATATCATCAAGTATGTTTCCGAGTACTTTGCCATTTTGAAGGCTCATTGAAATTTGCATTCTGCTAGAAGCGTGCAGCTGTGTAGACTCAGGAGGATCATTGCCATGCAATTATGGTGAAGGAGCCATGTGCTGATCAGAATGTGCGCAATGAATGTAATTTATGTTGAATGTTGAATGTAATTATTGTAGGCCTCGTAATGCACTTTATGAGATTTCGAGCCTTGCATGATGCAGGCACCGGACCAGTGATGAACGATGAGGGTCCTGAAAGGTTTCACCTGGAGAAGCTTAGACGCCTGCGACCTGTGTTCCAGGTGACATACCGCTATTTGCCAGAAAGAGGGGCACAACTCGCCTCCAAAAAGGGATGCTCAGTATGTTTGCGGCTTAGGTGCTTCCAAAAATATGCAACAGAAATTCAGTCCTGCTAGATTACCCAGCGACCCAAAAGCACTTGTAGGACCTGATTTGGGCTTGTTCATTATAAATTTGAACATTGCAGAATAACTTGAGTCAGAAGACCCAGTAGTTGATGGGCAGATTAAATTTCAGCCATTTTCTCGAAGAACAAAACCTGGAGGGGTGCCAGAAATGCTATGTTCGACTCCCCCAAACTTGCATGTTGTAAAGCGGCAATGGCGCAATGCCAAAACAAGAGGTGTTGATAGTCTGCCATGGCTTGGGTTGCTGAGTCAAAATATGTTAATTTCCTGCCAAATATGCAGTCATGTTTGTACTGACGCCCATCAGGTCAATCCAACAACCCCGCACTCTTCAATCTAAACATATGCAAAAGCATTTTGCTTCAACGAATGACCTTGCTTGAGGAAATGCAGCAGGCGTGCTCCTCTGAGTTTTGGCTTGGTTTTTGGGGGGGTGATTGTTTGGGTCAAGCATGTAAGGCTTGCAACAGGGAAGCTCAAAGACAGGGTGTGTGTTTCACTTTTCTTGAATTCAGCTTTCCTTAACACACAGTAAATTCATGCTTGATTCCAGGCTCAATGCTTCGTGTAAGCTTTGATGAAAAGTAGCTGATGAGCACTGGATCTCTTGTGTTCGGGGGGGGGGTACAGTGTATGTTAGTTATGTAAATGTATTTACATGTGTGTTTGTTACTTCATGCATCTGCAGGCTGTGACTATGACTTTACAACCCTGACAAAACAAGCATCAGACCATTCAAAATTTCCATTTTTGCCCAAAAACTTTGACCTGTACATGCAAGTGCAACGTCTTCTCTGTTTGAAATGGTTTACCATCGCTCCAGCTCAGGCAGTGCCAAAAGCTGTTGCACGCGCGGGGCTGCAGATGGCTCAGATTGATTTCTTTGAGGTACTCTGCCTTATATGATAAGCATTCTACAAATGTGTTACTAATATTTTTGCTTTCCCCCTGAATACACACTGTTTGCGTCAATGTAAAGAATGCAGCGTCTGCTTCCTCGTCTGCAGATCAATGAGGCCTTTTCAGTGGTGGTAAGTTTCAAACATTTTCAAGGGTGTGTTGTAGGAGTTCTTGGTCTTGTCGAATTAACCTGAAAGGTCTGCAACAGCTGTTTGTATAGACTTATGAGTTTAGGTAATCACAGCGTTTGTTTGACTGTGGTTGAGGGTTGAAAGAATGCACTGCCTGGAAAGATGATGTTGCCGCACCACTAGATGATGCCAGTGACTTTTCACACTTGCTTTCTCTTGCACAGGACCTTGTTTGCTCCAAGTCAATGCAGATTGACAGAAGAAAGTGAGTGGCGGCTAAATGTTTTTTTGGTCAGGCCCTTGGCTAGTAGTAGTATGAACATTTAAATTTAAGTCTTTCCCACAGCACACTGGTGCAGCCCCAACTTTTGTTCTGCCGCTGCCACAATGGCTCTTGACTTCTAAGACCTTGGAAGTCAGGTGCATTGTCACTTGTAGGTAGCCCAGATGTAGTGCATTGTCACTTGTAAGTAGCCCAGATGTAGTGCATTGTCACTTGTAAGTAGCCCAGATGTAGTGCATTGTCACTTTTAGGTAGCACCAATGTAGCACCACTTAATTCACAGGCCAATCAATGAAATGTCAATGGGACGACATGATTTGGGTTCCATTTATTAACCCTTCCTTTCTCATCCAAATTTGATTCCGTGCTTCCCCTTGCTTCCCTTTCTCTTCCAACGCACGCACAACAAATGCACTTGGTTGGGTGAATGTGGGGAGTGGTTTTAATTGCCTGCATAGTTCTTTTTTTTTCTTTTTGTAGGGTGAATTTCAATAATGGCTGTATGTGCTATGGCTTACGTTCATCCAGCCATTACCTCTTTTTGCGTCATGCAGCTGCGTCGTTCAGCTTTCCCTTCTTTTTGTAGGGTGAATGTCCATGGCGGTGCTGTAGCTTTAGGACATCCGATTGGAGCCAGCGGAGCACGCCTACTGGTCACCCTGCTAAGCATTTTGGAGGTATGTGGTGTACCTTTGGTGCCTTCATAAGTGTTTGCCAGAATACAGGCTTTTGTGGTATGTCCTATTTGCAACACTCACCACTGCAATGAGAGGATGACAGTGACAACACACGCTCTGAGCCCACTCCTTCCTTCAAACATCAATCTCATGCGGACTCCCTTTCCCCATTGCAGACGCACAAGAAACGATATGGGTGTGC
>Ga0307963_1004638_pt1:0-7500 | contig 10896 bp, 12 predicted proteins | sample OrgLakmetagen594_FD_201829 | JGI IMG/M metagenome (GOLD analysis project Ga0307963, IMG submission 201829) | Saline water microbial communities from Organic Lake, Antarctica - #594 | ecosystem: Environmental > Aquatic > Non-marine Saline and Alkaline > Saline | place: Antarctica: Organic...
GGTGTCAATGGCCCAGATGCTTTTCTTGTTTCTCTTCTAGGAGGGCCCTTTTAGCCAGTTCAGTGTCTCTCTTGGTGTCGGCACAAGTTTAAAAATCCCCTCCAAAACATGTTTTTGGCTCGATCGGTTTAATGTCGTGGGTTGACAAGACAGATCACTTTTGTTTGGAGGGTCAACTGTTAACGGGCAGGAAAATTATTCCACTTCCGTTGCTTGATTTTCGTGCTCGTGGGCAAACGTGTAGGGTACTTTCACCCACTGGTGATTTCACAGGCTGCCCGTGGGAATAAGAGCAGCGCTTTTATTGTGCCTGGTGAGGCAACTACTTTTAAAGGCACGCCTGGCCAGCTTATTGTGTGACCATGAACTGCAGTCACTTCATCACTTCATCACTGCACATGCGCACATCACTGCACATCATCACTTCAATGCACGTGTGCACATCACTGCACGCGTTCACTTTACTGCACATGCGCACATCACTGCACATCATCACTTCAATGCACATGTGCACATCACTGCACGTGTGCACATCACTGCACGCGTTCACATCACTGCACATCATCACTTCAATGCACGTGTGCACATCACTGCACATGTGCACATCACTGCACGTGTGCACATCACTGCACGCGTTCACATCACTGCACGCGTTCACTTTACTGCACATGCGCACATCACTACATGTGTGCACTTCACTGCACACGTTCACATCAATGCACATGTGCACATCACTGCATGTTTGCACATCACTGCACATTATCACTTCAATGCACGTGTGCACATTACAGCATGTGTGACTGAACAGGTGCAAGCACAACTAGATGCAAGGTGACCTGTGGTGTAATTGTGGATACGGCAAGAGGTGTAAACTATCAGAGGGGGTCGACAAAGGTCTGAAAAAGGCATACTTTTGAGATGTGCATTGAGTATGGGCGCCCCAGCTGGCAACAAGCTCAGTACCCAGAGGTAGCTGCTGATTGCACCCGAGCTTGAATGTTGCCCGCTAGGTCACACATGCCTAATTGCCGGCGTGGACCCAACATTTCACTGCCAATCCGCCAAAACTCACCACCTACTGCACCGATCTGGGTCATTTTTATTCAGAAATGGTGTTCTTTTGATAAATAATTACCATTGCAACAAAAATGGAGTGAAACGACCCAGTAGTTGGTCAGAAACTCCATTTTGGCCCATTTCCCTTCCTTCTTCCCAAAAATCCATCCCTTCCTACTTCCCGAAAATCAACAACAGGGGTGCCAAAAAGGTGGAAAGCCAACCTTCATCAAATCTGCTTTTCAAACCCCAGGTTGTTTTGGTATCATAAAGGGAGTCCTCCTGTCTTATTTTGGGATGAAAAGAGGCCCTGATTGGGGCGTGGTGGCCTGTTATGTGGAAACTCAGTGCCAAAATTTGAACTGGATTTCTGTCCCGACCACTGGGTTGGTCCTTTTGGCCCCAAACTTCATGAAACATCTAGGTATATCATTCACAATAATTGACTTGCATCAAAAAAGTCACATTTCAGGACATTTGCTCCGTTGACCCCCTCTAGTAAACTATACAGCAAATGTGACACTTGACCACAAGACAAGACAAGACACACTCTTGACTTGTCTTGTGGAGTGATTGCAGTGCAAGTGAGTTTAGATTGGCTGACGAAAACGCTCCTACTGTCCCAGCAAACAAGTATGGGATGTCAATGTGGTGTCACTGTGACACACTCAAGCATATTGTGAGCACCCTTTTTTACGGCCTGCGATATACACGCGACCTTTGTTGTCACACTCACACATCTTACAGTGCCTGTCTCAGTCACACAGTCACACTCTGAAATACTGACATATGATGTCACACTCACGCATTCCAATGTTGTCACACTCACACATCTTACAGTGCCTGTCTCAGTCACACAGTCACACCACAGTCACACAATCAAACTCTAAAATACTCACGTATCCAATGTTGTCCACGTTGCCTGTGCTTTTTGAGAAGGCCACGCCCGCAACAGAGCCGGTCTCAAGGTCTGCGTTTTTCATGAGTGACATTCTTGTGAGGCACTGCGTCATGAGTGACATGAGTGTCATGAGTGACATTCATGAGTGACATTCTTGTGAGGCACTGCGTCATGAATGACATGAGTGTCATGAGTGACATTCATGAGTGACATTCTTGTGAGGCACTGCGCGTGAGTGACATTCATGAGTGACATTCTTGTGAGGCACTGCGTCATGAGTGACATGAGTGTCATGAGTTACATTCATGAGTGACATTATTGTGAGGCACTGCGCGTGAGTGACAATTATGAGTGACATTCTTGTGAGGCACTGCGTCATGGGTGACATGAGTGTCATGAGTTACATTCATGAGTGACATTTTTGTGAGGCACTGCGCGTGAGTGACATTCATGAGTAACATTCTTGAGTGACATTATTGTGAGGCACTGCGTCATGAGGGACATGAGTGTCATGAGTAGCATTCATGAGTGACATTATTGTGAGGCACTGCGCGTGAGTGACATTTATGAGTGACATTCTTGTGAGGCACTGCGTCATGGGTGACATGAGTGTCATGAGTGACATTAATGAGTGACATTCTTGTGAAGCACTGCGCATGAGTGACATTTATGAGTGGCATTCTTGTGAGGCACTGCGTCATGGGTGACATGAGTGTCATGAGTGACATTCTTGTGAGGCGCGTGAGAAGTGAGAGCTTGCAGTACGCAGGAGTGTTTTACAGAAGGAAACAGCAGAGAGAGAGAGAGAGAGAGAGAGAGAGAGAGAGAGAGAGAGAGAGAGAGAGAGAGAAAGAGAGAGAGAGAGAGTTTTCAGTATGCCTTTGTATTCGTGTTTGCATATGCAGCTTGTGAAGCATACACACCTCTGCGGCACGCAGGCAGGGAAGAAAGTATGAAGCTGTGCAGCAGGTCTACTGCTTTAATCTGATTAGAAACGGTACTACGTGATACCCAATGATGATTTTCTAATTCTTTGCTAGAGGAGGTTACAGTTCCCGGTACCAAAGTGGCTCTTTCTTATTAATCATTATGGGTACTCGTTTTTCAATGCCTGCCTAATTGTTCCTTTTTCTAGGTAAAGTAGAATTCCTGGAAGTGATACTATTTCTCCTTTGCAGTCCTTGCAAGAGGAAGAGGCACCTGAAAGGGTACAGCAGCTCGTGTGAGAGGACAGCAGCTCGGGTGAGAGGAAGGGTACAGCAGCAGGGAGTGAAAGGGTACAGCAGCTCGGGTGAGCAGGAAGGGCACAGCAGCAGGGAGAGAAAGGGTACAGCAGCTCGGGTGAGAGGAAGGGTACAGCAGCAGGGAGAGAAAGGGTACAGCAGCAGGGAGAGAAAGGGTACAGCAGCTCGGGTGAGAGGAAGGGTACAGCAGCAGGGAGAGAAAGGGTACAGCAGCAGGGAGACGGGTACAGCAGCTCGGGTGAGCAGGAAGGGCACAGCAGCAGGGAGAGAAAGGGTACAGCAGCAGGGAGAGAAAGGGTACAGCAGCTCGGGTGAGAGGAAAGGCACAACAGCTCGGGTGAGCAGGAAGGGCACAGCAGCAGGGAGAGAAAGGGTACAGCAGCTCGGGTGAGCAGGAAGGGCACAGCAGCAGGGAGAGAGGAAGGGCACAGCAGCAGGGAGAGAAAGGGTACAGCAGCTCGGGTGAGAGGAAGGGTACAGCAGCAGGGAGAGAAAGGGTACAGCAGCAGGGAGAGGGGTACAGCAGCTCGGGTGAGAGGAAGGGTACAGCAGCAGGGAGAGAAAGGGTACAGCAGCTCGGGTGAGCAGGAAGGGCACAGCAGCAGGGAGAGAAGGGGTACAGCAGCTCGGGTGAGAGGACCCACAAAAATTAAGGCAGCTTTTGGGAATGTTCATTACCGGTAGGTCCTTATACTAACAACTTGCTTCACACTTGCAGTTATACGTCATGTATGTCGTAAGCTACAAGTAAGCCTCCTAGACCCTGGCCAAGGCTGCTCATATTTGCTGGGTGCATATAAAGAGTGCATAACCAAGAGCCTGGCCAACACGGCATTCATATTTATTAACGCTTGTGAATACTAGTAAACGTTACAACCTGTGGCCAAAGCCGTTTCTTTTTTGCATAATATGGGTAAGTGACCATGAGCCTGGTGTACATTATATGGGTAAGTGACCATGAGCCTGGTGTACATTATATGGGTAAGTGACCATGAGCCTGGTGTACATTAAATGGGTAAGTGACCATGAGCCTGGTGTACATTATATGGGTAAGTGACCATGAGCCTGGTGTACATTATATGGGCAAGTGACCATGAGCCTGGTGTACATAATATGGGTAAGTGACCATGAGCCTGGTGTACATAATGCGGGTAAGTGACAATGAGCCTGGTGTACATTATATGGGTAAGTGACCATGAGTCTGGTGTACATAATGTGGGTAAGTGACAATGAGCCTGGTGTACATAATGTGGTTAAGTGACAATGAGCCTGGTGTACATTATATGGGTAAGTGGCAATGAGCCTGGTGTACATAATGTGGGTAAGTGACTATGAGCCTGGCCAGCGCTGCTCCAGACTTGCGAGTGTGTATGTTGTGAACAGGTTCCTGACAGCCTGTAACAGAACCTCCATTTCCTCAGATCACCCAACAGACATAACAGACTCTCCATACTATTTAGACTTTCAAGGTAGTCCTGGGCTATTATTGGTATAATAGCTGCAGGCACGGGCTCAAGACCCGGCTACCTCATTTAAACACCTGTCATTTAAACACCTGTTTCCTTACACAGCCTGGCACATGCCGCTCTGTGCTTGACAGAAGGATCTGACAGCAACCGCCACGCTATGCTGCAGTAATATTAAAAGGTGCTAAAAAATGTAGGGTTGGTAATAACTGTATATATGCAGCATCTTTGGCCAGAGGGGCTAACGGAGGAAATGCCTGAAAATGTGCATTTTTGCATTCAGAAGTCAGCCACTCACAGCCACTTCACCCGATCGACACCAATTTAGTACCGAAGTGTAGCTGGCATTGAGAGCTACCTGAGCGTGTGCCCAGTTCTATGTGGGTCACTTTGCGTGCTGAGATAGACTGGATTAAGCACACGTGGTGCATGTAAACCCTAATGTGGTGATTTCCACGGGAAAATGACTCAAATTTCATGAAACACCAGCCACTCAGCCATTTCTTTTATTTTTGTTGCAATGCTATTCTTTTCCATGAAAATTCTACACCATTAAAAATATTCCTGATTGGTGCATTGGGTGAGTTGGTATGAACATTTTGTGATAAAAAATGGCCTGCACGCCACAGCAAATTAAGCACACGCCCCAAAATTGGCAAGCTCCAATTTCACATCTATGGACAGATTCATATTGTGTAAAATTTGAAGCTTGCCAATTGTGGAGCGTATAAGCCAAAGGGCATATAAAAACTTGCCCATTTTGGGCCTCAGTTAGCCCCCTCTGGTATGTGACTGTTTATTCAGTGATTTCCCTGCAGAAATACCGTGTATAACGGAACACTGTGTATATACAGTTCTGGCCAACCCTAAAAATATGCGTTTGTTCTCACAAACACTTGGGATTACGCTCTCACCCCACGTCCCGCGTCTGGCACGACACCACAATCCTATAATCAGGCACACTCACCCGATGAGGCACGTTCATATCCTCATGCCAACCCACCTGAAAAGGCAGGGCCTCCACTGTTTCCCGGATTGATGGCTGCATCGATCTGAATGCCCAGCAAGCGCGCTGCAGGGCTGCAGTGACCAAAGCAGTGTTGGTAGTGTGTGTGGGCATGATGGGAGAGAACACACATCAAGTATGTGTGGATGGTATTTTCCCCTGAATGGTATGTGTGAATGGTTTTGAGCTGAGCGCCCAGCAAGCGCGCTGCAGGGCTGCAGTGAACGAAGCAGTGTTGGTAGTGTGTGTGGGCATGATGGGAGAGAACACACATCAGGTATGTGTGGATTGTGGATGGTAATTACACTGTGGTATGTGTGAATGGTTTTGAGCTGAGCGCCCAGCAAGCGCGCTGCAGGGCTGCAGTGACCAAAGCAGTGTTGGTAGTGTGTGTGGGCATGATGGGAGAGAACACACATCAAGTATGTGTGGATGGTATTTTCCCCTGAATGGTATGTGTGAATGGTTTTGAGCTGAGCGCCCAGCAAGCGTGCTGCAGGGCTGCAGTGACCAAAGCAGTGTTGGTAGTGTGTGTGGGCATGATGGGAGAGAACACACGTTAAGTATGTGTGGATTGTGGATGGTAATTACACTGTGGTACGTGTGAATGGTTTTGAGCTGAGCGCCCAGCAAGCGTGCTGCAGGGCTGCAGGAATGATGACACGGCAGAAATGGAGCATGACTGGAAAAATCACTCAAGGAACAAAAACAGGCAAAAGAGCCGATGCTGAGAATGAGGAACATGCATGCATGGAGGAAAGACCCACAGCCATGTAGTCACACTGGTACGTGAGTAGAATGACTTATGGAAAGTAGGGGCACAATACGGGCTGATATGGACGGCACAGGCTGATATAGGATGATAGTGGTGATGGTAGTGGTCACAGGTAGTGTAGCAAACAAAAGGTGTAGGAAACAGGTGGTGTAGCAAACATGTGGTCACAGGTGGTCACAGGTGGTGCAGCAAACATGTGGTCACAGGTGGTCACAGGTGGTGTGGCAAACATGTGGTCACAGGTGGTCACAAGTGGTGTAGCAAACATGTGGTCACATGTGGTCACAGGTGGTGTAGCAAACATGTGGTCACAGGTGGTCACAGGTGGTGTAGCAAACATGTGGTCACAGGTGGTCACAGGTGGTGTAGCAAACATGTGGTCACATGTGGTCACAGGTGGTCACAGGTGGCACAGGTGGTCACAGGTGGTGTAGCAAACATGTGGTCACAGGTGGTCACAGGTGGCGTAGCAAACAAGGGGGAAACAACAAGCGAAAGTAAAAAGCACAGAAAAAACGTAGCCCCCATCAAATAGACAAAGAAGCCACACAGGTGCCGATTCCTGTGGAGCTTCCCTAGTGTAAAGAAGGGGGAGCATGCGGATTGAGCTCGTAATAATAATAAGGGTACAGTTGATCAATTGTTTTTTCTTACAAAGGGATGCTGGGCATGATGCGTGCAGTTTTGCAGGTGTAGTCTACAAATAAAGTGGACCGCCTTCTGATTTGAGAAAGAAACGTAAGCACAAGAAGGCCCTGATACCTCCCAGGCAGTTTCTTAGCATAAAATCAAGCGCATCCAAAGCAGACTTTTACCCAAAGCCAGCGCACATCCTCTGTGCTACACAATTTAAGTTTTGTTTACCTAGATACTTGGCACTTGTGCCCCGTGAACAAGCCATTCAGCCGCGACCTGCACAGTCCCAACCAAGACGCGCACACACAATTCTGCACACAGACCACCACACCAAACACACTTTAAAATCACAGGCTCATACATACACACATGCACGCACCCACAACACACAACGTACGCATTAGAAAGGCACCTCG
>Ga0307963_1004641_pt1 | contig 10892 bp, 12 predicted proteins | sample OrgLakmetagen594_FD_201829 | JGI IMG/M metagenome (GOLD analysis project Ga0307963, IMG submission 201829) | Saline water microbial communities from Organic Lake, Antarctica - #594 | ecosystem: Environmental > Aquatic > Non-marine Saline and Alkaline > Saline | place: Antarctica: Organic Lake...
ACCCCCCCCCCCTCCCCCGCCCCCTCCCCCTCCCCCTCCCCCTCTCCCTCTCCCTCGCCCTCTCCCTCTCCCTCTCCCTCTATTCTAAGTGAGACGAAGACGAAAATATACATGTTTAAATCTCCTACCTGGGCACACCTCCGCTGCCAAGCTGCCACAAGTGGGGCCATTTTTAGAGCCACTGACGGTGTCTTTCAGCATGCTCATGCACAGCACAGCACATTCTGCGGCACACAAGACACGCTGTCCAGCAGCTGCAGGTCTGCCCTCTGTTGCAGACATGGCCTCAGCAAAGGCCACCTATCAAGAGAGGCAACGGAAACACATAATTTGGTGTAAGATCAGGCTGTCGTTGCCAAACCATGGCCCTACCATCTTAAAAAAGCACGATAATGAAATAATCCATGTTCATGGTGGTTGCTGCAGGAGACCACGCCACAAATATCTTGCAGGCAAAGCTACGATCATTGTGCTTAACCCCTGCAATCCTTACTCAGTTTACAGCTCCTTTGTTACCGTTCCCAGCTGAAGGCGTACATCTTGCAGTAGATCCCCACTAGTTTTCTTTTGTTCCTTTGGTGGGGGAGACTCACGGCACTTCAGGCCAATGTGTCTTCTTTTCTTAAATTGATGCAGGGAGTGATTTGCTGCCTGCGTAGTTTTTCTTTTCTTTTCTTGCAGTTCTGATAAGTTACGTATCCTAGGGCATACATACACCTGCCAAAGCAGGCTGCCTTCTCTGCTTTGTCCCAGCAGTGCTGCTTTGTGCCAGCGTCGACTAAGTGAGCTTCATTTCCCTTTTCTTGCCTTGTCATACCTGCAAATGGGTAGGGCCATGAAAGTCCACACAGTGCGCGAGCGACTCGATGTTTGCCTTGATTTGCTCAGTGGCGCACCCTGTTCTGGTGCCAAAGAGAGCAAACTGGGCACGGAGCTTCATGAGCTTGCAAGTAGCTGCTGCTCCTGCGTGGTGTGTTGGCTGAAAAAGTTATCATCATATCGATGCTCTTAAAAAATATGAGTTAGGGATGTATTGCTAAAACTCTCCACAGGCAGCTTCGACAGCTTTTCCCTACAAAGAAAGTCTAGGAACCGTGTGCACTGCACGCAGTGGTATAAACATGGATAGCACAAATGGGGATGGCATGCCATCAATGAATGGGCTGCATGCATTCAAACAGCCTGGAATTACCTGACGCTTCCCTCTCTGCAAGCTCGAGGTTGGCGATGGCATCTTCAAAGTTACCAAGAGCCAGATCACAGGCTGCACGTGACTGCACGTGATTTCGAACGGTGCACGTAAATGCAAGTTGTTCACGCAGACAAGCACAGGGTGAAGAAGACTGCATGGAATAGGCATTTGACACGCACACGTAACAGGGCACTGTGCAGTGGTAGTGCATGCTCAAGGAGGCTTGATGCGACAGAACAATAAATTGAGGCGATAGGGGAGTAGGAAGACAGGCTTGTAATTGTAAACCTTGAACTGGTCCAAACACTGTCCTTGCCTCTGAGTTTAAAAGTCACTATCCAGCTTGCTTTAGTTGATGGCCCAAATCTGAGTACCTCGCTGCTATTACAGCTACAAAGATTCCCGTATGTGTGTGTGTCTATATGTGCGTGCGTGCGTGCGTGCCAAAGGATGGCATCCGTCCTCTCACCCGTGCTGCGCTGCCAAAGGAATGAAGGGGGGCAAATAGTAGAGTGGCAGAGAGCAGCTCACGCGCCCTTTCAACAAACCTGCAACAACGTACACAATTGTTGCACAAGTAACACTACTTCAGTTGAAGAACGGTTGAGATGGTTGGAATTAAGTGCAGTAAAAAATCTAATTGGGGTTCAACATAGGCCGCGATTGAAATGACTAGGAAGTAGACAATTATGTTCTGATACGCCGAGGACTGTGAAGAAGGCACCAATGCCTCCTCAAATATTGGTACTACTTCCCCGCAGATACCTGTTCTGGAACAGCTCCGTGGCATGGATCTGGATGGCAACACAGCACTGCTCACGTGCGGATCCAGATTGCGTGAGGGCTCGAGCCACTTCCTGTTTGCACAGGAGCTCGAGCACAGTGCTCTCAAATGCAGCAGCACCGCCTCCTGCTACAAAAGACAGTGCTCAACGAGAAGCAGCACAGATGCTTGTTGTAAGGGCATAAAACGTGTCCTTGAAGCTGCTCTTAGTGCTATATAATAAGAAGATTTGACTGCTAGATATAAGCTACTCCCCACATTAATTGTGAAGGAAGAGGAGTCCGAGAGTGTTTGAAGCAGATATTTAAAGTGGAAGCTCTTTCGACTCAGCATGCTGATACAGCAAAGACAAGAGCTGTCAACAAATTAAAGGCACTTTCACTTGTTTAAATAACTTATTTTGATCTATTTTAATCGGAAATTTGCTGGAACAGAGACTTGACTAGCACTTACTGTGTAATGCCAGCTCTAATCAACGGACATGAACACAGCAGTTCTAACATTTATTGCTGCACATATCCAGTACGTAGCAATATGCACAAATGCACGCAAACAATTAGCAATTCTGCAGCAGCACCCACCGTCACTTGTGCTGGTTACTGTGCCGCCATTGCTGCTGCATCTGAGGAGTGCTTTGACCAGGTCCAGCACTGCACCGGCTGCGCTGGAGCCGTGCACCTCAGCAGCACGGGTGCAAGCAGCGACAAGAAGGGCTGAGACTTGGTGAGCAACCTGACATGATGGATGGACATTCATTCATGCACAGGCAAGGTAGCACAAGTATGTATAAGACTGCCCGACGAGATCTGGATAAAAGAGATCTGGCAGGATGACAGGAAGGGCAAAGATTGGTTCTGGCAGAATGTGATGGGATCTGGCAGGATGGTAGAAAGGGAAAAGCCTTTGCTGTTGGTGTCGGATTACGACAGCATGATAAGGGGAATGGTACTACCATGAGAGGACGAGAGGATATTATGACAAGGCACATAAAGAGGTGGACCTTGTAATTTGTAAATTGTAAAGGTGATCAAGGAGTGACTGCTTATTGAGGGCAGTCTGAATGGAGAGAGACAACTAACTGGTCATTTAATCATCGAAATGTTTTAAAAGAAGAGGATAGCGTGCCTGCTCCTTAACCCTTTGCCTTTTCAAAACTCATTCACAAAATACCAAAAACCTACCTGACCTATGTCCAGGGCCGTGAGTGATGCACAGACAAGCAAGACCGCCCCACACACAACCTCAACCGGGCAGCTGTGGCTGCTACCATCTTTATCACTGTCACTGCTGCACACAATTGCGTGCACCTCACGTGCTGCGCCTATGTGGTCCTGATCACGAGCATGAAAGGGTGGCACTAGTCAGGAGATTGGCAAATGGGTTTGACCCACATCAGTAGAAGTTAAAACATAAAGGCATTTAAAGTTTAACATTCTGTTCAATCAAGCTTCTGTAAAGGCAGAAGCTTTTAAAAGGCCACAGCGTCTTTGGAAGAAAAAACTTTTTTTCAGGCTAAAGCTTTACAATTTCCGTTGGGTGGTGCAGACCTGGAACGGTTACATAGCCACAGTGTCTTCTTCACTTCTTTTAAGTGACCTTTCTGTCCCACATTACCACAAAGAGAATAGGACGCCATTGTGCAAACATTTCTGGCAAGAATTACCACAATAGGAATGAGTGTGGCAGTGTGGCACAATCCAGCTCTTCCTGTTTTAAATGGAAATCTGGAATGCATGACTGCCTACCAACAACAATTTTCTCATCATGTTCACGTGTCAAGAATAGAAGCATGAAGGTGACTGCACTGCAAGCAACGTGACGCAAGGCCTGGCCTGTACTTGAGAAGATCAGTTCTGACACAAGTCCTGGCCTGTACTTGAGATTCACATCCAACGTGACGCAAGTCCTGGCCTGTACTTGAGAACCACATCCAGTCGTCGGATCAGCTATTACTTCTCTCAAAAGGAAGGGAAAACAATGCAGGTGGGTGATTACTACCGGCATGGATCAAGGAATCCCTTTGTGCACTGCAAAGCCTATCTAGGCCTGCATTTATGCATTTCGGGCACAGGGACTTTTTGATGAAAATATGACACAAGATAGTGCGAATACCTCTGCAGCTAGTCGAGCGCTGAGGCTTAATGACCAGATGCTGTACCAGCAGCTACAAGAGCGGGGAGCACGAGAATTCAGGAAGGTGAGGCTTTTTGCCAGTGCGTCTTTGGCTCTGGGCTTCCCAGCGCGGGTGGCACAGGGGAGATACAGAAGCAACACCTACAAGGTTGAGACATGCAGAAGGAAAGAGAGGGCTGTGGGGTGAAGAGGTGAAGAGAGAATAGAAGGAGAGAGAAGAGGGATTAAGTGTTAGAAGAGAACAGAGTATGCATTTCTTGTGAGTTTTTATGTTAAATTGAGGATACTATAAGGAGCTGAACGATGCAAGAATATACTGCTACACCATCTTCCAACTGATGCTGTGTGCCAAATGTGGAGGCTGCCGCGGACCAAAGCAGGACCTGTGCCAGAAAAAGAAAAAAAGAGGAAAAAACAAAATTACGCAGGCAGTGGAAACCACTCCCCACATGAATTAAGGAAAAGAAGCCAAATTGATACCGGGTACCTCAAAACTCCTCCACAAAAGAAAAAAATATCAATGGGGGTCAGGAGGGTTGCAGGCTTGACCTGAAACTGGCTCCTGACGAAAGTTGATAATTGTACTGGAAAGTACGCGTCTGGTATGAACAAGTTTGGCGTGCCAGCTACCTTGCGCACAATCTTAAACAAATAATCACTCACTGAAAGGCTAGTGTTTTTGCGTCACAATCACTCACACTCAAAAACGATGCAAATGCACAAGCACAAAAAAAAAATGCACAGATTTGTGTGGATGCTCAATTTATTTCTTAGCACAGTTATACCTGGACTTGCATGTCTTGCAATCCCAAAAGCATGCTCTGGGTCCCGCCCTGCACTTCTCTGCCCTCGCGCTCTAGGACCTCAAGAGCTGTGTGCGTAAGTAAGTCACAACGAAAGTCACATACTAGCACAGTGTGTCACTATCAGAGATACAGCTGTGTGCGTTCCTTTCGTTTTTCTAGTGGTAGTAAAGGTTTTCCCCCCTTGACCATTGGCAGTCTGAGGTGTTATTGAAATACTGAAAAAAGGATATCAGCCAAAAGGAGCATTCTCACAGCGTTCAACTGAGTCCACACGCAGTGACCACTGGTAGTGTGTATTCCCAGCAACAGCTGGAAATTGAGACGGTGCTTAGGCTCTGGTTAACTAGCACCTCCATTGTGTGCGGAAAAACACGCACGTACACACACACATTTCAGTAATTGCAAGGGAGCTTTAATCACCTTAATGAAGCCTACCTGCTTGGAGGACAGCATCAGCTGAGCTCAATAAGGGAAGCACGGTGTGGGCTGCTTGCATTAAATGATCACCCTCTGCCTCCAATACTGCCGCCACCTGAACAAGGCACAGTTTTGTGAATGGATTGAATCTTTACATACATTTCCTTGATTGGGGGCACTGAAGGAGAATGGAACCATTTGGAAACCGGTTAGTAAAAACAGATGAGAAAATGAGCGTGCGTTAGAAGAGGGGTCGAAGGGGCGCAATGAAGGTATACGCAACAACATAGCAGCGATGTCGTATATGGAGCGTTATAAGCTATAGCAAAAGCCTCTCTTCTACATGTTACCTCACACAAAAATAGCTGAGCTGTGTCCAAAGCCGCTTGGCCAGGCCAAAAATTTTCCTTTTCCTGGCTGGATGAGTCTCCTGGCGATTGGGCGAAAGATCGGATGAGATCTTGAAGGGCCCCCACAACATTGGCCATCAGAGCCTGGTGGGTAAAGCAGTGTATTTGGAGCGGAATCTGATGACAGTTTCCAATTACCTTATTCCACTGTGACCTCCCAGGGGCGCAGAAGGTTAAACTGAGGTTTACAGGTGGGTTTGGGTGGGTCATGCATTTTAAGCGCCAGGTCTAGGGTTTAATCATTCGCTCTTATGCCATTTGCTGCTGCTGGACCTTTACTGCCTAGCCTGCGCATTACGGATACCGGATGTTGATAAGAGGTTTGCATGCAATAACATGAGCATAGCATAAATGAGCTCTAATGCAATGCACACCACTCACCTTGCTGCTTCGCATTGCTATACGACAGCTCTCGACAAGGACTTTGGCCCTCAGCTGAAACGGGCACACCTCGCCACCGTCGCTGAATATAGCCGCCCTCGCTGCTGCCAGGCATTCCCCAGCTAGATCAAGGTCTTTATGTGTGTTGGCCACCTGTTTTGTTGGTTTACATCCAAGGCAAGCTGAGAAGAAAGAGATGGGGTTCAATCCATTATCGTCAGCTTCATTTCAAATACAGAAGACTCCAGGTGCTTTTTATATGTCCCCCTAAGCCCACCTTTAAAAACACCTGCACCAACATGGTGAGGCTGACTGACGTCAGGAATTCAAAGGTTGAAAACAGTGACCTGCAGACAATTATATATAGCCGTCAGCATGCTTGCGCGATTATCCCAACATGTGCGTACTCCAGACCCATCCATGCATAATAATTTCTTACATAGCCGAGTCATGCAGCTCCCTGGCATCTTGGTGTGCAGTTTGTGGTTGGCTTGACACGTGCAGAAGGAGACAAAAAGCCTTGACTACGTTGTCCTTGGCCTCCTCATCTAGATGTGAGGACCCTGGAACAGCATCATCATCACCAGCGGCGGCGAGAAGTGCTTGCACTGCAATTCGCACTTTCCGTGCATTGAATGAGCTCACACCACCACTTTCTTGCAAGCTTGCGTCTAGTAAAAGGTTCAACAGGTGTTCAATCTGTGGAGCAGCCATTGAAGAAGGAGATAGAATAGCTGTCACTTGCAAATTTCTTATCTCCTATTCTTTATTTTATATCATTTATATTAAAAGTTTAGATAGGAGCTGGAAATTCTACATGAGCCATTGCATTGATTCTGAATATAAACGCAGGTTATAAATTGACTACAGATGATCGGCCAACGGAGCTAGGTGAGCGCAATATACCCATGCATTTTTGTGGCAGATACCCTCTGTGCAATAGTTAATCGTAGGATAATGAGTATGGGGTCGTGAAACAGACTTGGTTTCATGGCTTCCTTGTCGAAAAGGTCGCATACTTGGCCCCCAATCTCCATGTTGGCTGGCTGGGTCGAAAAATTTTCGGGCCTGTTGCACCCCTACTTGTGTTTTTGTTGTTGGTTCGGTATCTGTACTTCAGACTTAAAAAGAACGTGCGATTCAATGCCTAGTTGAAAAGGGTGGAAGGGGCTCCACTGACTTGCCACACTGTCGCGTTCAACTCAAGCGCTAGTAAGATTAATGCGCACACAAAATAGGAAGGATGTCTTTTCTTTTGATTTTGAATATTCTTGCACAATCCACAGTAGGTAGGACAAGGAAGCAAGCAAAGCTACAAAACTGAAATACTTACGGGAAAAAGAACAAGGGTGAACAAGTGGGTGTCATTTTTGTCTAAACTTAAAAGAAATGCTTACGTACTGTAATGTGTGATAATTAATACTTGTACTTCTAAGCCTAAACCACTTGAATCATGTTTGGCCCAACTGGCATTGTACAAAAGATCTCCGCGATTCTGATGCTAACCCGGAAGCGATAGCGTGGCACCCAAATGAATAGCTTAAACCACTTGTATCATGTTTCGGCCCAACTGGTATTGTACAAAAGATCTCCGCAATTCTGAAGTTGACCCGGAGGCGATAGCGTGGCACCCCAATGAATAGGTAGTGCCTTGAGGCCCTGTATAAACGCACGTGGTGCAGAGCACGTCAGATATGTGGCAGCAGTCAGGTCTACTTGTAGATGCTGTATGCTTGCACTCTTTTCCAAGTCACCAATCATTTAATTACCTTTTTGTTCTGTCACTTCTAAAACGCACGGTAGCCACCTGCGAGGGAGAAGCAAGATGCTTATGTTCAATATTGGTATTACCTGCAATCTTTGCAATGTGTGTTTGTCTTGAGAATATCACGATTCATAAAGGCATACAATTCAGAACATTACATCTTGAGAATGCCTTTAGAATGCGCTGCTACATTTTTAAAAAGAGCAGCGAGCTACCAGACAAACACCTCACAAAGCGTAGGACTAGGAGCTCCAGAGAGTGAGCACACCTTTGCAAGATAAACAGTAGTTTCCCCTTGAGCCGCAAGTCCTCACTAGACCCTTGCAAGCTGGGGGCTGGGAGCTCGTCTGTCACAACCAGGGGGCACCTGGTGCCAGTCATGACTCTGGTGTGCAAAGTGTATCCCAAATATTAAGAACGACGTTAACAGTCCAAAAAACAATTCAGAGGGATGCTAGTTAAGATGCGATCGTCTTTTACCATTTTGGAAGAAACAAAAAACAGAATACTTTTGCTTCTAGATGTTGCCCTAGATTAGCAAAGGGGGAAGTTGCGTACCCTATTTCATATGTTCTATTCTGCTGTTTTACATGTTTCATTCTGCAAAAGTCGTTGTAGTATACCCGCTCAAAAAAGACACCCAATACTAGGCCAGAGAAAGCCTGCCTGTTCGTGGCTTAATAAACCCTTCAAGGTCCCCAATGAAATGCACTTATTAAGGTCTTTACTTGCCTTCAGTGATCACCACTTTGGGTTAGTGCTGAGCAGCTCAGAAATTGCAAAGGAAGGGGGTGGTGAAGGCCTGAGTACTGTGCCCACCTTATCCTCGCACCTGATCGTGTCCACTCCATTTACCAGCAAGGCAAGAGTTTTGGCAAGCATGAAGTCAGAGGCTCGCCGGTCTTCTCCTGACCTGAGACATGTTACATCAGGGCAAATTGGGTACCGACAGGCCACACAATTATTCAGGCAACAGACACAGCATGCCTGTTATAAGGCTTCCTCATAGGACCAATAACCGAAAGTGTAATAGGTCATAGGCGTAGGTCAGGGCATATGTCGGTTTAACAAATGCCTCATGTTGTACACAGACAAAGCACACACTTATATTTGTTAAGGGTCAAAAGTAGATCAGCATGTGAAACCAGCGCTTGCGTCTTGATGATTGTAGGGTGTAGCTGCTGCGTGAAATATAACATGATGTCAGGGCAGAAAATACCAGGATCACCTGTGGAGGAAGTCTGAAATGCCTATGACAATGACCGCTGCGGGTGGGCGGGGAAGGAGGTGGAGGCAGCTGGCATATTGTTGGAGCTCTGCGCAGGATTGGAGATGCCTGTGTGTGCGTTTGTGTTTTGTGTTTATTTATGCATGCAGGCATGCGTGTGCATGCGTGTGCTTACAAATATGAAAAGAATTGAGGGACTCCGGAAACAAAACCATTTCTCACTATGGGGGTGGTACAGATCACAGTCGACCGAGACTTGCTGATGAGATCTGAAGTTTGGTGAAACTGGAGACCTGCCTCAGCTTGACCCTTGCAAATTCCGGCTGCAATGCATGCATCCCAGGAGCCAGCATGGGTGGACAGCTGTCTAATGCGCCCTTGTGGCAAAGCAGCACCACCTCCTTTTCAGCGGCAGGATTGCCTGGGCTGGCACCTGCTTCGGCGGGTGCTGCTGGTGAGGAAGGAGAGACTCGGTTCACGGCAAACATGGCAGCCAGCGTGGACAAGTGACTGCATGTAGTTGGAGCATTAATCCGGTGGGTTTTAGACTCATGTCGTGTTTTTTGTGTGGGTGTGCGCATATGTGTTTGTGTATGTGTGTCTGAATAGTATGTGTGTGTATGTTGGTGTGCATCTGTGCGTGTGTCTGTTTGTATGTGGGAGTGCACTTGCTTGCGTGTGTATATGTGTGTGTGTGTGTGTGTGTGTGTGTGCGTGTGTGCGTGTGTGTGTGTGTGTGTGTGTGTGTGTGTGTGTGTGCGCGCGCGTGTGCGTGCTTGCGTGCACGTGCGTGTGTGGTACGTGTGTCATTCACCTTCTGTAGGGCCCAGTAATAAGACAGTTCCCCTCCCCGAAGTCCCCCAAACTAGTTGGATCTCTAGTTGGGAGAAGAAACTCCATCAATGAAACCATTTGATTTTAAACTCAATTTCAATATATCATTGTCGCGCAAGCAGTTTAAAAATTTTTTTAATATATTATATTTAATTATGTTAAACACGTACAGCAGCATGCAGACCCGGGGCCCTTCATCCGCGCCCAGCGTGTCTGGGCGCGTGGTCCCCTCCAGCCAGGGAGTTGTGTGCCCTAGAGTAAGTCACCGTCGGGGAACTCTGGTGACTGCCTTCAGCCAGACCCCACCCCCTCCAAAATCCCCCTCCCTAGTGCACGCCCCGCTTCGTGTGAAAGAGAAGGAAATGGAAGCGCCTTTATGGGAGGTTAGCACGGAATCCGCAGGTGCGTGAGTGTGTAGGGGGGAGCGAGGCTCTTGCCCGGAGAGTTTTATGCCTAAGTTCTGAACACGACGTGGCACGCGCACAGGGACCCTCTCTCTTCCCCCCTCGCAAAGCATTCCTGTCCAGTTGAACGTCTTGTTTTCCTTTACATAAGTGGGCATTACAGCCAGTCAAGGCATTTTGAACCCCTGAGCCCCACGATCCCATGATTTCACCTTGTGTCACGATGTGTGATGAATGGAGCAGTGTGTCCCTTCACAACATACTATGCTGTTTCACAAACAAGACGTGTACAGACATGTGCACGCGCGTGCGCCACACACACACACACACACACACACACACGTACACACACACGTACACACACACGTGTGCACAAACACAAACACACACACACACACACACACACACACACACACACACACACACGCACGTACACACACACACACACACACACACACACACGTAAACACACATGTGTGCACACACACACAAACACACACACACACACACACACACACATACGTGCACACAAAGACAC
>Ga0307963_1004642_pt1 | contig 10891 bp, 13 predicted proteins | sample OrgLakmetagen594_FD_201829 | JGI IMG/M metagenome (GOLD analysis project Ga0307963, IMG submission 201829) | Saline water microbial communities from Organic Lake, Antarctica - #594 | ecosystem: Environmental > Aquatic > Non-marine Saline and Alkaline > Saline | place: Antarctica: Organic Lake...
CAGTGCGAGTGTGGGGGTGGGTGGGAGGGGCTGTTGGATTGCCTGCAGGCAAGGAAGAAATAAGCAGGTTGACTATGTATGGTGAGTGCAAGTGTGGGGCTGTTAAATTGCCTGCAGGTAAAGAAGAATCAAGCAATTGTCTACCTATGATGAGGATGTGGGTGGAAGGGGAGGGTGAGACTTGGATGCTGACTTGCTTGCAGGCAAGGTTGACATAAGCAGTTGACTATGCACGGTAAGGGTGTGGGTGGAAGGGGAGGGTGGGACTTGGCTGTTGAATTGCCTGCAGGCAAGGCAGAAAAAGCTAACATGCGCTTTTTACATAAGTGGGATTGACCAGGACCATATATATACGATGTCACGATTCCAACATAAAGGTGTGTTTAACGTCTCCTCCCTCTCCACGCGAGAAGGAAGCGACCGCTCAAGCAACGCACCGAGGAGACGGTACTCAGACCAGTCTGAGAAAAAGAGCGAGTTTGTTACAAAAGGACCATCTAAACTAGCCAAACAACCAAATAACCGTAAAATCGTTGCTCACATTATAAATCCCAGGTACTATCACGCAATTCGTCCGTGCCACTGATTTAGCATGACATGTATGTACGGTGATTTTTGGCAGGGCAATCACCAAATATACGGTCGCACTGTAACCAAGGCCGGCACTTTGAAGTGCACTTTGAAGGCTAAAGTGCCTAGCCGGAACCCGGGTCTGACCATAAAATCTTCCTCCTCTGAGCCCAAATTGTATCAAAATGGTTGTCTGCTATGTGTTGCAATGCATACATGCTCGTGAAACGTGCCTGCGCCGTGAAAGAGCTCATTTTGGAGCTTGTCGATTCTTCAGAGTTTTAAACGTGCACTGTTGAATGCTACAAGTGCGCTTTTGATTTCAAAGTGCCTCATCAGAGTGCACTTTGATGTTAATGGTCTGTCGTTCTTATGTTATCGAGAGGGGCTCAGCATCATTATTGTTAAGCATAGATGGTTGTGGGCGCTTTCAGACACAAAATGGCCCATTAAATGACAGAAAACCGCTTTCGATCCTCAAAACACACTTTGAAATTTCATAGTGGCAGTTTGAAAAAATCATCTTGAAAACTCAAAGTGCCTAGTAAAGTGCGTACAAAGTGCGTACAAAGCGCGTACAGGCTACCTTTCCCTCAGAATTTCTGCGTGCCAGAGAATGTGCACAAAAAACAAGCATGCCAAGCACATCTACATTGGAATTAAATTAATGTTTACTGTATTTAAAGTGCGCTTTAAAGTAATTTGAGTGCACTGGTTCTATTCTGGCTCGTCTCCACCGAACTGCTGGAGGGGGATTGTACACTTGTGCCGACACCAAGCATAAAAAGGAAGAGTACCAACTGACATTTGGTTGCACTCGCCTCCAAGAACTAGAGTACTTCTGCAAGCTGCAGAGTACTCAGCAGTTTCACACTTTGAAAGACTACACTTTGGTGGCGCGTTAGTTAAGCGTTCGCGAGCGTGCTTGAGCTTATCTCTAAAGCGTTGAGCAAAAGCGCACTTTGCAATACATGAAAGCGCAGGTGTTCCGTAAAAGCACTGAGCGATATTGCAAAAAAGCTGCGAAAAATCTTCTCAAATGTCTCTGCACACGAAATTTGAACTTGTAAAATTCGAACCCAAGAAGGCCTGCCAAGCAGCTTGCCTCAGTCGAACCTCTCAGCCTCTATGGCCCCCCTCCCTCGTCCCCCCACCTTCTCTCCCCTTGCCCTGTAGACCCCCACCCCTTCCTTAGCCTGGTGCTGTTGAACTGCTTGTGGAGAGGAGGAGGAGGAGAAGGGGCCAGAAAACGCCTGGGCTGCAAACGACTGGCCACTCCATTTTGTACTTTGTTCACACGAGCATCGCCTGGCCACTCCATTTTGTACTTTGTTCACAAGAGCATCGCCTGGCCACTCCATTTTGTACTTTGTTCACACAAGCATCGCCTGGCCACTCCATTTTGTACTTTGTTCACACAAGCATTGCCTGGCCACTCCATTTTGTACTTTGTTCACACAAGCATCGCCTGGCCACTCCAATTTGTACTTTGTTCACACAAACATCGCCTGGCCACTCCATTTTGTACTTTGTTCACAAAAGAAGCCTGGCCACTCCATTTTGTACTTTGTTCACACAAGCATTGTCTGGCCACTCCATTTTGTACTTTGTTCACACAAGCATCGCCTGGCCACTCCAATTTGTAATTTGTTCACACAAGCATCGCCTGGCCACTACATTTTGTACTTTGTTCACACGATCATCGCCTGGCCACTCCATTTTGTACTTTGTTCACACAAGCATTGCCTGGCCACTCCATTTTGTACTTTGTTCACACGAGCATCGCCTGGCCACTCCAATTTGTACTTTGTTCACACAAGCATCGCCTGGCCACTCCATTTTGTACTTTGTTCACACAAGCATCGCCTGGCCACTCCATTTTGTACTTTGTTCACACAAGCATCGCCTGGCCACTCCATTTTGTACTTTGTTCACACAAGCATTGCCTGGCCACTCCATTTTGTACTTTGTTCACACGAGCTTCGCCTGGCCACTACATTTTGTACTTTGTTCACACGAGCATTGCCTGGCCACTCCATTTTGTACTTTGTTCACACAAGCATCGCCTGGCCACTCCATTTTGTACTTTGTTCACAAAAGCATCGCCTGCCTGCACGATATCCTCTCCCCTGCCCCACATCTTGCGTGCCTGTCCATCGCTCTGTTGCTGTGCATGTGTGGAGGAGCCCAGGTTTGCTGCGCAAGGCCCTTTCACTTGTTTGACCCTCTGCTGTTACAAATTCGTGGGAAGTTGAGGGCGCATGCCCTAGAACGCACCCGCGGGCACAGGTGCTTGCATGTGTGTAGGCTCATCTGCCGGCATGTGGACGGGCCCGGGAGGAGAGTGTCGCCGACACACACACACACACACACACACACACACACACACACACGCGCACACACACACACACACACACCGATAAAAGTGGTTATCGATGTGCAGGCACGAAATCAGAGCTTTTAAGTGTTCGAAAAACGCGCTTTATTAACTAATCAGTCCCAAAGTGACACCCCAAAGTGACCATATCAAAGTGCCACTTCGACTGTATAAAAGTGCCACTTAGACTGCATCAAAGTTTTACTTAGACTGTATCAAAGTGCCACTTAGATTGTATCAAAGTGCCACTTAGACTGTATCAAAGCGCTACTTAGACTGTATCAAAGTGCCACTTAGACTGTATCAAAGTGCCACTTCGACTGTATCAAAGTGCCACATAGATTGTATCAAAGTGCCACTTGGATTGTATCAAAGTGTTACTTAGACTGTATCAAAGTGCCACTTAGACTGTATCAAAGTGCCACATAGACTGTATCAAATTGCCACATAGATTGTATCAAAGTGCCACTTGGATTGTATCAAAGCGCACTTTGGCTCCGTACTGAAGTGCACTTTTGCTCTGTACAAAAGCGCACTTTTGCTGTCTGTACTAAAGCGCACTTTTGCTGTCTGTACTAAAGCGCACTTTTGCTCTGTACTAATTCGCACTTTGCTCTGTACTAAAGCGCACTTTGGCTCCATACTAATTCGCACTTTTGCTCTGTACAAAAGCGCACTTTTGCTGTCTGTTCTAATTCGCACTTTTGCTCTGTACTAATTCGCACTTTGGCTCCGTACTAATTCGTACTTTTGCTCCGTACTATTGCGCACTTTTGCTCTGTACAAAAGCGCACTATTGCTCTGAACAAAAGCGCACTTTTGCTCGTCGCTTAAAAACAACTTAAGCGAGGGAGCAGACACTTCAGTAAAGCGCCATTTTAAGTGCTGCCCAAGGTGTCTGGCTGTCAGGGCAGTGTCATATACGGTGTGTATTTACGGTTCTGGCTAATCCTATGCTAAAATTTTTGGAGGTAAGGTGCTTTTAGTGTCGGGCCTGGTGAGAGGAGTCCAGAGCGATTTAAAGCTAGACAGGGAGAAGTTTTGTGTTGCCCACCTCTAACCACACACATGCACGCACATGCACACACACATGCACACACATGAGCACATACATACACATACATACACACAGTGACCCTTTAGCAGCACATACACGCAGTGACCCTTTAGCAGCACATACACGCAGTGACCCTTTAGCAGCACATACACGCAGTGACCCTTTAGCAGCACATACACACAGTGACCCTTTAGCAGCACATACACACAGTGACCCTTGAGCAGCACATACACACAGTGACCCTTTAGCAGCACAGCGCTACACAGCCATAGTGCCCCAACAACAATAACAACTATATAACAACGACAATACCAACAACAATAACAACTATTTAACAACGACAATGCCAACAACAATGCCAGCAACAACACCAACGACAGTCCTTCACCGATTTTGCACTCATCACTTTTGCCCTACACCCACCTCTGCTGTCAGCCACAATGAATCCACAGCCGTATAGAACCGTGCAGCAACAGTGCTTCAGCAATTTTGCACTCATCACTTTTGCCCTACACCCACCTCTGCTGTCCGCCACAATGAATCCACAGCCGTATAGAACTATGCAACGACAGTGCTTCACCAATTTTGCACTCATCACTTCCACCCCACACGCACCTCTGCTGTCCGCCACAATGAATCCACAGCCGTATAGAACTATGCATCGGCAGTGCTTCACCAAGTTTGCACAGTCACTTCCACCCTACACCCACCTCTGCTGTCAGCCACAAAGACTCCACAGCCGCATAGCGCCAGGCGGTGCTGTCGATATTGTCGTCCTTAGAAGACATGCCACCAGGGGAGGTCAGTAAGGTCAGCAGGCCGCTGTGGCGCACCACCTGTGATGATCACACACACGTGACACACATGATACACGTACGTGTCACACATGCTACACATGCATGACGCGCATAATACACGTACGTGTCACACATGATGCACATGCATGAAGCGCATGATACATTTATGCGTAGAATTAACCAAAACCATATATATAAACAGTGTATACATAGTATTTTTGGCAGGGGAATCACTGAATATACGGTCATATACGTTTTTAGCCAACCCTACATACGTGACACACACATGATGCACATGCATGACGCGCATGATACACATGCATGACACACATGATACACGTACGTGTCACACATGATGCACATGCATGACGCGCATGATACATTTACGCGTAGGGTTAACTAAAACCAAATATATAAACAGTATATACATAGTATTTTTGGCAGGGAAATCACTGAATATACGGTCTTATATGGTTCTAGCCAACCCTACATACGTGACACACATGATTTATATGCATGACGCACATGATACACGTCCGTGTCACACATGATGCACATGCATGATGCGCTTGCACAGACACACAGGTCAATCTCTGTGAGCAGACTGCTGTGCCACACAATTAAAGAGCCCTGACAAAGAATGCGCAAAAGTGGCACGCATGCCATGACTTCACGCATATAATTGTGCATAATTAAATAAACGTGCTTGGAATATTTCAGACCTTACGTTCAGGCAATCATTAGCAGGCTGCATACACGTGAACACCTACGCACAATTTATCGACGTGGACCCTTGAATGCTTCCTTTAAATGCTTTCAAAGTACTTTCACCTCAGCAGCAGTTGCAAAGCCAAACACGTTGGGTGAACGCTACACGTTAACTTAAGGTTTGCCACAGCCATATATACACACCGTGTGTGACCGTATGTTTCGGGAATTCCCTGCCAATATTACCGTAAACACATCGTATGTATATGGTTCTGGCCAACTACATAAATCTTTTACGTATGTAGAGTAAGCACGTGTTCTATGATTGGATGCTCTTCTGTTCATGCTCGAAAGTTTCACCTCAGCAGCAAACTTCCTTTTTGCCCCCTAGCTGAGCTGCAGTGCCTTAAAGCCAGGACACCAAGCTACGCACACTCCTTGTGGATGTCTCCCAAAGCATACGCAAGTATATGCACGTGTTCTGTGGAGATGTTCCTCTGTTCATGCTCGAAACTCACCTCAGCAGCAAACCAGCTGCGTATGCCCAGAGCCGCAATGAAGCGGTGCACGGCAGCTCTTTGGTCAGAGAATGGCTGCTCTAGGAGCATCAGCAGTGCCTGAAATTATGGTGCACATGCAGGTGTGTAGATTTTTCATTGGTGTCATTGATTTTGGCCGCGACGAAAGCATTCAGCTCTTTGGTCAGAAAATGGCTTGCTCTAGGAGCATCAGCAGTGCCTGGAATTATGGTGCACATGCATGTTTGTAGATTTTCATTGGTGTCATTGATTTTGGCCGCGACGAAAGCATTGTGTGCGGCAGCTCTTTGGTCAGAAAATGCCTGCTCTAGAAGCATCAGCAGTGCCTGCAAGCGTTATGCACATGCAGGAGTGTGGGCTGTAAGTGGACGGGCGTCATAGACCGTGGCCGCAACGAATGCATTGTGTGCGGCAGCTCTTTGGTCAGAGAATGGCTGCTCTAGGAGCATCAGCAGTGCCTGGAATTATGGTGCACAAGCAGGTGTGTAGATTATTGGTGTCATTGATTTTGGCCGCGACAAAAGCATTGTGTGCGGCAGCTCTTTGGTCAGAGAATGGCTGCTCTAGGAGCACCAGCAGTGCCTGCAAGCGTAATGCATGCACATGCAGGCGTGTGGGTTGTGTGTGGATGGGCGTCATTGACCGTCTACGCGACAAATGCAATGTAAAAGAAGCGGCAGCTCTTTGGTCAGGGAATGGCTGCTCTAGGAGCATCAGCAGTGCCTGCAAGCATGGTGCACGTGCAGGCTTGTAGGTAGCATCTCCTTATTCATGTCTTGGCTAGGGCGATTCAGTCGTAGTTGTGTTGTGCAAGGATCTCTCCCTTTCCCTCTCTCTCTCTCTCTCTCTCTCTCTCTCTCTCTCTCTCTCTCACACACACACACACACATACACACACGTACACATACACACACATGCAAGGACATCGTCCTCCTGATTACCTCTGCGGGGGAGGGGGTGGTAGCTGAAGTGCAGGCCATGTAGGTGGCATCCCCTTATGCATGCCTTGGCCAATGCAATTAAAGGGCAGTTTAGAAGCAGTCATGCCAAAAAAAAGGGTCCTCTTAAATACCTCTGCGGGGGAGGGGGTGGTAGCTGAAGCGCACGCCATGTAGGTAGCATCCCCTTATCCATGCCTTGGCCAAGGCAATTAAGTGGCAATTAAGTAGCAAGCCATGTAGGTGGCATCCCTTTTATTCATGCCTTGGCCAATGCAATTAAGTGGCAAAAAAGTAGCATGCCATGTAGGTGGCATCCCTTTCATTCATGCCTTGGCCAAGGCAATTAAGTGGCAAAAAAGTAGCATGCCATGTAGGTGGCATCCCTTTTTATTCATGGCTTGGCCAAGGCAATTAAATGGCAATTAAGTAGCATGCCATGTAGGTGGCATGGCCAAGGCAATTAAGTGGCAAAAAAGTAGCATGCCATGTAGGTGGCATCCCTTTTATTCATGCCTTGGCCAAGGCAATTAAGTGGCAATTAAGTGGCATGCCATGTAGGTGGCGCCCCCTTATTCAAGTCTTGGCTAGGGCAATTAAGTGGCAAAAAAGTAGCAGTCATGCAATGTAGGTAGCATCCCCTTATACAAGTCTTGGCTAGGGCAATTCAGCAGCAGTCAAGCAAAAAAAAAGGGTCCTCCTAATTACCTCTGCAGGGGAGGGGGTGGTAGCTGAAGTGCAGGCCATGTAGGTGGCATCTCCTATCAACGTCTCTGCTATGGGAGCCAGCAGAGCAGCACGCCGGTCCCCCGTCTCGTGCACGCGCTCCAAGCCTGTGTAGATGCAACACACAATACACACAAACACACATGCATCGTTTCTTTCAATGTCTCTGCTATGGGCGCCAGCAGAGCAGCACGCTTGTCTCCCGTCTCGTGCACGCGCTCCAAACCTGTGTGTATGCAACACGCAACACACACAAACACACATGCATCGTTTTCTTTCAATGTCTCTGATATGGGAGCCAGCAGAGCAGCACGCTTGTCCCCCGTCTCGTGCACGCGCTCCAAACCTGTGTGTATGCAACACACAATACACACAAACACACATGCATCGTTTTCTTTCAATGTCTCTGCTATGGGAGCCAGCAGAGCAGCACGCTTGTCCCCCGTCTCGTGCACGCGCTCCAAGCCTTTGTAGATGCAACACACAACACATGCAAACACACATGCATCGTTTCCTTTGAATGGGCGCAATCACAAAGTCTTTTCTATGAGTTGGTTCTGATAATGCGTCTTGTGCACACGCTCCAAGCCTGTGTAAATGCAACACACAATACACACAAACACACATGCATCGTTTTCTTTGAATGGGCGCAAACACAAAGTATTTACAATGAGTTGGTTCTGATAATGTGTCTCGTGCACGCGCACCAAGCCTCGTGAATGCAGTTAGCGTTATTGTTAACGTAATACATGAATTAAAAGAGATAAAAGAAACACAAATTGGTATCTATTGCTCACTGTCACAACGATTCATGGTACCAGTTTGAGCATGGATTGCAAGTTATGGGCCATATGTGAATCTCAGGGGAAATCACACGAATCGTACATGCCACTGATTTAGCATGGCATCTCCTCTAGATCTAAGAATTGGCCCTCGGCTGAAAAGAGTCCAATGTCCTCCTCTTCCCAATTTTTTATTAATCAATACATCACCGCAGCATGGACGTAACAAATTGCCTCACTTTCATATTTATAAACACATAAAACACCCACACCCACACTCACACCCACACCCACACCCACACCCACACCCACACCCACACCCACACCCACCATACACACAAACGTATACATAAGCGCACACTAAGATACATACACGTACTCGCAGTATTTGCTTCAGAGACACCGGTTGCGCTCTCATTCATAGCAGCATTGCACATACACGCACATGCACCTTATTCTTGCACCACAACGGTTTTGTGTCACACATAAACGCATACACAGCCATGCACACACACTTGCGTGAACAAAATATACAAGCACACACACCTGCAATATTTGCTGCAGCATGGAGAGCTGCAATCCTAAGGGCAGGCGTTGGACAGCTGCGTGTAAGAGTTCGGGAAAACATCGAATCAAAGGGACATATAATATATGGCATACATATGTGGCACACAAATTATATGGCATACATGGCATACATATATTATAAGGCATACATATTATATGGCATACATGGCATACATATATTATATGGCATACATGGCATACATATATTATATGGCATACATATATGGCATACATATGGCATACCTATATTATATGGCATACATATTACATGATATTACATGATACATATAAAATCTATCTATGTGTGTAAGCTGTTTTTGATGTGCTCATCAAACATAGTGATGACACATTGTAATAGCACACACGCACATACACACACATATACACACATGCGCACACACACATACACACACAAGACACAGTGTACAGGCACATGTGCGCTGCCACACACACATATTCACAAACATACACACTGCAAACACACACAAGAAATCCGTAAGACACACATACACATACTTGCTGGCCAGGGCCCGAGAGAACAGCACGTGGGCTATGACTCTCCCATACACGCTGATTCCGTTGCTACTCAAAACAGTGCTGCCTGTGCCACTGAAGCACGCACGAGGGCTGGCATTGCTGCCTGAACATGTGTGTGTAAAAGTATGTGTGTGTGCATGTGTGATAGTGTGTGTATGTGTGTGTGTGCAAGTGTGTGTGTGTGTGTCGGAAAACTACGAATTTCCCCGAGGACTGGCATTGTTACTTGTACATGTGTGGGTGCGAAAATGTGTGTGTGTGTGTATGTGTGTGTGTGTGTGTGTGTGCATGTGTGCTTGTGTATGTAGGTGCGTTGGAAAACTACGATTTTTCTGAGGGCTGGCAGTGCTGCCTGGACATGTGTGTGTGCTTGTGTGTATGTGTGTGTCGGAATACTACGGTTCTTTATGAGTGATAAAAATGCTGCCTGAACATGTGCGGGTGTGTGTATTTGCTTGTGTGTGTGAGTGTGTTGGAATACTACGGTTCGTTCTGAGGGATAGCATTGCTGCCTGAACATGTGTGGGTGTGTAAGTGTGTGTGTGTGCATGTGTGCTTGTGTGTGTATATGTGTGTCGGAAAACTACGAATTCCTGAGGGCTGACATTGCTGCCTGTGCATGTGTGGGTGTGTAAATGTGTGTATGTGCATGTGTGCTTGTGCGTGTATGTGTGTGTCATAAAACTAAGATTTTTTCTGAGGGCTGGCATTGCTGCCTGTACATGTGTGGGTGTGTATATGTGTGTGTGAGTTTGTGTGTACATGGGCTAGCATTGCTGCCTGTACATGTGTGTGTGCAAGTGTGTGCGTACATATGTGCATGTGCACGTACGCATGTTTATGTGTGTGTGTGTGTGCGTTTGTGCATGCATGTTTGCGCTCGGCCATGTGCGCATACGTACAAGTGCATGCCTTTGCATGTGCGCATGCACTGAAGAGCCAGAGAAACGCAGCCGAGGGAAGATGCAATCGATTAATATGAACTTCTTAGGACATGTATAAAGCCACACGTAAATGAAGCATACCTGACCCCTTTCACAAAGTTGGCGTGGACTACATTGGGCATGTGCATCACCACACGTGAATGCAGCATACCCAAAGTTGGCCAGAATCGTGTATATACGCCGTACATGACCGTATATGCACCGTATATGCACCGTATATGGCCATATATGCACCGTATAGGCCATATATGCACGGTATATTTGGTGATTTCCCTGCCAAACCGTATATGCACCGTATATGCACCGTATATGCACCGTATATGGATATATATGCACCGTATAGGCCATA
>Ga0307963_1004646_pt1 | contig 10882 bp, 18 predicted proteins | sample OrgLakmetagen594_FD_201829 | JGI IMG/M metagenome (GOLD analysis project Ga0307963, IMG submission 201829) | Saline water microbial communities from Organic Lake, Antarctica - #594 | ecosystem: Environmental > Aquatic > Non-marine Saline and Alkaline > Saline | place: Antarctica: Organic Lake...
TCAAAGCATAGTTCTAAAACACCTAGACAACAACAAAACAGATTAAGACGGCAGACGGCAGCCTTCCTTCCCGTTATGTTTCCATGCCTTGATGTGTAAGGTTGGCCAGAGCTGTACATCTACACTATATATGACTGTATACTTGGTGATCTCCCTGCCAAAAATACCCTACATACACCATATATGGTTCTGAACCCTACTGACGTATTTTCAGGACGGATACCACGTGGACTGTGCTGGTTGATGTTGTAGACGAGCCGAGCCTTCCTGCTGAAGAGAAAAAGGAGAAGACAGGGACCCCCTACATTGTGCACCAAGCACAGAACCAGCAAGCTGTGCTGGTCAGCCAGCAGTTCTCGCTGCAACACATTGTCCGGGGGGGGCGTGAGAGCACAGGCTGGTGAGTATTAGGGGAAAAAGTGATGCAAATGAACTGCCTCTTTTCCTACATGTGGTAATGATGGGCAGCAGCCAGGACTGCACGTAAGCGTCAGCCATGTTATAAGCTCAAAAGTCAGTGAGAGATGTACAGGATAAGGATGCATCACGTCCATGCTGAGTCCCATAATCATCCTAGCATGATTTGCTTCTGCATGCCTCTGATGCTCTATGATCTCAGCTGTAGCAAACGGAAGCCATTCTTTCCACACACACGCAGGACCCTGCACAAGCTGTTTTTCAGCACTCATCGACCGGCAACTAGCGAGGGGCAGGAAAGAGGCGCAACAAAGCCCCCAGGGACATTTCTCGCTGAGGACAGAAAGCGTAAGAAGGAAGCACTTGTGCTCTGAGCTTGGAGGGCACCCGGCTTTCTGAAAGGTGAATGCTCTTTTATATTTGTGCTCACAGATTGCACTCTAGCTCATTCTGCTGAAATTAGGCCACTAGCATACGAGAGCTTGGCTTTCTTACAATTTAGGTGTAAAACATTGGCTTTCCTTTTCTGATCTTGCCCGCAGCTGAGGAGGTCTCAAAACCAGGCAAAGCGGAAGCTACCAGAGAAGCAGCAGCAGCAACAACAACAACTGCAGCAACAGCAGAAGCCAAAGCAACAACAGCGTCCTCCAAGCCAGCAGCCCTCATCGCAGCAGCTGACATATGCCTTTCCAGGCAACCCCTCAGGACAGCTCATGCCGGGAGGAGCATGAGGAGCAGAAGTAGCAAGCGATTCAAGCATGCAGCTTGCCACACAATCCCTCTTCCTTACTTTTATTACCCTCCTCCCCAGATGCCTGGTGCAATCCCGCCAACCTTGGCACAACCTGCAAACCAGCTCCTGCCGCCATTAGTGCTGCCTCCATCATCCTCCGCATCATCATCATCAGCAGTAGCAGCAGTTCTGCAACAGTTACCACCGCCACCATTGCTGCCACCACCATCAGCACCAACAACTCCTTCCCCGATTCCTTCACACTTGCTGGACGCCATAACCTTTCCACAATCAACCAGCATTCGCCTGTGGAGTGCCTGATTCCACTGTGCGCGGTACTATGTACGATGCTTGGCAAAGACCTGTTAGCTGCAGAGCTGCGTAGCCCACGGCCCCCTCGCAAAGGCAAGCCAGTCCAAGGCTGTGTACGCTTAGGGCACGCAGCTGTGGCACCCTGCAGGTGGGCTACTGGTCGCTTCGCATGATCTGTCTTAAGTAGTCGTGCTTCTTGGACCTTGCTATTAAATAATTGTTCAATTCACTCCGCATTAAATGAAACCCTTTTGTAAGGTTAAGAAGAAGAACGACTACGCAGGAGCTGAAAAAGGACTTTCTACAGTAACTTAGGCAAAAGAGCCACTGAGGAATGCAAGGACTGTTTTTCCCTTTGATCTGGTTTCTGATCGCTCCCCACTTTTGCTTGAAACTAGTAACATCTGTAACGACTTAGCATATGCAACTCTGTCCACCCTGACTGCAGACAAGTGGTTGAGGGGGGACTGTCTGTGGATGTAGCGGGGCAGGCAACAGTGCCAGAGGAAGGGACGGTGGGTTTCCAACCTCACTTGCTGAGATTTTACTCCCATCAAATTGTGCTCTGTGGTGTCCCTTTCTAGTGCCCGTTTGAAACGTGATCTTCTTCAACATGCATTGTGGAAGAAAGAGAAAAAGAAAAAACTATGCAGGCAGTGAAAGCCACTCCCCACATTAGAAAAGGAAAAGGAGCCACTTTGATACCGAGTACCGTAAAGCTCCTCCACCGCGAAAAGGAAAGGAAAAACCAATGGGGATCAGGAGGATTGCAGGCTTGGCCTGAAACCGGCTCCTGATGAGAGTTGATAACAGTACTGGAAAGGGCACGTCTAGTATGGACAAGTTTTGCAGCAAAGTTCACAGAGTGCACATGGAGCTTGGAGGCAAGCTTCTTAACTCTTTGAGAATCGAGACCCAGTTCTTTGAAAGGCTTCAGAGTGTGGGTGTTGTAGATGGTGCCGCCCACACCCAAAAGGATGATGTGGAGAGTAACGGAGGCTCCTTGGAGAATGTTGCAAAGGTTTTTTTCCTGTTCCATTGCGGCGTTCAGCTGGTTCTGAGGTCTGGTGTCCTCACAGTACTTGATCTTGACGAGGTGGATGTCACGCCGAGTTTTGTTGAGGTCTTTAGGTTGGTGCTGTCTGGGGTTGGTGGCTGTACTAGTGGCTGGTGGTGCTGCTGGGGTGCTCCCAGTCTCCCACAATTGCCCCCTGCCACTCTGAAGAACCCCCCCCCCTACATTAGTTTTTTTGTGTTTTTGAGCGATGGAAATAACCATCACAAAATCTGGGCGGCTGGATGTAAATCTGTCTTTATCTGGGAAGCGGGTGGGAAGATCCATTTGGGAACTATTCTACTTTCAGCTGTTTCAGGATTCTGGAGATTTTGCATGGTCTTCCGTTCGTTGCTGCCTATATCCATGGAGACAATGCATGATCCTAAAGAGCCTGTTTTGCTGATAGCCTTAAAGATCGTGCGGCATGCTAAGTTGTGTCTTTCGGTGATCATGTTCCTTATTTGTGTGTGTTGGCACCCAGAAAGGATGTGCAGGGCATTTGTTTAAACAAGCCGAAATGTTTGCCTTAAAAAACACACCCAAAGCTAATGTGGTGGAGCCTCTTTCTTTAATAGTTAAATCTCAGAGGGGGCTGACTGAGCCTAAAAATAGGGTGTTTTTAAAATGTGATTTGAGCACGTTGGCCCCACTTTGCCCTTTTTGATAATAGCATCCAGATGTAGCCGTTGACCTGATGTTTAAATTGCACTTGAGCTTGAAAGCGGAAAAGTGCGGCCACATGCCCTATCGTCCGCGGCGTGAACCCCACTTTTCACCACAAAATCTTCTCGTGCAGCTTACAATATCAGCTTTCATTTAAAGCCAGGATGGTGTCAGTTGGCTGAGTGGTCAGTGAATGGCTGGATTCAGAGTGCAAAAAGGGCACATATTTGGACATTTCCTCAATCAGCCCCCTCTGGTTAAATCTCTTAATGTATCAATACAATCATGAGATATACAAATCCCTAGGCATCCATACTTCTCCATTTTTTGTAGCTTATGGTTAAGATTGGCCAAAACCAATTATATTTATGTTATGCTTCATACGATGTATATGCAGTTTTTGTAGCAGAGAAATACATACAATCATATATGGTGTATGTATACAGTTCTTGCCAATCCAACTTGTATCTGAGAGCAAGAAAATTTTGATGCTGACTGCTGCAGATTTGCTCTCTCTGTCCCTATTTCACAGATGTAGGTATGTTGTTTCTGCTGTGCAGATTTTGGTGCTGGGTACATTCAGGCAGCACCTTGGGGATTTAGAGTTCCAGCACCTTTTGGTGCAGAGAGACGAACGAGACAACACCCCCTGTCACTGGTATGCTGTTGGTGTGCAGCAGTCCTTTACATTTGGAGCTGTCTCAATGCTGTAGCAATTTCAATTCATATAAATGTGCTGTTGTTGCTCGACCAAGAAAGGTTCCACACATCCATTTAAACAAAATCTACACGTGTTTTTGTGTCAACCAATTAGATTTCCATGCCCCTTCATTTCTTTTCCCAACTTACAGTCTCCTAATTACTTTTGATCTCTCACAGTACAAGATCTGCCGTTACGAGCGCACAGCTGTTTTCAGCTGGCTATACTGGCTACCGATCCTTTTGGCAAACCTCCTCTCCCTGCCCGAATTATCCTGTCTCCAACACGCCCTCTGCTTGCAAGCTACTTGCCTTCTCTGCAAGTGGCTACCGGCCACTACACTTGCTGATTCATCAGGCGGGAGAGCTGCACAATCAGATAGCGTTGTCCTCAAAGCAGCAGCAGCAGCAGCAGCAGCAGCAGCATTGTGAAAGTGAGGGTGGAGCTTTGCAGCTTGCCTTGCTACCCCACATCAGCACTAAGCAAGCGCTGCTGCAGCGCATCCTGGAGGCCTGCTAACTGTGGGTGGCCAGTCTTCAGCAACATGCAAACCTTGAGGCTGTAGAGATTGAACAACTCCTTTTTGATCTGAACAATAAGCCGTGGGTGGAGCACGGATGCTCAGAGTGTTTTTCTGACGTGTGCAAGGACCTTAAAAGGCTCCGCCTGTGATGCTAGAGCAGAGGACAGGGGCATTGACGGGAGCTTCTTCGAGGTTGCCCTATCTTGCCTATCTTTACCAGGCTTAGGCTACTGGTTGAGCCGTTTTAATGATACTAAATAAGGTATAAGTGGTCTGTATGGCCTGATTGATGCACGTGCAGGGCGCACTGCAGTGCACTTAATAAGATCATCATGATGGATGCTTTACAATTGGCATGGCAACAGCTAACTAAAAAAAATGTTGTTTGAAAGAGGGCAGCAGAAACTATCTGAAGTACGGCAGAAACTATTTGATGTACGGCAAGACCAGACCAGGGCATTCCAATTATTGGGTCGAAGCTACCCTCTTTTTCATAGGCAAGGTTATCAGGCCAAAACTGTCCACTTCTCTTTCAGAGGCAGGCAGCCACAATGGGTAAACTTTGGTGTTAGAAAGAAGGATGGTTCCATGTTCATGTTCTCTTGAGGTCAAAACTGTTTGCGACTTTCTTTTGAGGTCATTACCAAGTCAATCCCTGCACATATAGATGTTTGCAGGCTTTATTTCTTGGTGCTTTCACTTAACGCGCTTGTCCAACCCCTCCTGCTATTAGGTATGACAGCTAGCATAATAATCTGACCAACACCAGAGGGGGCCCACTGGGCAAAAGTCCAAAATGTTACTTATTTGCAATGAAGGGGCAACTAATAAGGAAAATAAGAACTGCAAATTGATGCTGGCGTTGCTTGTCAACTAGAGCATGTGCTTAAAACTGACCAGTCGAGCTGCCTATGCAGGCATACAGAGTTTACAAAGTTTACAGATAAAGCCATCAGTCAAAACGTGCGACTGTTAGGCTGCGTGCGTAAAACATGTAAAATTCTGGTAATTGTTGTTGTAGCACCTACAAAAAAACCCTTGGAAAGGGAAAAAAAGGCACAATGCTGTTTTACCATGCATACAAATTGATTCAACTAAAGCATACGCAGGGCACGCAACCAAGTGCACTCCACTGTGGAGCTTTATTTGCAAGGAGGGTCCCAAAAATGGCATAGCATTTACACATCTCCCACCACCACACCAATCACCGATAATCTCACTCAAATTCTTTTGCAAAATAATTCCTTCGCATTATATCGTTTGTGAGCATGTCTTTCTACTAGGTATTTGCAGAGGATGACATGTTTTAAATTTTGGCAGCCAAGAGAGGATTATGCGCAAAATAATGATTGCAACAAAGATACAATCAAAGGACTCGCGTGCTGTGCTACGTGCTGCGCTGCACATCCTTTTCGGGCCTGACATTACGCGTTTCCCGGGTAAAAGTTTGCCTGAGTAAGTAATCTAGTTTTCAGGACATGTTTCAAAGCACCGATAACGAACAGATTTAATAACACAATATATATATTATTGGTAAACAATGGAAGCTCCCGTCAGGGGGAATGAGCCTGCAGGCCCACCAGAGCAGCAGGTACAGCAGCAGCAGCAGCAGCAAGAAGTAGCTAAGCAGCAGTACACTGAAATGGCCAAGTTTGCCCCCAAGAGGAACCGGGGCAACATCCGCAAACGCCCAGATCCTGCTGAGGAGGAGCAGCAAGGGGGGGGGGCGGGCCCTTCAGATGCAGCATCATCAGCAGGAGGAAGAGAGCAACAAGGTGTGGTGCGCCAGGCCAAAGTGGCGCGAGCGGGCGAGCCTCTGACGTTCAGCAACAAACGGGAGGGTGCGGAGGAGGTGCACGTGACGTACGAGAGCAACAAAGCCATCCAGTCAGGCCGGGACAACAAAGTGACCAGCTACATAGAGACAGAGACAGACACCAGCCATGACGCCAGGTGCGGTGGTCGTTCCCAAGCATACCGCGACGACGTGCAAGTTTGACACAATTGCACCGCAACTGAATGGGCTTGCAAAGGGGGCCCGTTTACATGTCTACAACACACACATACACACACGTGCATACATACACTATACACAGGCACGCACGCACACATACGCACACGCTCATGCCTAATAATAATAACATACACACACGCAAACAAGCATACTTGTAGATGCACACACACACGCACACACGCACACACTCACGCATGCTTGCAGCACACGCATACACGTAGGTACGCACACATACACACACAAACACACACGTACAAACACACACGTACACGCAAACGTACATACACGCACAGGCAAGCATGCGAATGTGCACACGCTCAAGCCCACACGCGCATGCGAACAAGCATACTTGCAGATGCAGACACACGCACACACACACACACGCATGCTTGCAAGCACACACATACACACATATACACACGCACACACACACACTTACACACACACACATACACACACATACACACACATGCATAAACACACAAATACACACAACAGAGCTTTGCGAGAGGCAGTGCTTCGGCAAGCCACAGATACAGGGCAGCCTGTGGATGACAGCAAATACAAGGGCATGAACAACTACATAGATTACCGAGCAGGATTCAGGTGCGTGCGTAGTGGTGAATGGGTGGGTGATCGTTTGTATGTGATTGTGTGTGTATGTTGGTGTGTGGGGGGGATGGGGGGGGACATGTGTGTGTGTGCGCGCGCGTGTGCAAGCACGTGTGTGTGTGTGTCCGTGGGCGTGTGTGCATGTGTACGCGTACGCCTGAGCATGTGTAGGTGCATGTATGCTGGAGAGAGGAGGGGCTCGTATCATCGTTGAGGCATACGATTATGCACACACCTACACGACGATTGTTAAGCCTTGGGATGGGCTCATCAACTTTCTCCCAAGGCCGTGTGCGTACAGCTCTGGTGTAGGTCTACAGCTCTGGTGTGGTAGGTATGGTGTAGGTCTGCAGCTCTGGTGTATGGTATATGGTTACATGGTGTAGGTCTACAGCTCTGGTGTAGGTAGGGTTGGTGTAGGTCTACAGTTCTGGTGTAGGCCTGCAGCTCTGGTGTAGGTATTTCGGTAAACAGGATTAAGGAGCGGGGGAGTCACCTAAATATTTCCAGCGTACTAGAACAATCGCCTAGTTCAGCTGATAATGTTGTGCAAACGAAAACTACACACCACGTACTGGCACTTGCCCCACAAAAGCTCGAGTACCAAGCGCATGTGTTGAGGAGCTTGCAGCAGTGTTCAGCACTGCGATGAATGCACGCCAAAGTGTTTGGCCTAGCTTGCTAGTATGTTACGTTCAGTAGCGCATTGCCTATCACTGTCTACCAATGCACTAAGCACCCATACGCTGAGCACCTTGATTATTTAGAGCCCAATGCCCCCAATCTTCTAGACACAACAGCAGAAGTGAGCATTCTGTGGGGTTCACGTTAACGAAGGCGAGGGCACACACAAGAAAAGCACTATACGTGCCCCAGCACTCAAACACTCTCTCAGACCCCAAACACATACACATACACACTCTCTCAGACCCCAAACACACACATATCCATGCAGGAGTGAGCACTCAGTGGCATCAGAAAAAGGGAGAGGCACACACGGCCCGTTGCGTGCTAGCATGTACGTGCGCTCTACCTCAATCATGGACTACAACCCCAGGTAAGGCGCACACACGCACACGCACACACATGTGTATGCATGCACGCATCCACTCATACGCAAACAACACAGATACACAGACATGCACACATGAACACACTTTGTAGCTTTGTAGGGCACCTTATGTAAGTCTAGCTTTACAGGGTTAAGGCGCTTGGTTTTGCATTTCATAACATGACGTGTGAGCATGCAGTTCATTTAAGGACTTCAAGGCAACTGGGTTTAGTCCTGATGTGATGTGACAAACGTATACCCTTCTAACGGCACACGGTGTGTGTAGGCTTGAACGTCTTTTGGTTTCCTTGTAGTGAATGAAACCAGCTACTGCAGTCCTGATGTGCAGACATAGACTCCCCAGTGAACACACACACACACACACACACGGTTTGCGTAAGGGCTTCAGAACTCTGGTTCCTGTCATCCTGATGTGCAAAGTGCATGAGTCAGACTTCCAGGAGGGAGAGGTGGGAGAGTGTAATGTGCTCAGAATTGTGTACGCACAACTGTCATCCTGATGTGCAAAAAAGTGCGCTTCTAATGAATGCGCGCAGTTTGTGTAAGGATTACAAGAAAACCGGGTCCTGCGGTTCAAATCTGCAAAACACATACACACACACTATTGCTTGTTGTTTATGCCCGCAGTTTGTGTAAGGAAACCAGGTCCTGCGGTTCAAATTAAAAACACACACACTATTGCTTGTTATCCATGCCCGCAGTTTGTGTAAGGACTACAAAGAAACCGGGTTCTGCAGCTACGGTGACAGCTGTAAGTTCATGCATGACCGTGGGGACTACAAGATGAGCTGGGAGATTGACAGGGTGCGTGCAAAATGAATTGGAGCATGTCTGGTAACTGATAACTTAACAGGGATGCATCCATGCTTGAGAGGAAGATAGGGTACGTTGATGTATTCATGCCTGAGAGGGAGACTAGGGTATGTTAAAATGGGCATCGTATTTGAGAGAACGGCTTTGCGCAGTGTTTCCACAGACAGATAAACAGCGTGTTGTCCCATTGCTTGCCTCATGCAGTCTTGCAATCAAGTGTATGCTGTTGTCTTATTATTGTTTGTTTGAACCAATTATTTTAAGGTTCAAGAGGGGTTCTTTTGTAAGGCATTTTTGACCTCGTGGTGCAAACAAACGTGAAGTTCTCACATGTAACACGGTGTCTTATTTTTGTGTTCAATGAGGGGTTCTTTGAGTCCCAGCTCATCAGACACTTTTAAGCAAGTAATGCAACAAGTACTCGCATTCAAGGAACACAATGTCTGTCATGCAAACGCCCTGCAAATTGCTTTAGCGATAAAAATGCAGTCCATGCTTGATTGGTTCAGCTTTGCTTCTAGTGGAGGAAGGCTTTCACTAAATACATGGGCTAAACCTCTGTTTTTTCTCTGTTTGCTCAGCAGACATTTCCCAGACAAGAGCTATCCTGCTACTAGTGAATCACTTGCTTTGGTCCCTAATTTTGCGTCTCAGGAGTGGGAGGAGGAGCAGAAGGTAAAGAACGAGCAGAAGATGAGAGCCTTGCAGCGGAGGCAAGAGAGGGGCAAAGGCAGTGATGACGAGGGGAGTGAAGGTGTGTGTAGATGAATGTATTTGTGTTTGTGCTTGTTATTGCATGTTGGAAAGGTGTGGATGTGAATCTGGTGTTGGGAAATTTTAGGCAGCAAGGACGAGGAGGGCTGAGGGGAGTTAATGTGTGTATGTGTGTGTATGTGAGTGTGTGTGTGTGCCTGTGACGGACAGTTTTGAAAGGGCGAGGCAGAGTGTACTTGTTGTATCATGTAACAAATTAATAGGGTTGGCCAGAAACGAAGGAGGTAGCATTACACCCCTTGGCCTCTACGATGGTTTTGTTTGTTGTTGTTACGCTTGAGTGAGTGAGGGCATTTGTCACAAAATAAGTGAAAGCAGGGTGGAGGGCGGTTGCCTGCAGCTACGTGCCCATGCCACGACCTGAGTTATCACGTTATTTTGATACCAGCAAGGCTATCGTCGTAATGCCCTGTGCTTAGGGTTGGCCAAAACCGTATATACCGTAGGTTCACGATCACTTCGGGACCACACATTTCAAAAATTAATTTAAATTTGAGGGGGTCTGGGGATTATTTTCGAGTTCGAATCCATTTCGGGCAGGCCCTGTCAAGAATTAATTTGTGAATTCGAGAGACCCCCACTGTTGGCTGCTGCTGTTGCTGCTGCTGTGCAGGCTGATGGGCAGACTGCCCATTGGCTGCATGGGGAGAATCATTGCTGAGTGCTTGCACAGGTGCTTCCCTCAATCAAAGAAGCAACCTTCTTACCCACTTGTCATCTTCACTAACTCTGTGTGGATGCCCCAAGGGAAGGGCCTGGAGGGCCGGTGAGAGGAGGAGGCTTGTTCTTGGAGCAGCATGCATGGACGCCCCTTCACAGCCGCACCCCTTGCCTTTGCCTCTGCCTCTTCCAGCTCCCTGGGCTGCCTCTCCCTCATCACAGCCGCGCCCCTTGCCTTTGCCTCTGCCTCTGCCAGCTCCCTGGGCTGCCTCTCCCTCTGCAGCTTCTCATGGTCCCTCTGCTGAGCGACCAGCCTCTCAGGGGTTCGAAGAACGGGTTAGGGGTTCACAACCAGGGCACGCTGGGAGCTAATTCTTAAAACCTCCCTGAAAAGCACTTAAAATAATTAATTTACGGCGCGTTTACAACGGCGGGTTAATGGTTAAGGTTAATGAATATTGGAAATACTTAACCCGAATGTGTGTTTACAACGCGCGGTTAAATGTCAGGTTAAGGAAATTCAATCGGGTTA
>Ga0307963_1004649_pt1 | contig 10873 bp, 9 predicted proteins | sample OrgLakmetagen594_FD_201829 | JGI IMG/M metagenome (GOLD analysis project Ga0307963, IMG submission 201829) | Saline water microbial communities from Organic Lake, Antarctica - #594 | ecosystem: Environmental > Aquatic > Non-marine Saline and Alkaline > Saline | place: Antarctica: Organic Lake...
AGACAGAGAGAGAGAGAGAGAGAGAGAGAGAGAGAGAGAGAAAGAGAGGGAGGGAGGGAAAGAGGGAGAGAGAGAGAGAGAGAGAGAGAGAGAGAGGGAGAGAGAGAGGGGGAGAGAGAGAGAGAGAGAGAGAGTGTGAGAGAAACTTGGAGTTTTGGACACCCCATTCTGATGGCTTCCCACGAGAGCACAACAGCAAAATTTAACAATGAACACACCCCCATACAGTGTCTCTTCACAGGAGATATGAGTCCTTATTCTCAGAGGCAAGAGCACAGGATGTTTTTATTTTCTTGCACCAGAACAACAACAAACTCTACTATTTTTAACATGAACTGCCAGCCGCACGTTTTGACTCATGGCTTTATCTGTAAATCCTGTAAATCCTACATGACTGCTGTTTTCAGAGCAGGCTATAGTCGCACGCTTTGACTGAAGGCTTTTCCGTGTAAACCTTGTTTCTTGACATTTGCAAGTTGAGCAGCTCAGAATTAACACCATTTTCTCCATTTCAAGGCTTTGCACATGGCGTGGCTACTAAAAACAATTCTGATTTTCCTTCTAATGCCCTTTTAGGCTGGCAATTGTAACGTGCTCTACCTCAGAGAAAAGAAGCATCCAGCTCCTGTTTCCTGCTTATTCTCTCCGGATTAAAGAAAGAACATGCCGCAATGTTCTCTTTCTAAATTTGGAACGGCCTAGGAAAAAGATGATACAGCTGTCTTGGTTTGTTACAGCAGTATTGTGTGCTCACAAGTGTCTGACTTGCAATATCTTGCTGATCGCAAGCATTTGGCCAGGCCAGTCTCAATTCAGTTACAATTCAAGAAAATCTAACAAATATACAAAGGAAAATTTAACAAACACCAAGCTGGTTCCTCACACCAAGCTGGTTACTTGTTTACAGTGACACCCCCCAAGCTGCATGCTAACCTTTTCCCCCCAAGCTGCATGCTAACTTTTTCCTTTATCAACTTAAACAAGTGAGGACCTTCATCTCGCCTCTGGTGGTACGCCACGCTCGTTTGCAGACTCAGCGAGTGTCTTGGATGACCGACTTAGGCCCTGCCAGGTTGATTGGCACGTGCCCAGCAAGCAAGTGGCCATTGTGTGCTGGTGATGTTGATCTTTGTTGCAAGCAAGCTTTGTACCAACATCACAGTACAATGTTCATCAGCAAAACAGGAAAATGAGACGCTTTACACCTATTTGAAGCCCGAGAAAGTCTGAAGGAGACACTGCATAGCTGAAGAATTCCATTGTGATGCTTACATAGTAACATGGCGTGCATGATGCTTAAGCATTTATTTACTGCAAAGAGTAGACACGCTTACATTGACAGTCCGTTGCAGCATGAGGGGACACGATACCTCATTTTTATTATGTTCCCCCCTCTTTGTGAGCTGCATTGCTACCTACTTATAATTGACATCTTATAGATATAATTATGAATGTTCCCCATGTTACCTATCCAGCACTATTAGCAACTCTCAGGAGCCGGTCTCAGGTCAAGCATGCAACCCTCTGGATCCCCTTTGATATTTTTCTTGTTTTTTGGTGGAGTTTTATGGTACCCAGTACCAAAGTGGTTCCTCTTTCTTAAAAAAATGTGGGAAGCGTTTTTTTACTGCCTGCACAGTTTTTCTTTTTTATTTAGGGGGAGACTTGTCCAACCTTGTTTCCCACACAACTACTCACCCGTACGTAGTCTGCAACTTGGGGCTGCTCAGCCACGATGCTGCGTGCATCAGCCTCAGCACGGACGCAGATCGGGTCCAGGTGGTGCAGGCCGCTGCAAGACAAGTGAAAGAGTACAGAAATGAGCATGGCACAAACAGCAGCTTCTTCACAATCACACCACAAGGGGCTGTCTGTAAGCCACCGACTGCATCTAAAAAGTTCATGATCTGAAACCACCACACTCACAAGGGCTCTTCAATCTGGACGCCAATCTCATCAATCCCTAACAGCAAGGAGCTGATGAGCACAGCCACCGGGATACAGCCCCAACCAAAGGCAGGGAACAGCACACTGTAGGTACAAATGTGTACATTGAATGGGTACGTGAGCATACCACAGGTTGCTTGTCGCTTAATTATGTGTAAGTGCGCCTTGGAGTACTGAATACTGGCATTCACTTTTTGAGTGTCATCTTTTTGGCAAAGCCCCCCTCATAAGGCGTGAGCCCCTAGTGTTGTCTATGTCCCACCACACTTCACGCAGGCCTTCCCAGGCTCATTTTTTGCCACGCACTACTTGTTAAGGCTGAGTTCAGACATCATGGACAGTTTGGGCACCGTGCTCGCACCTGCCCTCTCAACAGACAGGGAACAGCAGCAGCAGGAGCAGCATATCCTCCCGTCTGCTTCAGCAAAGGCTGCTCCAGCACAGCATCGTGAACACCACTGCAGCATCTGTGGGGCAGCACAGGCACACACAGGCACACACGCACACATAACGCACGCGCACACACACAAAAATACACACACATACACACACACATACACACACACGCATGCGCACTAACATACAAGCACAAACGCGCGCAAATACTCACAGGCGCGCACATGCACGTACACATGCACACGCACAAACACATAGACACACGCGTGCGCTCACATACAACGCCCAAACACACAGGCACACACACACTCACGCACACATGCATATGCATGCACACGTTGCGCGCATGATGGGCTTCGCCAATTTTTCAGCGCCGCTAGCGACGCTCTCTCACTTGTCACATGTGTTTTATCAATGTCCAGTATTATAAAAGCCACGTACTCACAAAGGGAGGGTGTTGATCCACACAAACAAGAAGCGTGAGGAGTGCCTGCGATTCAGGGATGACAGTGGGTTAAGAGGAAAGAGGAAAGAAATCCAGTCAATGACAGTCTCGATGAATGCAAGGAGGAGAAAGCAAAAGAGTTGTGCTCATACAATAAGTGAGTTCTGGGTAAGGCCATAGCATAAGTTTAAAGTATTGCTGTCAGAGCGTACCTTGTATAGGGCAAAGGCATGGGCGTGCGCATGATCCGCTCACACATGCCTGTAACACAAACGAGCAGTACAATGATAGTGCCGTAAGTACCATAGTTGCTTTCCTTATATATGACTTGCGCATGTTGGGTAAGTGCAGCAAATGCTTGCCTGTTGCACGCCTAGCAGTGTTCCTCATAGTACCAAATCACCCGTATCTACAATTGGGTGCTTAAAACACATTTTTGGCACAGTTGTGACAGGGAATGTTCCTTTATTGTTAGATCAACCACATGTACACGGATGTGTCATGATTCACGCACACACAAAGAACTCACCAAGGCAATCATAAAACATTTGCACATTTTCCATGAGCATCATGCGCTCAATGCTGTTAATAGGGGCCTGCAGTGATACCTCTGCCAGCATCGAGATGCTCTTGACGACCTGTATGTGTGATTCAGGCAATGAAAATTGCGTCATTTGCAAAAGACGACCAGACTTGACTTCTAAGGCAGCAAATATTTTCCTTCTCCCTTCTCACAAGTTTGCACTTCTGAAACTGAAGAGCACTGAGGATGCCGTTAGCCTAGCAGGCTTTCAAGCAGCATAAAAAAATACACACATGCACTCTGCATACACACAAACACACACAAGTGCAAACGCAGAGCTCTACCTTGTGCTGGCTTTTCATAACCGTGTCAAGATCCTTGGGGTCAAGCACCTTCTCTAGATTTGTTTCCAATGGACGTGCCACCAGCTTTCCCTGCATTACAGAATTGAGTGCAAAAGCCAACGCTTCGTTATCAACTTGTGCAGTCAGGCCTCCAAGGGCCCTGCAGATCTCAAAGGACGCACACACGCAACCTACATGCACAAAAAGGCACTAAATTGTGCCTAACACCTAAAGGAAACATGTTACACCAGCAGTTGCGTGGCTAAGGAAATAGCCATGTTCTCACCATGTATATGATGCGTGTTTTGATGACGGCACTCAATGGACACACAGCTACAGCAGCTTGATGGCATACATATATACAAGCACTTACACAAACGCACATTTAACAATAATATATTCACCTGCAAGTGCGCCTCCAAGGTCCGAGTAAAGGCAATCGACCTGCGTTTCTCATGCAAAACACAGACAGTAATAAAATCAATTTGACTGATTAGCTGGTGCATCAACACCGCTGTTTAAAACGCAGGAGACAAAACCACAAAAACGGCACTGACCAGCTCATCACGCCTTTCCGGTACTGCTGCGCATTTTCTGGAATGTAGACAGCAGCCTGTAACAGGTTATCGACATGTTGTCCAAAGTCTCGTGTGTGAACACAGGGTCCAGAAGTGCAGATGATGGAATCTACACACGGCAGTGAAAAAGGAAAGGGTGCTGCAGACAAACAGGAACCAGATCCTTGAGACGTTTTATTAATTTTACCTGTGTGTTGATATCCCTGACTCGGTTTAGGATGGTGCCCCAGATCTTTCTGGCTTCCCACCACCTGCTGTAACTCTGATTTGTGCGGTATACCTGAGAGCAGAAAGAAGCGCTTACAAAAGAGCAGCGGCACCACAAGGATCCATACAAGCCTCAAATATTTTTTGATCTGGAAGCCTATTGTGCTTGTCTTGGTGCAAATCGAGCCCGCAATCAAGAGGTTTTGAACTAGTCTACGTGCAAGTTGACACAGCAAGTCGTCACAGCAAGTTGACACACGCACAGCAGGTTGACACAGCAAGTTGACACAGCAGGTCGACACAGCAGGTTGACAAAGCAAGTCGTCACAGCAAGTTGACACGCACAGCAGGTTGACACAGCAGGAAAGAGGCCCTCACCAGAAGCAAGGAGACAGCAAAGCTCGTCAGCCCCAAGGGAGTGTTGTTAGGCATGCAAATACTGTGTACCAGAGCAACATCGTTCAGGAAAACAGTGAGGATTACAGTGAGGAGCATAGGGCCCGAAACAGGAAGCTCTAATAATTTCCAGGTCCCGTTTTTCAGCTGATATCCTCTATATTTGCAGAGGCGTGCTAAAAGAACGTTCAACTCACTTTTTGTTGCTCCAGATAGGGGCTTATTGCACAAAACAGGCCTTCTCTTGAATGCAAAGTCGTACGACATAATATTCTGGTGCTGTACTCTTTGAATCTGCTGATGTCCAAAACACACAAATTATAAAATGTAGCTGTTTCACCTGGGATACTCAGCAGGAAGCAAGCCCTGCATGCGAGCTGTCTCCCATCCACAGACCACCACAGACGTTGCAACCACACTGGCTAGTGGGCCATACAGAGCCCTGATAATGCGCGAGCTGGAATCAAGGCAAAAAAGGTTGGAGGTGACATATGGTCAAGAAAATATTGTCATACAGGTATACAAGTTTGTCGATCAACCACAGTTATGAAAGCTCGCTGTGTTCAAAACCAACCAAAAATTCCCTGCACTGACTTACTCAAAGGTTGACTGCAGGTACTTGGCAAATCTGTCCGCAGTCAAGTATTCCTCCCAGTATGGGGGGTCGGCCACCTATGAATGACAACATTCTTATTTATTCGTGCCTTGTGAGAAAGGTGATGTGTGACGTGGATGAATAATGAGGGGAATTGCTTATAATTATTCAATTAGTGACACTGTTGATGTGAATGATACACGGTGCATGGTGTAAGATGATGAGCGTGTGCTGGCAAGTGACTAACAAGTGACTAATGGCGCATTTACAACGGCTGAATTAATATTAAATGAAAATGCATTACTTCAATTTTACAACGAGTGAATTAATGGCCGGATTGATGAGTTAACGTGAATTATTCTTAATCCAGGGAGGGGGTGTCAATTTAGGATTAATGGCGTAAAGCGCCGAAATGACCACGGTATAAAACGCCCTACAATCTAACAAAGTCTGAGCTACATGGCCCCTGGAATCTCGGGCCAAATTAAGCCTCTGGCTCAACTTTGACCGCCCAAACATCCGCTCTTCCGACTTCCTGCAGCCTGATCAATGGTTTTTAGATCATTGCTATGCTGCTCGGAGAGAAGGCAGCGAAAAGAGGGTGAGCAAAAGTGGCGGAAATCAAGGTGCATTGTAAACATGCATGGATTAATGCTTGGATTCATGGTGTTCATTAATACGCCCCTGGATTAACTAATCTAAATTCGTTGTAAACACGCCATAAGTTGCTGATTAACACCCTTCCAGGATTTTGGGGGCGGAGGGAGGGCGCAGAAAATGGCAAGAAAATGGCAAGTTTAAAAAACCTAACATGACATGTGTTAAATGTACTGATCCATGCCAGCAAAGTTACAACCAGCACTTCCGCTCTGCTGCTTAGCAAGCAAATTGTAGAGTTCATTGTAGGATGCAGGCACTAACAAGCTGATTGTTTTGCCTCTCCAATGTACTCACAGTGCGTCTGTACAGCCTGCTCTCTAAGAGCTCCTTTCGCACGCTGCTGCCGCCCGCCACCCCCACAGCAACGCTCGGCCGACCTGATGTCCTGAGGTGAAGCCCCGCTGGTCGTCCAGGAGCCTGGGTTATGTGGGCATGTAATGTCAGATAGATGCGCTTGATTTATTTGCTCAGGAGTGCAGGACTGTATCAGCCTTGTCTTGCTCTCAAAGTATACTTGCCAGAAATACTCTTGGTTGGTCGCCTGGGTTCTGTTCGTGTTACCTCGAGTTGTGTAGAATAGTGTAGTGTGAACAGCAGGCAGAACTTCACAAACGGCTGAGTTGCCTAACAGTTACCGTCACAATATCACACCTGTGTGACACTCTTCACTTCCTTAACGTAAAACTACTAGGTGCGCGAATAATGCGGGTGTGAACTAGGTGTAGTAGGGTGCGTTGTAAATTTTCCTACGCTTGCAAAATTGGCCCTGTTCATGCCAAGTGCCTCTCATCAAACAACAAATGTTGCCTTTGCCCCCAGCTCTCATTGATTATTAGCTACTTACTTCATATGGTAGCGAGATTGCGACTTCAACATTACACGATATATCGATATATCATACCTGACGCTCGGCTAAGTTCAGACGAGTTGCGTGGCAACGACTTGGAAACATGGCAGCAGGAGCAGACGGGCAGCAGGGGCCCACTCGTGCCGCGCCAACGAAGTTGCTCGGCAGCATTATTGTCGACTTGAGTGTTTGCTGAGTTTCCGAATAGGTATTATTTTTGTATGTAATAAAATGCGGGTTTTTATGTGATAAAATGGCTGAAGGTTTTTATATAAAAAAATGGCTGGGAGTTCCTCGACGGCTTATTGTTTCTCTCGAAGTGATAAGTACACAGATATGACTGCCCACTTCAAAAAGGAGCAGAATGACACCCTTTCTATTGTGGAGGGGGTCAGGAAAGGGGGCCCTTGAAATAGTTCCCTTTCCTGGCAAATTGCCCCCGTTCCCGGCAAATATCTTTTGTGGGTGCACAGACTCATTTCTGCTTAACATTCCAGGCCTCCTCGGGGGTAGAGTGGGCAGAGTAAATCTGGCTCTCCCCTGCCTCTTTTTTAGTATTAGGATGTTCTTCTTACAAAAGACAGGAGGCTTTGATACCAAACTGCAAGGGTACAATATCTAAATGAGGGTCCTGAGACCGTGCCTGCAGCTATTCACAACCTAGAGAGTTTGTTATAGTCTTGAGAGTCTGTTGCAGTTTGTTAGGTGATCTGGTGAACTGAGGAGGGCTGCACGAGAGCTGTGGACGTCCCGTCTACGGCGAGAGGTCAGATAGAATTAGGTTTCGAAAGCCTTTTATTATTTCGAAGGGGTGGACTGAGGCCCCAAGAGGATTGTTTTTTGCATGCTCCACTCCCCGCATATATTTACCGCAATTGACAAGCTTAAATATCAGGGCTGTGCTTATACGCCGTATCTCCATTTTCAGACCGTACATACGGTACGGTTACGGTACGGTACGGTCCAAAACCGCATAACAGTCAAAATGAAAATACGGTACGGTTCCGGTACGGTACGGTACGGGAAACCGGTCGACCGTACAAGCTTGCATGGCCACCCGTTTTGAGGCGCGTGCCCGCCCGCCATTCCAAATTTCCGTCCCAACAACTATCATTATATTATATTTATAATTTAGGAATGAAACAAAGATGAATAGAGGCCCAACACAAAAGAGGCAAAGGCAGGCTTTGGGGGAGGCCAGCCTGCCTGACCCCCAAAGCCTGCTGAGGGCCCCTGCATACCCCTCTGCAGCAGGCCTTCAAGTGGGCCAGATTCTTTTTGGTCCTTTTTAGAGCCTTCAAAACAGTGTGGGCTTACTTAGCCATTTGCAGAGCTGAAACAAAGCTCAATTTTAATTTTTTGATTGAGGCTTTCAAAGTTTGGACCGTACCGTACGCCGTACCTTACTTTACCGTATATACGGTCTAAAACCGTATAAATACGGCTGTACGCCGTATTTCCGTACCGTACCGTATAACTGTACACCGTACCGTACACCGTAGTGGCACAGCCCTGTTCAATATGTGCATCAAAATGCAACTTTTTAATGCACTGTTGTACGACCCTTGGCCAATTGGAGCAAGCTTGCCTGATACGCTGCGGCGTGAACCCCAATTTTTGCTGCCTTTTGCTGCCAAATTGATGCTTCGAAACTGTAACAATACACATACTCTCCAAATGTCCAGACCGGTGTCTCAGACTTAGACGTTTACTTTTACAATACAAACTCACCTACTGTTTGCCTCCTTGTGGTAAATAAAGCTTATTGCCAGTTATTGCATTGAAAATTAGGTGAAAACACTACACGGTTGGTGAGATTTCAAAGTTATGTGCTATTTTCCATTGAGAGCGTCCATCTCTCTTAGATTTTTGCCCTACGTATGGGCTTAGTCCAGTAAATCTGTACAAATATAAGGAATATGACAATTGAGGCGTAACTTAGTGCTAAGCAGCATGCAGCATCAAGATCATGAAAACCATCAACAAAACAGGCTCCTAGGATCCTGCTTTGTCTCTATTAATATAGGCAGCAGTGAACAGCTGGCTATGCAAAATCTTCAGATTCTGATACAGCTGAAACTAAGACTATACCAGTGGCTCTTTCCATCCCGCTTCTCAGACACAAACAGGTTTACCTCCAGCCATCCAGATGCTGTGTTGGTCGCTGCAAAATCAAAAAAGCGACAAGACTGCTAGTGATGGAGGGGGGTGGGTTCTTAGGAGGGGCAGGAGGGGCAACTGAGGGAGACTGGGAGCATCTCAGCAGCTTCGCCAGCCATCAGCGAATACACCTTCCTAAGACAGCTCCGGCCCAAAGCTCCCAGCATCCTTCAACGTGACATCCACCTCATTAAGATCAAGTACTGTGAGGACGCTAAACCTCATAACCAGTTAACCACCACGCAGGAACAGCATGAGGGGCCATGCACCATCCTGCAAGGAGCCACACCATCCTACCTGGCAGTGCACATCCTGCTGCTGTATGCCGTGCAGGTACTGACTTCCTCACACATTGCCACTAGTGGTGTTGCCCCTTGGTTGGTTTTTTGTCTCAGTTGCAGTGTGCACACGTCCTCCTGTGTCGTGCTGTTCATGTAGGCACTGGTCTCTCTGGACATTGTTGGTGCTCCTTCGCCCTTTTAGGCCATGGTCTTGTCTCTCCTGCAGTGCGAGAATGCCTCTTTAGGGTCTAGACTATTTTTCCAACTATACTTAAAACCTGCTGATTGTACTTGAAATCACAGATAAACTGAGGCCTTTGTCGCTGAAGCCTTGTCGCTGGCAGTGCTGCTCACGCTTCAGATTCACATGCTCTTGGGTGTTCGCGTAATTTTCCTTGTGTGTGTACACGAATATGCTGAGAGTTAAGGCAGCGAGGCTGCCGAACTTGCCTGGCGAAATGTTCAGTGAATGGTCTATGTGTAGGCAGAGCTCCAACTCGCTGTCCAGTGAACTACATCCGCAGGTTGTTGACTCAAATTATAATGAATTTATAAAGAACTCCTGACAATAGGGTTATAAGCCCTTACTTTATGAGGTGGTTATTTATGCAACATATAATGTTACACAACAGGTTTGTCTCCACACGCAAATCCTCATCACTGCCCCCCTCATCGTTGCCCCCCTCTGTGCTGCTCTCTTCTTTGCTGCTCCCCTCAGAGATCTATCCTCCCCCTCACTGCTTTCACATTATAACAAGCTAAGATACACCAGAGGATGGAGAAAAAGAACGACTAGGGCCAAGCAAAGTGTCACGCCCAATTGTTGGCAGTGGCGATTCGTGTGATTTAATTAGTTGGTTTTTCAGTTGAGGTTGTTTTTGCCTAGTCTCGTTCAATAAGCTGGAGAAGCCAGTTTATTGAAGATAGCATTTTCTGGTTTTGATATTGCGGTAATCAATTAGCTCAGTACACTACACAATGCTCAACCAGATGGTTGAGTAAACTTCCCAGCCCTGGGGAGGAGAGGCGCGGCAGCCGACTATAGTGTGTGTGGTATAGTATACGTCAGTGTGTCAAGTAAGTCGGATATGAGAAACAGCAGAGAAAGAGAGAGAGTATCAGGAGAATTGCAGTCTGTAGTGCAGTTCCCAGCCTTTGCTCGAGAGAGACTCGACCCTGGCTTAAAACCATTCTTCAATAAACTATAGATTGTTGTGCTGAGACTTAAACTTTGCAGTGACAGTGATTTGCTATGACAAAAGCTTTCTGCCTGCTGTCAACGGCTTGTCTTCCAGTGCTCATCACATTCTTGCATGCCCTTTTCACCAGGTCATTGATAGAATTTATAATACTGGGTGAGCTTGTTTAAAAAAAAAAAAAATAGAGCCACTGTACTCGTTGCAGTGGCTCTCTCAATTTTTGTCGGGTCTGGCGACCTGTGTTGGTTATGCATGGTTATCAGGAGACCAGCCTCGCCGTCTCCTCTTCACGTGG
>Ga0307963_1004650_pt1 | contig 10873 bp, 9 predicted proteins | sample OrgLakmetagen594_FD_201829 | JGI IMG/M metagenome (GOLD analysis project Ga0307963, IMG submission 201829) | Saline water microbial communities from Organic Lake, Antarctica - #594 | ecosystem: Environmental > Aquatic > Non-marine Saline and Alkaline > Saline | place: Antarctica: Organic Lake...
GGGCGTGGGTGTGGGTGTGGGTGTGGGTGGGGGTGTGGGGGTGGGTGTGGGTGTGGGTGTGGGTGTGGGTGTGGGTGTGGGCGTGGGCGTGGGTGTGGGTGTGGGTGTGGGTGTGGGTGTGGGTGCAGGTGCGGGTGCGGGTGTGGGTGTGGGTGTGGGTGTGGGTGTGGGTGTGGGTGTAGGTGTAGGTTCAGGTGTGGGTGTGGATGTAGGTGTAGGTGTAGGTGTAGGTGTGGGTGTGGGTGTGGGTGTAGGTGTAGGTGTAGGTGTAGGTGACGGCAAATGTGTGTGTTCAATTGCACAAGTGTACAGCTTGCTTTATGTATACCTAGGGTTGGCATAACTGTAAGTACCCGTGCATGAAATACACCGTGTAAATAGACCTAGCATGCATGACCGCGTTTTCGGAACGTATATACACTGTTAACATTTGGTCCTGGCTAACCCTATGTATGTATGTATGTGTGTGTGTGCTTCAGCTCCAGTATAGGCAGCTTCCTCCACTCTCACATTCTCTTCACGCCCCTTGTGCTTGATTGTGCAGGCATCTATGTGTATGTGTTCATGTATGTGTTCATGTATGTATGTGTGTATGTGCTTGTGGGTATGCGCATTGTTGGTGCCTATAAGAAACTATTCAGATCCATACTTTGAGTGGTTCAAGATTAAATTGCACCACCCCAGATGTCTTACCAGAAAACCTAGATGCTGTATCTCTGCATGCAAGTACAGGAAATATAGATCTGGTCGAAACAGACTAGACATAAACTAGATCAAAATTGCATGTACCGTACCAAAATTATATCACCCCGCAAAAATAATGCTTTTGAGGGGTGCGGCTAAGTGCGGACAGAAAAATAAATAAATAATTTTAGGCCTGCGGATTGGTGAAAATGGCCTAAATTGGTGAGAATGGCTTAAAAATGGCCTGCGGATTGGATTATAATAAATATTGAAGGGGGTGCGGATTGGTTGCGGATTTGCAAAACTAAATATTTTTTTTTGGGGTGCGGGATGATTAAATTTTGTTACGGTAAGTACAGAAAATCTAGATCTGATCGAAACAGGCTAGACACAGACTAGATCAAGACACAGACTAGATCAAAACACAGACTAGATCAAAACAGAAAATCTGTATCTATGCAATGCAAGTACAGAAAATTTAGGTCTGATCAAAGCAAACTAGACACAGACTAGATCGAAACACAGACTAGATTGAAACAAAATTTGAAACTGAAAATACGTATATCTGCATGCAAGTACAGAAAAAGACCACAGCGCACACAAGCCCATACATACACACACACAAAGAACACACACACACGCTTCCAAACACACACTCACACATGAGCACACTTACACATGAGCATACTCACACATGAGCACACAAACACTAATGTCACTCTCGTGCAAACGTATGCAAGCTTGATTGCACCTCGCTCAAAGATTCACAAGCACACCTAAATGTACACCTCAACCAAACTCACACACAAACACACACACATACACACACACACACTTGCGCACACACTCAGCATTCACCTGACATTTTCATTGCAGGTTAGCCATCGGGCCGCCGGCAGCCCCCATTGCAGTGCAACATCAGAGTACCTGTCAATGTGGCGTCAGGTATAGGCCAGTGGCTGGTGTGTGTGTGTGTGTGTGTGAGCGTGTGTCTGTTTGTGAGTGAGTGTGTGTGTGCGCGTGTATGTGTGTGCGTGCTTCTGTGTGCGTACGTGAACGTGCACGTGTGTGTGCGTGTGTGTGTGTTTGTGCGCATGAACATGTAAATGTAAACCCACTCTCTCGATCAATTCTATGCTGTGCAAGTGCAATTCATTAAGAAGAATGTTTGGGTTTCTGGTGATTTGGCTGGGCTGAATCCTTGCCTAGCAGTCGCACTTTTTGACTGATGGCTTAATCTGAACTTTTAAATATTTATCACAAGGGACTGCACGCCGCAGTTTACAAGGCATGTGTGTGTGTGTGTGTGTGTGTGTGTGTGTGTGTGTGTGTGTGTGTGTGTTCCCAGTTCCAACTTTATTCCTTTAATTTTGTAGCAATTACTAGCAATCCAGGCGTGCCTATGTTGTAAGCATATTGGGTTCTCCAGTATCCTGGAGTAAGTAGTAGCCCTCTGTTCAGAGGGCTACTACTTGAACATCTGCTGCTGCACATCTTTTGTAGGTGTACCGCTCAAACGGGTTCAGAGGCTTTTATTCTGGAATCGTGACGGAGTATGCAAAGGTGAGTGGCTGCGGTAACTCTTAAGCTAGAGAAATAGATCAGGATAGAGAAGTAAATGAAGTCAAAGAGACGTAGCGTGCAAAGGTGAGTGGCTGCGATAACTCTTAAACTAGAGAAATAAATCAGGATAGAGAAGTAAATGAAGTCAAAGAGACGTAGCGTGCAAAGGTGAGTGGCTGCGATAACTCCTGAACTGATGTGGAAGGAGGAAAAGTGTAGTCAAAGAGACGTACCCTTTCCAGCACTATTATCAACTCTCATCAGTAGCCGTTTCAGGTCAAGCATGCAACCCTCCTGATCACCATCGCTATTTGTTTTTGTTCTTTGATGGAGGAGTTCTACGGTACCCAGTACCGAAGTGGCTCCTTCTCCTTATTAATGCGTGGAGTGGATTTTACTGGTTACATAGCTTTTCTTTTTAAGTAAGCTTACATCAGTGTGCACTCCTGTGTGCTTGCAGGTTCTGCCTGGTATGGCAATAGCTTTCACTGCGTATGAAGGCATAAAGGAGCTGCTGAAGGACGCATTGCCATCACAGGGAGATTCGTGATCTGCATGTGTGAGATTGCGCAGATCTGTCTGGAGAGCACACCTCAGTAGCACGCACAAATTTCGCACATATCACTGGTGCTGGCTAGTGGTGGAAGTCGTGGCAGCTGTCTTGCCTGGTCAAACATGCAAAGCGAAAAGTGAAGCATCCCCCTCGTTGCTGCAGTAACCTGCATTGTTTGCACTGTAAAGAGAGCTTGCCCTGAAAGGAAATGCATGCCCAATCATCAAAGGTGGACAACCACAGCCTCGCTCTGTTTTGTATTTCTGCGTAGGCGTGGCTCAAGAAGAAAAGAAAAGAAAAACAACACAGGCAGCAACACTCCCTGCATCAATTACGAAAAGGAGACACATTAGCTCAACAAAGGCTCAGTCCCTTCGATTTTGATAGTTGTAAATTGGTTTTTAGCTCTGTGTGAGAATTGTTTGAAAAGAAAAGAAAAACTACGCAGGCAGTGAAAATTACTCCCCACATGAAGTTAAGGAAAAGTAAGCCACTTTGCTACCGAATACCGGAAAACTCCTTTACCGCAAACAAAAAAGAAAAAGCAATGGGGATCAAGAGGGTTGCAGGCTTGGCCTGAAACCGGCTCCTGATGAGAGTTGATAATAGTACTGGAAAGGGCACGTCTGGTATGGACAAGTTTAGCAGCAAAGTTCACAGAGTGCACATGGAGCTTGGAGGCAAGCTTCTTAACTCTTTGAGAATCGAGACTTAGTTCCTTGAAAAGCTTCAGAGTGTGTGTTTTAGATGGTGCCACCCACACCCGAAAGGATGATGTGGAGAGTAACGGAGGCTCCTTGGAGAATGTTGAAGAGATCTTTGTGCTGTTCCTTTGCGGTGTTCAGCTGGTTCTGAGGTCTGGTGTCTTCACAATACTTGATCTCAACGAGGTCGATGTCACGTCGAGATTTGCTGAGGTCTTTAGGTCGGTGCTGTCTGGGGTTGGTGGCTCTACTGGTGGCTGGCGGTGCTGCTGAGGTGCTCCCAGTCTCCCTCAATTGCCCCCGCCACTTCGAAGAACCCACTCCCCTACAGTAGTTTGTTGTGTTTGTGTTTTTGCAGCGATGGGAGTAACCAGCTCAAAATTTGGACGGCTGCAGGTAAATCTGTCTTCATCTGGGAAACGGGGTGGGAAGAGCCATTTGGGAACAAATCTACTTTCAGCTGTTTCAGATTCGGAGATTTTGCATGGTCTGGTCATCCGTTCGTTGCTGCCTATGTCTTTGGAGACAATGCATGATCCTAATTAGCCTGTTTTGCTGATAGTCTTAAGGATCATGCGGCATGCTAAGTTGTGTCTTTCGGTGATCATGTTCCTTATTTGCGTGTGTTGGCACCCAGAAAGGATGTGCAAGGTACTGTCTACCTGTGGGCAGAGGGGGCAAGTTTGACTTGTTGAGAGTTTGAACAATACCGCATTTTGATTTATGTGAGACGGAAGCAACGGCTCAAGCAACGCACCGCGGAGATGGTTATCAGGAATGTCTAAAAAAAGGGCGACTTTGTTACAAGAGAGCCATCTAAGCTGGCCGAACAACCAAATGCCTGTAAAACCGTTGCTCGCATTATCATTCTTCCGTCACTCGCATTATCATTCTTCCGTCACTCGCATTATCATTCTCCCGTCACTTTCTACAAGGTGAAATCTCTCTGGTATTATTGGCAATGAGGGTGCAGACCACCTAGCACACAAAGCAGCAGTCAATCAAATCTCTGACATTTCTCTCCCGCCAGTTACCGACCCCTTCTACGACCTGTTCTGGCTAAGCGTTCCAAACAAAGTTGGCTCTTATGCAGAAAAGCTACAAGTTTGGACTAAACTGCTAGACAAATTAAAACATCACATGCACGCCCACCATTACCTTGGTGAAGCTACACAGATACTCTGCTTTACAAGCTCTGGCAAAAATTGCATGATACGCCTCAGCGTGCAGCACAGCCCGACTCTCACATACAGCAACCTAATGCAAAGCCCCTTGCTCATGCTTAATTCAGTAACACATTCTGGTCCATGCCAAATGTGACTTTTCAGGAGCAGGAACAAGTCCTTAAGTACAGGATGGACACGATACACACAGACAAGCACACCAAACGGTTTAGCCATACGACAGGGCCTGCCACATGCCCTTTGTGATGAGACAGTGCTCCACACATACTTCTTAGGTGCAACAACCATACTCTGAAAAGAATGCACATAAACCGACACCACCACGCAGTTAGCCTTTGTGGTTAAGAGATCAGCAAAGGCAAACTGGGCTCAGCAATTGTTACAATGGATACTTGTAACAGTGAAAAGTTATCTGACCTAAACATTCAACCCCTGATGACATTGAAAGAAACATTCCTGACTGGATTTTCCCAACACAACAATAATTTCCAACTAGACATCAAAGCCGTCCAGATGGCGTGTTAGGTTTTGCTCATTGAGGGAAGAGGCAGGCACTTGGATCCCAAACAGATTCCCACTAGGGACAGAGACATACATCTTGTATAATTCAAATTCTGCTCAGACTTAATCCCGCAACAGACATAAGAATAAGCGCACAACCAACATCAACCTCTTGTCTAGCATCTACAAACAAGGAGCCTCCGAGGCAGCTCTTGAAACAACAAAGTCACACGTCATGTTATATTTCTTGGAGTCGGGGGCACTATCTTCATCAGTACACCATAACTTCTCTACTAAACTTGGGCATCCCCACGCACAAAGTGCACCAACTAGCTACTAAACTACATTGCCATGCATTAAAAACTTAAATCACAAAAACAAGACACAAAATACACTTTAACAACAACAACGTTGATATTGGGGGATCTGGAAGGGGGGTTACTGGTAGAGCGGCTGGCTTCAGGAGGGCTAGGCGCAGGCCGGATCGCTTGGCTGACAACCCGCCGGATCCTCATTAGTCTCTGTTGTTTCTATTTTTTGTTTTTTGGTGGGGCTCTGGCTAGTGTGAGCACTAGTTGAGATCTTTCCTTAATTCACGCTATTGACTTCCAGTGTAGACTTTATAAATCCCAGGCACAATCACAAGATCCGTCCATGCCACTGATTTAGCATGACATACCTGCGTGGGATTTGACTTTGTAATAATCAATGGGTTATGGTGACTGGTGGATTGCTTTGGCAATGGACTGAAGGACATTTCCCTGGATGTGGTGGCAGTGGAGATTTGGGTGTGAAGAAAGCTGTTTCTGATTTGGTGCATTGAGGTGAGGCACTGATGCCTATCAGCCCAACACATGTGGCTGCCGGTTACCCCCTTTGTAAACCCTTTGTAAACCCTTTGTAAACCCTTTGGTGCATTGAGGTGAGGCTGTCTGTGTCTATATGGGAGTTGCCGCGATTGCGGCTGCTGTAGCTGCTAGTTTTTTTCAGCAGCTTAACCCTTTTTGCTGCAACAGGTCAACAACCAACTTGTTCATGATCTCCTTTCTCAGCAGAACAATAGACATTTTCTTTTTCTTTCTGAGCTTATGGATTTATTTGTGGCTGGACGAGACCAGTCAGCAGCCAATCAGCCAAACAACCTGGCTGAAGGTCACCCCCCATTGTAACCATTGTAACCATTGTAACCATTGTAGCTGCTAGTTCTGCTAGTGGGATGGTGTTGGTTATGCTTACGCCTCTTAGATTCACGTAGTAGGATTCGTTTAGGTAAAGGTGGTACACACGTGCACCTGATCCGGTGCATTGCCCTTCTACTTCGTGTTTGGCTGCCATCAGGTCTAGGGATGGGAATAATTTTAACATGGCTTCTACTCCCCAATCCTAATTCGCAGCAACGGCAAAAGATGCAGTCTAAACTACTCCGACCCAGCAACTACCACGCGCCGCCAATAGAATTCCAACAAACACGTATCAAACTAAATCTGCCAATAAAGCAAGAAATGTCGCCTGTAATAACCTAGCAGATGGTGCTGCCAATCCATACCCCCTGGCTATGAAATCAAGAGACATGCAACCAAACAAATGTGATATACATCTGATCAAAATCACTGTGTAATCACTTCCCCTACCCAACAGCAGAAAAAGCAAAAAACAAGCATATGCTGAAAAGAAAAGAAAAGACTCCGCTGGTAGTGATAATGTAGCCAGCACAATATAGGTGGCTACATAGGTGCCCGCACCAGGCAACCTCCCACCGCGCAAACACACGAAACAGAAAATTAGTGTGGGTCAGGGGGGTTGTGTGCCGTGGCACCCAGACCCGCACCTTGACTGTTCGATTAGTTCTATTGCAGCGCCACTATGCATCTTTTTTCTAGTGAGTGTAGGTGCATGTCTGATGGAGTGTTCATTCAGGCTTTGTGTCAGCTTTATTACTTGTGGCAATCTAAATTGGTCTACCAGAGGATTGTCTGTATGGTCTTTGTGAATAGTCCCCATTACTCCGACGAGGATCACATGGAGCTTGACTTCCCTATATCCCTGTCTATGTATAACGCATAAGCAAAAGCACAGCACGCCGTGGTCCTCATGCCACAGCCCTCATGAAATTTAAATCCTACATGCAATCAGATCCGCAACAAAAACCATACAGATGAGACAAGAGATTGAACACAACTTCCACAAATATCTCCTGAGTAGAAATCCTGGTGGTGTGCAAGCTTCTGCTTCCCGACCACCTGAATTTAATGAAAAACTTCTTGTAACTTATTTTCTAGGTGGGATGTGTGCCTCTGCATCCATTGGGTGGTGCAGAATACAAAACAACATCCTTGCCTAATCCCATGCCGGTAGTGTTTACACTATCTGCGCTTTTCTCCTTCTTTCGAAAACTGAAACTAATGTCCTGAATAAAAGGACACAGCATGCATGTAAGCAGCTACTTGATGCAGACAAAAGAGCAAGAAAAGGAAAGAAAAGAAGCAACGCAAATAATGTAAACTCTACCAACCTAATGGATTATTAATAATTACCAGGAAAGGATATGTTTTGTATCCTGCACCACCCAATGCAGGCAGCTATGCTGCAGGCGGCTTTGTCAAATTTGCAGGCTTAGGAAGGCCAGCATACGCCGCAGACAAAACACGCCAGAGGTCCAGCCACAAAAACCTCTGTGCATATGGAACGCAGGCTATGGTTTCTTCACACTTGCGCTCTGAGCCAGGCTTGTTTCATACTATTCATGGTCCTTGCAATGTGATCTCTCACCTGAGAGCACTACCACAGAATGGGCGAGTTTGCTGGGCAAGGGAACCAAAAGTACACAGCGCTGGCCAGAGCCAACCATGGTGCAGAGGCCCTCAGCCTCAACCATTAGTGTGCTGATATTACAAACACGAACAAGCAAGCCTAGTATAACCTGGAAAAAATTAGAGTTTAACATGCAAGAATGAAAAACTGACTCGGATAACTGCAACCCAAACTTTCCACCTCCTGAATGTATGTACCGCACGAAGTACAGAAATGGCATTTGTCGGATGACCTTTTTAAGCAACGTTCCATCTTAACTATAACCCCCTGATTAAACAATATTGATTGTGCTGCCCTACCCTCCTTTGCTCCCACTGTTTGCTTGCCGGGAACTCATACCACCCTCACCCCACATATCTACCCTCACTGTTACGTGGACATATGTATTGCACGAAGTACAGAAATGGCATCTGTCGGATTGAGAAGTAGTTGCTATATCAAAGTCTGACCTTTGGCACCAAAGTTTTCTAAACTTTGCCTAAACTTTGCCTAAACTTTGCCTAAGCTTTTCTAAACTTTGCCTAAACTTTGCCTAACCCCCTAAACATAACCCTAACCTAGCCCTAACCCTAACCTAATTGTATGGAGTGCATCCTGCCTATTGCAACATAAAAGAGCATAAATTGACACAAATATATATTTGTGGGGCTGTACTAGTCAGATCTGTAGTTATGGAAGGACATATTTGCCTATCAAGAAGCCAATTAAAAGGCAGCACACACATATTAAAGAAATAAGGAAATTGGAAGTCTGGTCTTGCACACATAAAAGAAAAGATAGAATACGCAGGCAGTACAAACCACTCCCCACGTGATTTAAGGGAAAAACACCCTCTTTGGTACCAAATACCGTAAAGCCCTTTAGCTGACCAAAAAGGCCCTGGAAAAAAATACAGAACCTTAGAGATGCCTCTCACGTGCATACACTGCAAATGCTGGTAATCAATCAAAGCACACAAAGCCAAATTTTGCGGACTGACCCTTAAAGTTAGTTGCGAAAATTTCACGCTGCAAAAACTGTTGCAAACGCAAATTGCACGAAACCAAGTTGCGCACAATACATAAACCTTTAAATAGAGAAGGTGCCTTAGGTGACGGTAAAGCTGCAGTTTATACTAATCATGGACAGGGGAATTATCTTACGGCAACCACTGGTCCTCTTCTCTTTCCCACTGCTTCCTGGACTCTGGCCGCCTTGCCTCTTTTTTGCACGTGTACGTTGAAACGTTGCTTAGAAGGTTAAAAGGGTAATCCGACAGATGCCATTTCTGTGCTTCGTGCAATATATATCTACGTAACATACGTGGTGTAGAGCTGCTAGTTTGCTCAGTGACCAAGCTGCTCTGTGTCGTACTTGTACACACATTTCTACTTGTGCACACATTTCTACTTGCACACACATTTCTACTTGTTCACACATTTCTATTTGTACACACATTTCTACTTGTACACATATTACTAATTGTATGTACACACATTTCTTGGTCTGGTTTGAGACGCCAATGACTTGTTCTCTGGCACATAGTGGCTGCTTCAACTCCTTCTTGCATCTTAGACAATACAGCTTTCTGCTGTTGCCCTTACCCTCTATTTTGAAGAGGTCTAGTTCCGCTTAGGGCGGCTATCATACTTATAGGGAATTACATACCTCTAAAGCAATATGTATTAATTAGATATTTGAGTATTATAACCTCTTTTGTTTGCGTCCCCTCATACCACCTCCGCTTCTTTTCCAACAAAGACTTTTAATTCCCGTACGCGCCGTACCGTACGGTACGAACGTACGACGTACGGAGAGGGTCCGTACGTGCGTACGCGACAGCACTGACTTATAAGCTCCTTTTTTGCCAAAGTTTTGGTCAAAGGTGCAAAGTACTGTATAGCGGCTATAATTGGTACCCTTGCCCACCCCCTGCTTGCGTTACCTTGCCACTCCCACCCCTTTGCTCTTGCTATTTGCTTAGGGTTTATCGGGCACTCACGGAGCCACGACCGTGTGGACTCCCTGTGTTTTTGTGTGCGGTGTGCGCGCGGTATCACGCGTAGTCATCACGTGCAAGCTTGCTGCCTAATGTCTGCCTGCACGCGCGTGCAGCAGGCTCAGCTGACAATCTATTAAATGGCACTGTTGATTGTGTGTGCGTGCCCCCGCCCACATTTGCTGCAGCGTGTTGCTGTACAGATGCTATAAATATGATGATGACCCACCTCCAGCAGCACACCACGGTACCTGAGCCGTTGGCTAACTACAGTACGCTACGCACTTCGTAAGTAGATAGTGCATATCACATATATGTACGCTACGGTGCTGGTGCATACAGCGCAATAAATTGGCACAGTTTCTCTGACCTGGACAAACTCACGTCCAAATCCTGATCTCAAATCAATATCCATTACAGGAGGAACTACATGCATTTCTGAAACCGATAGCTAACTGAAGAAACCGAAACCGAAAAAACCATATTTGCACCTCCTCCCCCTTTCCCGCCATACAAATTAATTATGCATTCTGTACACACTTTGTTTCGGTCGTAAAGCCAGGAAACGTCCGCACTGCTTCTAGGTGAGGCTTGCAAGGCGGCTCTTTGCATGCAGCTTTGTAACCACGGTGGCAGCATCGATTCCAGCGATTTCAAATCTACTGTCCGATCTCCACAAGGTGTTGTGCCCCTCTCAAAACCATCGAGCCACAGTGGTTGCTGCTGCTCCTCGCCGCATCCATTCTCCGTCCTCACGCGCTCCACCCTCCATCGGAACGAAGGCCAAGGCTGCTGCACCGTAGCGAGGTAAGCGCCTGGGCCCGCTGCTCTGACGGTTGGCCTCATTATTATTGCTGCGGGAGGAGGAGAAAACAGCTGGAGTTGAGTTTCGCAC
>Ga0307963_1004651_pt1 | contig 10872 bp, 4 predicted proteins | sample OrgLakmetagen594_FD_201829 | JGI IMG/M metagenome (GOLD analysis project Ga0307963, IMG submission 201829) | Saline water microbial communities from Organic Lake, Antarctica - #594 | ecosystem: Environmental > Aquatic > Non-marine Saline and Alkaline > Saline | place: Antarctica: Organic Lake...
ATAGCCCGTAAATAATTGTTAGCTGCTTCTACGTCCTTTCTCTCAATAGCCTTCATAAAAGAATTGTGGCCTTCAGTATTGTGTCCAAGGTGTTCAGTGTAATGAAGTGCTTTGTCAGGATTCCACTAGTTGATTAAACTTCCCAGCTCTGGAGAGGAAAGGCGCGGCAGCCGACTAGAGTGTGTGTGGTATAATTTATGTCAGTGTGTTAAGCAAGTTGGATTTGAGAAAAAGCAGAGAAAGAGAGAGAGAGAATCAGGAGAATTAGTCTGAAGTGCAGTTTCCAGCCTTTGCTCGAGAGAGACTCGACCTTGGCTTTAAACCATTGATTGTTGTGCTGAGTCTATTACTTTGCAGTGACAATAATTTGCCACGACATGCTAATGTTCATTAAGACCTGTAAGTCAATGCTGTGATGGCTCTGCTGGCTTCAGGGTTTAGCTACTTCTAGCAGTAATGCTGAGAAATGTCAGTCTGACCCAGTCACCTCTCACCAAGTCACCGACCATAAGTTTGTGAATATAATGAAAGCTACAAAGGCAGGGACTTATCCACTCCCCACGTTATTCAAGGGAAAGGAGCCACTTCAATACCGGGTAGTATCAAAAATCCTTATTATTGCACCATTGGTAACCATCTACTGCTACAAGGTTTTAGTATTGCATACTGTACTCTCTCAAGTCAAACTTTTTGCACGAAATTTACTCGTTAATTTAAAATCAGGTTAGTCTCTCTCCAAAGACAAGTTGCCCAGCCCCGTGCAGGCGTTTGATGAACGTAAACATAAATACAATCTCATTCCCTTTTTTATGTACGTCGTATGCAAGTGCACTCATCCACCACTTACTACCGCTTCTAAAGCGGCTGTAAATTCTGAAAAGAGTACAGCACAAAACAAACCGGCTCTTTCCTCCACAAGTCCTAAGTTCACGTCATTCTTATTATCGTAATATGAGCGATACTATTTACGATCACTAGAGCAAACACCTTCATAAGTTCGAGACCAGCAAACGGTTCTCCATCAGAGCGGTGCGAATTTTACAGCTTTTATTGCTGCTCACAATGCCTTGCCCATCGCAGCGCCAGCTGCAGTTGCTTGATCTCATGGGAGCTTAGTCCCGCATCGCTTGCCTGTATGAGTTGGTTTGAAGCAAGGTATCAAAATGTTGGCAATTACACTTTTGTGGTTTAATAAAAGCAGGGTGTAGCAAGCAGGGCTGTGTAGCAAAGTATGGCAACCTTTCCGAATCCTGTTGGAGGGTGCATCTTTGGAAGTCATACAAAATCGCTACCGTTATGAAGGAAATTGGATCTTCCTATTCCCTGCTTTGTTTCTGCTCTCAATACAGTTTAGCTTACTGTGTTCTGAGACAGGCTCTTGTTTGTGGACTGATATGTCTCATCCATTTGGCGTCGTTGAAGTTGCTGAGACAGACAGGCAGCCACCCTGTGGGCGCGTGAGAGGAGCGTAGCGGGAAGCCCTGTGTGGTCAAGAATAGAGAAATAAGCAGACAGTGAAGAGTGTAAACCCTTTTCCATTTAGACAAAGGAAAACAGGCATCTTAGGTATGGAGTACTGTAAAAGTTATCCACAGAAAAAGCAGGGGAGTAATGGGGATTAGGAGGGTTGCAGGCTTGACTAGAAATCGGTTTTGGATGAGAGTTAAAGTTGGTATTATAGAGAGCGCGAGGTCTTTAAGGTAGCATCAAGACTTTACATTTAAGTCTTCTTTAGGCCTTGAAAAGGCGCAATCCATACTTTAGTCTACTAAAAAGCGTCCAGCGTTGCAGAAAGCTCACCTGCCATGCCTGCGACCTGAATACCGGAGCTGCCCTGCAAACGAAGCAAACGAATTGAAGACAAGCTGGTGATTTGTTGGTGTTGTCCGGTGAAAAGGAGAGAACCTGTTGGGTAGACAAACAATTGAAATGCAATGTCTACGAGAAGTATCAAATATTTAATAATTTGATGCACCTGTAGCGCCTGATTGTGGCCTAGAAGCTCTTAGATAGGGGGGGGAAGCTTTCTTTGGCCACCATATGTGGACATAACATAAATGCATAGCTTCATCTGTTTTGTGCCAGCTGTGGTTTACCAAGTTCTGCTACAAGCTACAACAGCCTGTCTGCAAATAAAATCCAGAAACTCACCTCTGGTGCTGGCCCTCTCTGAAGGGTGTGCAAGGGCAGGAAGATGCCGTCCGATGTTGTGGTGTGTGCCATGTGCGCGAGCAACACGTGGGGTAGTATCAAGGGTTCATGGGTCAGTCCATGATAGTGCGTGGTAAACAGAGTACGTGCTCCTGTTATTGTGACAGACAGCCAAAGGGGTGCGTGTGTGTATGGTTTGCATGGGCACGGTCAGAGCTCGTGACAAACGCAACTCCAGCAGCGCAATTACGCATGACTGCTTCAGTATCCAAGCAGATTCCTTGCACAGGGAGAGCATGGTTTTGCGCTGAATGAGACATGAACACTGCAAACAAATAACGACAACTGCCCATTGCAAGTTTGGAGACAAGGCGGCACTTTGGGGTCCTCCGCTGTAGCAAAGAACAGGAACAACATTTGCACTTTAGGAGTAAGCATTTTGACGATGATGGTGAATCGTGTGGATGCATGACTTAACACATCGACGGACAACCAGGACGCAAAAAGCATGCATCCGCTCCTTGTACCTGTACGGATAAAGCGATCACCACACACTCTGAAAGCTACAAGAAAACCGGAGCCGCCGATGTATGTCACCTTAACTTCCAATAGGATCACTTTTGTTTCAGATTCGCAAGCACCATCCAGGCCTGGGCGTACTTAACGCAGGTAACCAGGTCTTGCTCAAGCTCATTGTGTTTTTTCCTGTGCTGAGGATGGCTATTGGTACATGTTGCGACTATTGGTACGTCATGTTGCTCAAAGCATAGGATCCTCATGATGAAGGGGATGGCAGGTCTTCTGATGCTGTGCGTCTCAGCAACTCACCTGTCTTTTGCCCCAGGTGCGCAAGCACGGCATACGCCAAGGCATACCCATCAAACGTAGCTGTGCCCCTCCCAAGCTCATCTAACACCACCAATGAAGAGGGAGTAGCCCCAGCCAGGCCGGCAGCAGTCTCAGCCATTTCCACCTGGGTGCATGAAAGAGAGAAGAGTGTGTGCGTTGTGTGGTGATTGTATAGGGAAGGGTCGGTCGGCGGTACGGAACCAGTGGTATGAAGAGAAGTGATGACTGCGTGGCGGATGGCATTGTATTAATGCAAATGGCAAGCGACATATTGCAGCTGCCTTGGTGCAAACATTCTGCTGCATGTGGATGTATACTCTTATATTGTAGGCTAGGCACAAAAAGAGCAGAATTAGGGTGCGTTTCTTGATTTTCAAATTTTCTCCTAGCACAATCCTGATCGGAAGATCTTGACACTCAGCCATGCAGTCCCAGCATGTTCCAGCACAGCTGGCTTGGGCGTCCAAGACGCTCAGCGTGACCATTTACCCTCTTGTTTACCTGCTATAGCTAATAGAATAGCTACACGGTGCCCATGCTTTTCCACTGCTTGCGTACTTTTTTCCTTTTTATTTACCTACCATGAAAGTGCTCTCCCCCAGCATGATCCTGTCGTGAGCCCCTGCAAGTATACATCCAGATATTCAGGTCAAGCTGTTTGGCACACATGCAAACGGCCAACTCACTTGGATTCTATTTCATCTGCATCATGAACATCACTGATGAACACAACAAAGGAAGGAGGGAGCCAGGAAAATGAAGGAAATCGGAAAAAGGAAAGAAGATGGGCTTGGGTCAGCGCAAGGTATGAAACGTGCATAAAGGCGTTGAGCATTGAGAACAAAGAGCAAGAGATTGATACACAGAACAGCAGGAACTCATAAAGCTGCTGCAAGACTCGAGGCCGACACATTGAAACCCTATTTGGTTGCACCGTGACCTGCACGCACCCATGCGCATCCAAATGCTGTCCACCACAGACAGTGTGGCCCTCCGACACGGAACGTAGCATCCCATCTGAGCTAATATGGTCGCCACACACACAGATCTGAGGAGCGTACTCTTTCCTCCCATGTTGGTTCCTGTAGAGTGTCGCAGGGTAAACGGCTTTGATTATGGAAACAGAACATGCAGCTAGCTATGAACAGGCGACATGTTACTATTGTTCAGGAGTCCAAGAATTCACTTCATTAGCCAAAGTATGAGAGGGTCAGATAGGAGTTCCATTCAGAAAAGGACCCCCTTACGGCGAGGAAAGGGCATTTCAGGAATTGCCTCAGACCCACGATTAAATCTGCAGTCAAAAAGTTGGCCGGAAGCGTGTTTACAAACCCCCTGTCCATGACTGTTTATTTTGGAAGCAGCTCACCGACAAAAACATGTTGTGTAAACACTGTGCACACTGGAATGCCAGCCTTACAGAGATTACAAGGGTTACAGATAAGCAGATAAGCTATCAGACAAAATTGCGGCTGCTAGGCTGCGTATGCAAAGAACATTAAAGAAGTGAGAAGTGTAATTGCCAGCCTCACTTCAGCTGATCTAAGGCCCAACCGTCAGCACAAACAATTGAAGAGAGCAAGGGAGCGAGGTCATCCACCCAGAGGCACCTGAAATTGAACCAGCAATCTTAGATCTGGCAAACAGCTCTTGAGGCTCACCCGTGCTCACCTGTCAACAACAAGATGAGGCGCTTTAAGATCTGGCAAACATCCCTCAGGCAGCTCACCCGTCGACCACAGAATCTAGCACTCTAAGATCAGCGGGCAAACCCCTGAACCAGCTCACACATGTCGATTGCAGAATCTAGCACTCTAAGATCAGCGGGCAAACCCCTGAACCAGCTCACACATGTCGACAGCAAACAGTGGCCTGGCACTTAGAAGAACTAGTGAACAACTCTCAAGTTACGCCCACCTGTCAACAACATAATCTGCGGAGAACAGCCTCCACCCAAGGCCACCGTGTTGGGAGTCATAACTGCAAATTTGGAAGACAACAACTTAGCTTAGTGAGTTCCCTGCACACTCTGGCATTTGAAGGTAACACTCTTGTGTGTTGTGTGTGTGTGTGTGTGTGTGTGTGTGTGTGTGTGTGTGTGTGTGTGTGTGTGTGTGTGTGTGTGTGTGTGTGTGTGTGTGTGTGCGCGTGTAAGTAGGTGTGTGCTGAGTAAGAGAGGAGGGGGTAGGGGGATGGCATCTGCAGTATATCCGTGCTTGGATCTGCAGCAGTTGCAGCTCTGACTTTGAGGACCTTTGTATATGAGACATAGTGTGAATGCTGTTCATCATATTATTGGATAAATATGCACAATCAAATTAAGGTCTCAACATGTCTAGACTGACCTACCTGGTACACGCTATGTTGTAGCTGCTGAAATGGTCCCCCACAGACCAGCATGCAGGAAGCACAAAAACCCAAGACCTGGCAGCGTTTGGCAGGACCTTCTTGTCGGCCAGTTGTCCCCAAGACCAAAGACAGTCCCACAGACCAGCATGCAAGAAGCCAATATGAGCACAAGCAAAACCTCGCATACCTTTAGTAGTGCTCACGTCCGTCAGGACCTTGGTGTCTGCCAGAGTCAGCTGAGGGTTCCAAAGCTCCTCCAGCCACAGAGCATCACGTGTGCTTGCTTCCCCTCTACCTGCGCTATGAGCCCTCCTGAGGAGCCCACCTGCGCGTCAGTGACACGACAAAATGGTAAACACAGAATAAACAAGCCCCTCCGAACACAGTGCATTGTGTGTGCTTGCGTCTCTTTAACCAGCGCCGCCAACCCTCCTGAAAGGCTAACCCGCTGATAAGCAACAATTTTGTACATAATTTTAACATGTCAAGGCTTGACATGAGCCAGGCATGGTCAACTTGATGCCTTTCTGAGAATTGCTGATGATTCGAGCATTACAGCTTGATGCAAACTAATCTGAGCTGTAGCAAACAACCAGCTCGCAAACACTAATGCACAGGCGCAATTTAAGTAGAGCGCATGCTGTGACATGACATTCCTGAATGGTTGGTCTGTTTGACACTGTGACTAGCCATGCTTTCCTTTGTACTTGGTACCTTCCGTGTCTCAAGTAAAAAATGTCATTTCGGATTTGAAGGATGCTCGCTTCCTTTATAGCTTGAAGCTTGAAGAAAAGAAAAATTACGCAGGCAGTGAAAACTGAAAGCCATTCCCCACATTACATCAAGGAGTAGGAGCCACTTTGGTACCGGGTTACCGGGTACCGAAAAGAAAAGAAAAACTACGCAGGCAGTGAAAAACCACTCCCAACATTACACCAAGGAGTAGGAGCCACTTTGGTACCACGTACCGTAGAACTCCTCCACCAGTAGAACAGCTTAAACTGTTATTCTTCTTGTGGTGAAGCGAGTGGAACATACTTATTATCAAAGTGGCTTCCTTCTTTGTGTGATGTGGGGGTGGATACCAATGCCGTTGTTTCCCCCTTTTCCTTCCACAACATGAGGCAGATTTCACTGCACTGGGCAGCACAACTCTGAAGCCCTCACACCTCAACGCCCAGCTTATGCAGCAATTAAGATATTCCAAACTAATGGCACCACTGAACACTTCAAGCCCTCCCACCTGTTCAATTCACAGCCCCTGTGGCAAATACGGATTCAAGCTATTGACACCACTGAACACTACAGCCACCTGCTCGATTCACAGCTCCTGTGGCGGTCCTGGCTGCTGCACTGGCGGCCCCTTTAATGGCAGGGTGTGTGCCAGTGCGGCAGCTTTCAGTACTCACAAGGATGGGGCGGCTGAACGTGCAGCCTGCATAAACAACATAAGGAATAAACACTTCCGGTTGCAAACATTCTGTAGCAATATGACACATTTGTAGTAGCTGTGTTTGATCTCAACAGGAGGATATATGCTTGCTGCCACTTATTTTGTGATCTCCTAAGCTCAAAGCAAATTCCATGACACGTATGCTAGCTGCCCATGTAGGTTTGTTGCGGACTGTCGCTGAAATGTTAGGAAGGCATTTTTGCTGGTCGTGGGCCTGCAATGTGCGTATGCAACCAGAAATTGCTTTTCAGTGATATCTGCAGCCTTCCAGTGCCTCCTGTGCTCAAATGACTGCAGACTGCTAGCAAACAACAAGTGTCACAACATATTGTTTCTCGTTCTTGCTTTTCATCCGACAACTTCAGGCAAAAGGCCACAGTTGAAATCTGCGGTTGAAGCAGTTAAAATGCGGTTGAAATCATTGACAGTGCGTTCTTACCTGACACTTTTTCTGCTGCAATTGTTCGTCTGAAACCCAGTTTGGAGTACAGGGTGTTTGCTCTAATATTGGGGACATTTTGGTGAAGGTCCGGGGGTATGGGGTTGGGGTCCGATTTTGATCCCGGTTTTGGCAGGGAAATGGCGCATTGAATCAAGAGTCTGTACGTTGGCTGAAATGCCCAGCCGATTTGTGCAGCTGCGATGAAGTAATAATTAAATAAATATGGTGTGCTGGCATCTTTTTGCTTGCACGGAGCTGGGAGAACCAGCTGTCGTTTGGGACAGATGAGGCTCGAACAGAGCACTCAGGGCACCAGGCGATTTTTCAGCGCACCAATTGATGCATAATGGTCATAGCTCAATGCTTGCTGGGTGCATGGTGGCAGTAGAGCAGAGCAGAAAAAGTTTAAACATGTTGAAATTCCCAGCTGTCGCTGCCCACCACGGCCCAACCCCAGCATTGCAGACCATAAAACTTGACAGGGCGTACCTTGGGAGCATACTGAAGGATTCCCGACACTCAGGTGAAGGCCAGAAAACTTGTTTCCAGGGTTTCCATAAATGCACCATTTTTGCCCAGCAAACAGGCCCACGCACTAAGTCCTTTAGGGGCAAACTTTCACCCCCCTTATTTTTGCTTTAATGGGTATGGTTTGACCCCAAAACCTTTCTGGCAACAAAAGAATTGGTGAAACTCAGATCAAAACCCGCATTTCTACACCATTACCACCTTTCTGGCAGGAATACGGCACAAATCCAGCCCCCCACTCTCACCCTTGACCCCAAACTCATTAATTTTTATGCAGAAGTGTTGCATTTATGTATAGAAACCATTGGGTGACCTCAGATGTGCAAATCAGGAAAGAGGCATTAATTCCCCCTTTTTGGGTGGGGCTTGGCTGGGCTGACTATTGGTTTGAGACAGAAGATTGTTTTTTTTTCCAACTAGTTAAACAGACACAAATGTCGTGGAGGCTAAAATGGTCCCCATCACATCAAGACCAGTATAAGTAGGAGCTTACAAACGCATTAAGCATTCCTGTCCGCGTCTCTACTCTCTGATATACACACACGCACACACACACACAAACACAGACAACATGCACACACACAACATGCACACACACAGCAAGCACCCACCTGGAGGCGCGCTATCAGGGTTGCATGCTTCTGCCAAACCAGCCAGCGCGTCCAAGCTAGAGCAGGCTTTTATAAGACCTTCCAGATCTGTGCCGTGAGGTCATTGTGAGGACATGAGCGGTCAATCCCTTATGCATTTTGATAAAGGTGAAATTAAACCAGACATACACTCCATGGCGTGCATTAAAGACATTACTGTGGCACACAATAAGATCAACAACCACCTATGCTTGGACAAAAAGGAACTCACCTATACCCAAAAATACCTTTGCTCCAAGTACGCAGGCACGAGCTCCCTTAGAAAAACATCCAGGTTTAGAGATTAAGCTAAAGCTAACCAAAGAACAAAAATGCATGTGCTCCAGAAAAAGCGGCAACCCCCAAGTCTCTTTGCACGCATTCTTAAGCGCACAAGTGCTTCCTAACAACAGGGAAAAGCTAGCACCTACTTTTTTGTGATGGGAAAAATAAATGTCTCAAAACCAACCCAACACATACCAGGCATGAGGTCGAGAAAGAGCTGCACCCCCTCCAATATTTGCTTTTGCTCCGCACGCTCCACTGCTGCCGATGCACCGTCCATTGCTTCACCCAGTTCGGCAAGCCAAGGTAGGTGTGCGTACACAAACTGACCTCGCGTGGCCTGCTGTAGGGTGAAACCAGCCTGTGTGTGCGTAAGTTTGTATGTGTGTGTGTGTGTGTGTGAGGGAGAGAGGGGGTTTGTACAGAGCTTGATGTGCTCAAGGACTGTTTGGTTTGTCATTAAGTGAATCAGCAATCACATACAAAAGAGGTTAAGGCGATTGGAGTGGATCACCACAGTGCTTGAGGCAGCCAGAAAAAGGAACACAGACGGGTACCTTGTACTACACAACTGGATGTGCAGCAATTACAGCTTCAAAGCAGAATATGACTTTGACAACGCATGGGGACTTTGCACGACACAATCAAACATGCAGCACCTACAGTTTCAAGCAGCGGACCCAAGACGCTAGGGCATTTCAGCACACCTGCTCCGCACTCATCTTGCACCACCTGCTTTTGTCAATACAAGGAAGCAACATGTTGGAGCGAAAGGTATAAGAATATAGGGTTGCCAGAGTCCTATAGATTGGATGATGGCAAGAGAGAAATTTACGCAGATATTGGTGTTGGGTACTGATGACTTGGTTGAACAAACAAGGATAATGGTAGACATCCTCGCGCAGCTGGAACCCTCCTTATACATAATGGCTTACCTTAAAATTATGTGGAGGAAACGTCGTACAGTTACTATGCAAACTCTGTTATCAATATCTAATGACTCCTTTCCCCTATATTATGCCTATATTATGTGTTTGAGAGGGAAGGGGGGTGCCTCTAATAACCTATTTTGCTTAGTTGTTAGCAACCAATACCTCATTAGGTATTCAATCAGTACTTCGTGGCTCGTAATGCTAAAAAGGAAGCAATTCATACTCAGGTAAAGCAAGCATCACAGCAACTGGACCTGTACTGGAGGCAAGCATTATGATGGTTGAAACTGTTCCTAAGCAAGCCCCCCCCCCCTACCCCCACCCACACCCCCACCCCCACTCCCACCCACACACCTTTGACAACATGGCAGGTGTTGCCCCCTGCTCTCGAAGGCACTGTTGTACCTGCTCCGTGCAAATCGTCAGTAGGTGCACGTGATAATATGTTTAAATTCAAAGCTATAATTTAGAACTTCATACATTTTACTTACTCGGCTCTGCCGCAGCTTCAAGTAAGAGAGTGGCAAGTACACTGGCACCCACTTGTGATGCAGATCATAAGCCAAATTTCCTGATTGTGACTACAAGGCCTTGCATTTCTTGCACATCGGACATCACATTGTGTTATGTCGAAATTAGGTGCAAACATTTTAATCAGGGTTTCTAGTTACTATCTTCTATGCTTGTATCTTTTATGCTTGTATGTAGCTACCGATAGCCACCCCCGTATTTGTTATTCAAATGTTTGATTTTTTTGCAGGCTGTTACCCGACAGGTAAACAAGAATCGCAATAGCAAATGCACCTGCTTTGCATGCTTGCAATGTGCCCAGTGATTTTGCAACAAAAGGTGTTTGGTCAATCCTGGGAGATCAGGAATGGATAGGAGGAGGAACAAAGCCTTTTTACTTTTTATAAAAAGGTTTGCTGGCAACAAAATCCCAGCTTCACAATCTAAGTCATGCCAATTTACCACATTGCAGCAAGGAACACATCCTAGCAACAAGTGAGAAATGCACATAGCAATGTGTATATTTACTACTGTAGTAGCAACAAGTAGTACGGACCGAGAGAGTAGTAATAGTTGTGAGATGTGTGTAGCAGTAGCAACGAGTGAGCATTGCACATAGCAACAAGTGAGAAATGCACGTACAAGATAGGCACACAGCTCACCTGTTGCAATGCATCCTCCCACTGCTCCTCAGCCGCCTGCAGCTCTGTGAGCGCTAACGCACGCTCATCACCACACAGCAAG
>Ga0307963_1004655_pt1 | contig 10866 bp, 16 predicted proteins | sample OrgLakmetagen594_FD_201829 | JGI IMG/M metagenome (GOLD analysis project Ga0307963, IMG submission 201829) | Saline water microbial communities from Organic Lake, Antarctica - #594 | ecosystem: Environmental > Aquatic > Non-marine Saline and Alkaline > Saline | place: Antarctica: Organic Lake...
TTGTGTGTGTGTGTGTGTGTGTGCATGTGTGTGTGCACGTGTGTGTGTGTGTGTGTGTGTGTGTGTGTGTGTGTGTGTGTATGCGTGTGCTTGTTGCCCTAGTAGGCTAACTTTCACGCTTCACGGCTCACGCCTTTTCCGGCATAAGTAGAATAACATCGTCGTCGTGGGTACGATTTTCTACCTTTTGCGTTGTCCAGCCGTACTCGGGGACGCGATGGTGGATGCGCGCAAGTTGTACCTGTTTCCACAAAAGTGGCAGGATTTCACATTAGCTGTGAGCTAGGAATTCCAGGGCTAGGGAAGAATACCAAAACCTTCAGTCTAGTGAGTCAGGTACTGCGCTACGGGTGTGCCAAGGGAGTGTACTCGCTCACCAGCGCGACCAAGCACAGCAGGAGGTATCCAGTGGCAATTCCCACGTTGCTCCATTCCTGGAACTTTTGAGAGTTTTCTATGTCATTCCACCTGCAAGGTGATAAAGTGGATGGCAGGAGAGGTGTGGGACGCATGTCTTGTATTTTGGGTGTTGATGCCCAATCTTCATCCACGGGCATCTGCTGCTCTCCGCCAAACTCACCATTGGGGCAGGTACATGCGCACGTCAACATGCTGCAGCCCTTCGTCCACCCAGTGAAACCACGTGGGCGGATGAAGAACCGCAGCATGCTGAGCGGCGCGCGTGTGCATCTGCACTAACTACTTCCTCCCAGTATGAGACAGAGAATACATTGTGGTCCAGATACTAAAATACTTTCCTTTCAGAAACCTTGTGAAAGACTTTACGAGTATCCTTAAAAGCACGAATGACACCGGAACTAAAGCTGTTGTTAAATCTAATATTTAACGAATTTTAAATTGCCATCAATCTTTAGCATGAAAACTGAAGGCGCCTGGTCCTACTTGCCTATTTCGCCCTTTAAAACTACATGTCCTACGGACTATTTTCGAAATAATTGGCTCTGTGAGTCTGTCTAATATCTCATCTATTCTAGGGAGTGGGTTCCCTGTTTCTTAATGGTGAATTTGTTGAGCATTCTATAATCTACGCACATCAAACCAACTCCATAAATGCGAAAGTGAAATTCTGGAACGACATACAAATACCACTTCCAAACACTCCTGGGAATTGCAGATCATTGACATATGGAACACCAAGGGCAGGGTCTGCCTCAATGCTCACAACAAAAACTGGCTAAAAGAACTTGCCAAAAAGATCCCCGAGGCAAAGTGAGAAATTCAAAACATACTTAACCATCCCTACCAAACAGCCTTAGCTTCCGGACAGCACTCAGGACTCAACAAAATAAATAAGCTACCCAATGACCACCCTCAAGCCTCAAAAGGCCCAGATAAAACAAGTGCCCTGATTAACACTGACCAACCTCATAATTGTAATAACGACGAAGCACCCCAAAACAGCTCCAGCCAAAACCTAACCCATAAGGTAAAAGATTGGCGGGATTGGACCTACACTGATGGCAGCCTCCAAAAGAATGAAGTAGGGCAAGACACCGGATCAGGCGTATACCACCCTCACTTAAACGTTTCCCACTATGTAAACCCAAAAGGCATGGGTATAACCAACACCATCACACGTACAGAGCTAGCAGCTATAGCAGCTGCAGTCATACACGGTTACTCACATATAGCCACAGACAGCCTTATATCACTGCAACAAACCAAAAAAGCAGCTCTCACACCCGAATCTCCATCGCCACCACATCCAAGGAGATGTTCTTCAATCCATTGCTAAAGCAATCCGCCAATCACCATCACCCATCCACTTCTTCAAAGCAAATTCCCATGCCGGTATTATTGGTAACGAGCATGTCGACGCCCTTGCTAAAAAGTCAGCCACCACCTACTCCGACATTGCAGACACCTCCATCAGAACAGTAGGCCCTGAGGGAGATCCCTTCTACAACATCCACTGGCTTGCAAAAGAAGACATAAAAAAACAAACACAAACCCATAATCATACCCATACAACAAACATGGACCATTCTCCTCCCCCAAAGCTTTGGTACCTAACAAACCACCGTGACGCCCTTCAAGCACATATGCATCTTCTCCATAAACTGGGAAATGCCAAAATTTGAAGCAAACTACCATGCGTACTACCAGACCCTCATAAAGGACGGCACTGCCAATGGAGCCACTAGCAATGCTAATCTAACATCATCCGATGTCCCCTTTAAGACCAAATGTATCATTATGAAATACAGAATAGGCACCCTATATAATCAAAAACATGCAGTATTGTTCAAACTCTCAACAAATCAAACTTGCCCCCTCTGCCCACAAGTAGACAGTGCCCTGCACATCCTTTCTGGGTGCCAACACACGCAAATAAGGAACATGATCACTGAAAGACACAACTTAGCATGCCGCATGATCTTTAGGGCTATCAGCAAAACAGGCTCCTTAGGATCATGCGTTGTCTCCATGGATATAAGCAGCAACGAACGGATGACCATGCAAAATCTCCAGATTCCTGAAACAGCTGAAAGTAGAATTGTTCCCAAATGGCTCTTCCCACCCCGCTTCTGAGATCTCAGATTAAGGCAATTTAACTCCAGCCGCCGGCCGCCCAGATTTTGTGCTGGTTACTCCCATCGCTGCAAAAACACAAAAACAACAAACTAATGTAGGGGGTGGGTTCTTCAAAGTGGCAGGGGGCAATTGAGGGAGACGACTGGAAGCTCCCCAATAACACCGCCAGCCACCAGTAGAGCCACCAACCCTAGACTGCACCGACCTAAAGACCTCAGTAAACCTCGGCGTGACATCCACCTCGTCGAGATCAAGTATTGTGAAGACACCAGACCTCAGGACCAGTTGAACGTCGCAAAGGAACAGCACAAAGATCTCTGCAACATTCTTCAAGGAGCCTCCGTTACTCTCCACATCATCCTTTTGGGTGTGGGTGGCACCATCTACAACACTCTGAAGCCTTTCAAGAAACTAGGTCTTGATACTCAAAGAGTTAAGAAGCTTGCCTCCAAGCTCCATGTGCACTCTGTGAACTTCGCTGCTAGACTTGTCCATACCAGTTGTGCCGTTTCCAATACTGTTATCAACTCTCATCAGGAGCCGGTTTCAGGCCAAGCCTGCAACCCTCTTGATCCCCATTAATATTTCCTTTCCTTTTCACGGTGGAGGAGTTTTACGGTACTCGGTACCAAAGTGGCTCTTTTTCCTTAATTTATGTGGGGAGTGGTTTTCACTGCCTGCGTAGTTTTTCTTTTTTTTCTTTTCTACGGAGTTCTCCCGTCTTCTTTTTCACAAACAAAATTGGAGGGTGAGACCGAAGGGCGAATACAGCCTTTTTGGCTGAGTTCCTCGCTCTATCTGCTTGCTCAACTCTTCAAGTTCTATGGCCCCACAAAGGATAGATGCCTCGATGCGGCGGTGGATGACCAGGTTCTAGGTCAGTCTCATGGTCCACTGCTCGCTTAGGCAAGATTCCATAAGGTCACCCTCCTAGTACATCAGGAAATTTGTTCACCACGGGCTGCATTTCTATAGGGATCCCCTCTTCTGCTTCTCCCTCTTTTACTGTGCATAAATACATAAATACACAAAGGGGACCCTTTTGTGGCCTGTTCTAGCACTGTAAATGAAAGGATCATGTCGCGTGCAAAAGGCTCAATAGCCTCGTCTTCTTGGGGTGCGCGTAGAGTGTGATTCAGGCCCCCATGACTCAAGCGCACTGCATTCTCTTGCCAATCCACCACAGTGCATCGGCTTCTGAGCCATTCTTTTCCTAATACTGCATCAAACCCTGTGAGGTTGGTTGCGTGATAGGTGATCTTGTCTTTATATGTTCCTATATGTGTGCGCTGCGGGTGCCCTGGGTGAGAGCGCCCTGGGTGAGAGCGCTAGATTCGCTGAGGCTACACACACATACACACACACATACACACACACACACGCACGCACACACGCACGCACGCACGCACTACACACACACTACACACACATTACACACACAAGCATGCGCAAACTCGCATTCATACACGAAGGCATGCATGTAGCAAGCAGGCGTGCTTAGCATGTTCAGGGCCTTCGGCAGGATCACCTGGCACAGACGATGCAACGTAACCATGGAGTTCAGGATGTGCTGCTGTGAGGCCAACACGCTTGACTCCCCATCTTCACTGTCACTTTCACTGGAAAGCACCATCCATTCAAATAATTCTCTGTGTCTTAATGGGATCTGGGACTGTGAAGCGGTGCAAGCTGACAAGTTCAAACTTCAAAAAAAATTAACTATTAACCACGAATTGGAAACGCGTGGTTGATTTTGAGAATTAAAAATCATTCGTGGTTAATTTTTATTCTATTTCTAAAGTCCTGTTGGAAACGCACCCTAAAAGCCGCTATTAATTGCGGAATACCTTTAATGGTACCAGCTTTGGCTGGATTTCAAAACAGGTTTTGCACCGTCCTTCACTTGTTCTGTTTCTGTGACGGGTTCTGGCGGTGCTCGGTGATTTTCCATTATAGTTTAATGAGTGCCGTTCCCCTGGATTAATTCTTATTTTTTACTTAGTCAAGACGGGAGGCTTTGGCTGTGTGAAGCGAATTGATTGATTTTTTCAATATTTGTAACCGGAAAATATTTTTTATTTAAAATTTAGATTGCATATCGCCATAACGTTTTAATAACGAAATCATGGATGACAGAATGGACGAAGGCAGCCAGGATGGAAACCTTCAGGGAGACTGCAGAGTACTAGATGACTTGACAGGGGAGGGTAAGTGGTAGGGAGAAGGGGAAGAGGGGCGAACAGTGGGGGAGCCTGGCAAGGCAGTTGTCCCGCGCATGCATGCAAACATTCTTGTGCTGCACGCATGCATGACCCTGCCACACAGCCCACTTCGAGGACGAGGACAGCTCAGAAGAGGGGGGAGAGGGCGGGGATGCCGGGCCGTCAGGAAGGGGAGAAGGTGACGGTCATGCAGACGTGGAGGATGATAGCTTGCACAGCTTTGAGGGGCATCAAGGTGGGTGCGCCATGTCCTCAAGTTTTATGCTACGCACCATCTTGTGTCAATGGGCCACACCATCTTTTGTACTGTGCTGCAAATGCAATGCTGTGAGTGAACACAGGGCATACACACGTGTCAAGACTTTTGCGTGCATGCAGACTCCGTATTGTCTGTGGCGTGGAGCCCAGCACATGCAGATCTTGTAGCTTCGGGAGGCCAAGACGATAAGGCTTACATTTGGCGGGTAAGACCACTGTTGCAGTGTGGTGAATACCGTTGCAGTGTGGTGAATACCGATGCAGTGTGGTGAATACAGTTGCAGTGTGGTGAATACCGTTGCAGTGTGGTGAATACCGTTGCAGTGTGTTGAAAACTGTGAAGAGGCGTAGGGTTTAGGCTTGACACAGTGTGCCGTGCGGGATGACTTGCTTCAATTATCTGGAAACGTTCTTTACGTATTGAATCAGCTTGCCTGTGTGTCACATATTCTGTGGTTAGCTTTGTGTTCTGGAATTCTTTGGTGGTGTCAACATTGGCACGCACATGACTAGATTATTTGTATTACACATGGAACGCAAATGCTAAACACGCGCACACACAAACACATGTACTTACACACACACACACTCTCTCTCTCTCTCTCTCACACACACACACACACACGGCTGCAGGTAGGGCAGGACGCGTATGAAAGCACGGATGGCTCGCTCGGCACGCACGTGCTGGAAGGACACACAGACACCGTGGCGTGCTTAGCTTTTAACAGTCAGGGCACTCACTTGGCTACAGGAGGCATGGATGGTGGGTGGGTGACATACAGGGGATGTATCAAACAGCGCACGGACGTACATTGCAGCAGGGCTGTGATTTTACTCACAGGTAGCACGGCAGGAGAGTTGAAATGTGTGGAGCAAAGGTGATGTACTTTGCATAAGAGGCCTGTTCTGCAGAACAGCATTGTACGACCAGTACCGTCCTTTTCTCACAACTGCAGGCCTTGTCAAAATCTGGGATGCAGCGAGTGGGCAGCTTATCCAAACTCTGGAGGGCCCTGAGGGGGCCATAGAATGGGTGGGTGGTGTGTGTAAGTGTTTGTGTGTGTCTGTGTGTGCCTTTGTAATTGTGTGTGCACACGACTTGTTGCGTGCATTTATGCGGACACCCTAAATTGTGCACCTATCATGCATGCATGCATTTGTCAGTGTCGTATCTGTATGTTTTGTTTGCAACCTTTGCTCCAGTGAATGCAGGAATGCAGGTGGAAAAAAAAACAGTGGATCTGCAAACACACATGCACACGCACACAATCACACACACTCACGTACGCGCGCGCACACACACACACACACACGCACACACACACACACACACACCTGTGATGACAGGGGAGCAAAACGAACCCACTCGCCGTATCAACTCAAGTGCATATCAAGTGGCTTGCGTGCAGCGACACAAGCGCATCACTACAAGTGCAGCTTTATTTGCGCTAGTGCATCAAGACGAGTTCTTCACCACAAGTGCATCAAGACAGGTTTCTCACCACGAGTTCATCGACACAAGTGCAGGTCAAATGGCATCCTAAAGGCAACGTGGTGCTTGCGGGCTCCGATGACATGACCATGTGGATGTGGCTGGCTCTGACAGGGGCGTACATGCAGGTATTGATTTTTTCTTTTTGGGTAGGAAGGGGGGGGTTCTAGTACATTGAGGTTTTCTTTGTTATTATGGATGTGGCTGGCTCTGACAGGGGCGTACATGCAGGTGTTACTTTTCTATCTCTTTAGTATGTAGGGGGAGTCTATTATATATTATATTCAGGTATTCTTCTTTGTTATTGTGGACGTGGCTGGCACTGACAGGGGCGTATATGCAGGTGTGTGGTGGTCGGCCTAAAGACTCACATTTTGAGTGCAGGCGTGCGAACATACTTGTGCGTGTGTGGGCGGGGTTAGAATCACTCCTGCTGCTAGAAGGGGGCATGATGGATGTGGTGATCACTTATTTGAGCTCACCTGCAAGTGTGGAAAAGTTTCATGAAATCAATATTTGATGGATTTTAATCTGTTAGAAGGCGGCGTGCTTGTAGAGGGAGGACTGGCATGGATCGTAGCATGTGCACAGCTACCAGGTGGTGTGTGGGGTTGGCTGGGAATTTTGGTTGCACGCCCTGGGCCTTGATCAGGACGGCGCTTGAGTTGGCACATTTGTTTACCACAAATCATTGGTTTAGGTAGAAACAAATTACGCACGCAATTTTGCAACAGGGGGACGGGTGTGTGATTCCAGGTTGATGCAATGGTTATCTCAGAGCTACTATCTTGACCAAAGTGTGCCTCTGCACACATGCACACACATGCAGACACACTCGCACATACACTCACGTACACAGACACACGTGTAAACACACACATACACACACGAGCATGCACACTCACGTACACCCCATCCACTCACACACACACTCACACACGCACACACACACGCACACACACACGCACACACACTGTGGCCCGTCCCTTCCCTCCTAATTTACCATCTCAGATGTTTGCGGGCCACAGTGGGCCTGTGTCCGCCGGGTGCTTCTCCTCAGATGGAAAGACCATCGCATCTGTGGGGGGTGACGAGGACTGCTCCCTGCGCGTGTGGAACCCAAAAACCGGGGAGTGCATCACCACGATTTCAGGCTTTCCTTTCCACGAAGCACGTGAGTACGTGAGTGCCCGCTGCACCCAGGGCAGGCCTGTGTACACATGTATTTGGTGTGTGTAAGAGGGTGCATGTGCACACATGTATTTGGTGTGTGTAAGAGGGTGCATGTGTACACATGTACCTGGTGTGTGTAAGAGGGCGCATGTGTACACATGTACCTGGTGTGTGTGAGAGTGCGCGCGTGTGTGTACATGGGTGTGTGTATGTGCGTGTGTTAAACCGTTATTGTATGTGGAGCCTCGTCTATTTGTGCACAAGGCAGGCCTGTGTACACATGTATTTGGTGTGTGAGAGTGCGTGTGTTTGTGTGACCATTGCTGTACGTGCAATCATGCCTGTTTGGTTGGGTGAGTGCGTTGTGCGCTGAGATCAATCCAATGCAGCTACTGCTTGCAATATTGTCGTTGTCTAACCATCTTTTATGGGCTACTGTCTTGCTCATGGAGAGAAAGCTATCTTGCTCATTTCCCCCGTGCTTCGCTGCATATGCCACCTTTTCCTGTAACTTCCATGCAAGCGCCCTCTTTTTTCATAGCCAGTATTGTCAAGTGCTCAATGCGGTTTTCTTGTTTTCCCTGCGCACGCATATGTACTTCTTTGTTTGCATTTCTGCGCCTCTGTACGTTCTGTATTAGTCATGCCTCATGTGCGTGGGTGTGCGTGTGTGTTAGTGCGCATCCATTCATGTTAACACACACAAACATGCATACATATCCATACAATTACACACATCACATCAAAGTATCTAAACACACGCACACACATTACATCACACTCATGCACACATACGCACACACATGCGTGCGTGCACACACACACTCACACACTGCTTATGCCCATTCACCCATGATGAGAGAAAAGTGCATGAGATACCGCCGCCTCCCATAGCACGCACCGCTGCTGTGTGCTGTCTCACACACACAGCTCAGTGCAAGGCTGGGACGGGCTGGCAGGGTGAGCCTCCTAGCAGCCCTGTGCTGCTACGTGAGGCTACACAAATGATCGTTTAGCACCGGTCTCTGAGGTGTATGTTATGGAATGGACAATTATGTGCACATGATACGCCCTTAAATGCCCACAATTATATGCTCTAAAGTTAGGCATTCATACCACTCAGGCCTGTGCACTGTACGGTGTACGGTACGGTATGGTTTGTACTGTATGTACCGCAATTTTGTAGCTTAAGGCGTAATTACGATTTTGGAGGGTCGTAATTTACCGTAATTCCGGCAATTTAATGTACGGTGTACGGTACGGTGCCAAGCAGGCACTGCCGGTGCAAAAATAGCCTCAAAAAGGCCTCTCCACCCCAAAACCTCCCATTATCGCTCCCCGGTGTGCTCCTCCCATGTGCTGACGCCACACAATGCTTTTCTGAACGACCCTGAGGCTGGGTTGGGGCTGCGTCAGCTCGGGGGAAGGGCCCAGCAGTGGCTTGCATGGAAACTCAAAGTTGGAGGCAGAACCTGATTCCTGGTTGTTAATTTGTGTCTTAATCATAAAGAAATGATGTTTTGGGCTGAAATTTGAGCCAAACGGCCAAATTACGGTTAATATCGTACTGTACGGTGGGCATTGTCTTGTACGGTTTGACACCGTAATTTTGGCCAACCATAATTTGGACCGTACTGTACGGGGTAATTACAGTCGGTACCGTAATAACGGTCCAAAATCCAACATTACGGCATAAGTGCACAGGCCTGACACCACTATTTGCGTACCAAATGCCATTTTTGTTCACTCTGTCAAAGGTGAATAATGGACTCTATTCTCACGGCTTGAATGCACTGTTGTGTCCCTGTGTATGTGCGAGTTTGTGTGCGTATGCGTGTGCGTGTGTATGTGTGCTGCATGCTGAACTACCCCACCCTGTCGAGGCCCAACTCGTGTGCTTTATAACTGTGCTCCAAACCCCATGGTCTGACTTAACGTCATGTGCCTATTGCCTGTGCCGATCCCCCTTCCCACCTCAGACGACAAAACAATGCATGATATGATGCCGCCTGTCGCTCCCCTGCGCATGCACATGTCCTTTGTACTTATTTGTTTGCATTTCTGCGCCTTTGTGCATTGTATTATTAGTCAAGCCTCATGTGCGTGGGTGTGCGTGGGTGTTAGCGCATCCGTTCATGTCAACACACACAAACATGCACACATATTCATAAAATAACACAATCACATCACAGTATCTACACACACGCACACACATTACATCACACTCATGCACACACATACACACACATGCGTGCGTGCACACACACACTCACACACTGCTTATGCCCATTCACTTGGGTTGGCCAGAACTGTACATATACATCGTATATGACCGTATATTTGGTGATTTTCCTGCCAAAATTACCGTATATACACCGTATATTTATGGTTCTGGCCAACCCTACCATTCACCCATGATGAGAGAAAAGTGCATGAGATACTGCCGCCTCCCATAGCATGCACCGCTGCTGTGTGCTGTCTCACACACACAGCACAGCGCAAGGCTGGGACGGGCTGGCAGGGTGAGCCTCCTAGCAGCCCTGTGCTGCTACGTGAGGCTACACAAATGATCGTTTAGCACCGGTCTCTGAGGTGACTGTTATGGAATGCACAATTATATGCACACGACACGCCCTTAAATGCCCACGATTACATGCTATAAAGTTAGGCATTCATACCACTGCTTGCCATTCTTGTTCATTCTGTCAAAGGTGGATAATGGACTCTATTTTCACGGCTTGAATGCACTGTTGTGTCCCTGTGTATGTGCGTGCTTGTGTGCGGATGCGTGTGCGTGTGCGTGTGCGTGTATGTGTGCTGCATGCTGGACTACCCCACCCTGTCGAGGCCCAACTCGTGTGCTTTATAACTGTGCTCCTAACCCTTGCAGCGATCACATGTCTAGCGCTGCACCACAGCTTAGAGTTGGGAATAACGGGGGGAGAGGACGGCAGCGTGCGCATCACAAGCATTGGGCAGAGCAGTCAGAATAGGGTGCACCCTCAGCTGTCAGGTGTGTGCATTGTGTGTATGTGTGTGTATCCGTTTCATTGTGTGGCGTTTGGCAATATAGATAGTAAATTACAGAGCATGATTGAGAGAAAGAGAGAGAGAGAGAGAGAGAGAGAGAGAGAGAGAGAGAGAGAAAGAGAGAGAAGAGAGAGA
>Ga0307963_1004657_pt1 | contig 10863 bp, 11 predicted proteins | sample OrgLakmetagen594_FD_201829 | JGI IMG/M metagenome (GOLD analysis project Ga0307963, IMG submission 201829) | Saline water microbial communities from Organic Lake, Antarctica - #594 | ecosystem: Environmental > Aquatic > Non-marine Saline and Alkaline > Saline | place: Antarctica: Organic Lake...
GAAGCACACACCAGTTTGCAGAAGTAGATTTAATTCCCAAAATTCTCTTTAAAAACGCCATGTGTGCGACCTGCAAAGGGTTGCTGAAACCATTGTCATGCTTCAGAAATTGCGTCGACCAAATCTAAAATGGCCTAACATTGCCAGGGAACACATTTTGTCCGTGCCACTGATGAGCCTCATCAACAAGGATGTCAAGGACCAGATATGAAACTACACCCTCTGTTTCAAAGATTTTACAATGCATGAAATTGGAGCATGCAAGTCTCTAGAGCAACAAAGCAAGCCCGCTTCCTGTCAATTATAGCTTCCTGTCAATTATAGCTCACGAGCTGGATTTTCTCGGCACGAATCCGCGACTCCCTACTTCAGCGATTTTAAATAGTGCTTGCGTAACTTTCATTATATAATTGAAACAACTCTCTCTGGATCAGTCGTTTCCCCGCGTCCCCCTCTCACCTGAGGTCGAACTGCAGGCGGTTTATAAACAGATAGATCTACAGAAAGCATGTCGCTCGCTTTCGATGAGTTCGGCCGGCCCTTCATTATCATCAGGGAGCAGGAGGGCAAGACCCGAGTGACGGGCACAGAGGCAGTGAAGGGCAGCATCCATGCAGCCAAGGCTGTGGCACGTATCCTCAAGTCCTCCCTGGGGCCCAAGGGCATGGACAAGATGCTGCAGAGCTCAGACGGAGACGTCACCATCAGTGAGTGGCTTGGCATGTGTGTACAAGGGTGCTGCGCGCTCAAAATGACAGACAGCAACAGGCCCCTCTCGCTGCGCACGGCAAGCACTTTATCAATAATCCAACAGGGCTTTATTGTCCTCTGTTTTAAGAGAGTCTTGCTGCTGTGTGCTAATTAGACTGGGTTGCCCATGCACAAGGTCCCACCCCCTGCAAGCTCCAACCCCAAAACACTCCACCCTCCTCCCCACGCATACACGCAGCTAACGATGGGGCCACGATCCTGGAAATGATGGAGGTGGAGAACCAGATCGGGAAGCTCCTAGTGGAGCTGTCGAAGTCACAGGACCATGAAATTGGCGATGGCACCACCGGCGTGGTGGTCGCGGCCGGCTCGTTGCTGGAGCAGGCGGAGGGGCTCATTGACATGGGTATCCACCCGCTGCGCATTGCCGAGGGCTACGAGTGGGCCTGCAAGGTGGCCACCCAGAATTTGGACAACATCAAGACCACCTTCTCCTTCAGCCAGACAGACATTGCCCCTCTGGTCAAGACATGCAAGACCACCCTGTCTTCCAAAGTGTGAGTTGAGGGGGGGAGGATGTGCTTTCAGTGGGTTGGACATGGAGACACACACACACACACACACACACACACACACACACACACACACACACACACACACACATACACATACAGGTACACACACATACGCACACGCAGAGGCATATGCATAGAGGCACACACAACATATTCACACGCAACACGCTCGCACACATTCAATGCACATACACACACACACGCACACACATGTACGCACACACATACACACTATCGTGCAGGGTGGGACGGTTAAAAGAACAAATGGCAGAGATATGTGTGAAAGCTGTATTAGCAGTAGCGGACTTGGCCAGGAAAGATGTGAACTTGGACCTCATTAAGGTGTGTGTGTGTGTGTGTGTGTGTGCATCCAACTTGTTGTATAAGTGAGGCACATGTGCAGACGCATGCATGCTTGTTTTACATGCACATGCCTTGATGACGGACAGAATTTCAGGGGTGTGCATGGCCCTTGACAGACCTGAAATGTGGGCTGTGTGGCTTGACTTGGATGTAAGAATATGGTACGCAGCTAGCGCAACCCAGCAATTTTAGCAGCGTGCTTTTTTAGGATAAACCAAGCAAGCGTATGATTCAAAAACTACGTGTGCGCAGGTGGAGGGTAAAGTGGGAGGCACGATGGAAGACACACGGCTAGTGCAAGGCATTGTGATTGACAAGGAGTTCAGTCACCCACAGGTAAAACTTGTATGGTTTGTTGCAAATAAAGGCCAGTTCATGACGTGTTTTTAATGAACAGACTGTACTTTTGCTGTCACAGACTTGATGCTGTCAGAAGCATTCAGTCCTGGTTCTGAATGTCACACATATACACACACGCATAACATTCGCACGCGCGTATACGCACCCATGCCCACCCATGCACACACGCACGCACAAACGTACTCACACTTGTAAATACTCGCACCCACACGAATTCTGCAGATGCCTAAGGAGTTAAAGAATGTGAAGATTGCTATCCTGACTTGCCCATTTGAGCCACCAAAGCCCAAGACCAAGCACAAGGTGCGCATGTCTGTATACGACACGAGGGCGTTACACTGGAATTTATGCACACGCTTAAAGATAAATGTTTTCACACTCCCTTGCACGTACTCACCTATGTGCGCTTGAACTAGTACACTCGTGCGCACGCGTGCACACACACACACACACACACACACACTCACTCACACACACAACGCGCAAACACACATATGCGCACAGCTGGACATTGACAGCGTAGAGAAGTATGAGGAGCTGCGCGTCCAGGAGCAGAATTACTTCAAGGACATGGTGAAGCGCTGCAAGGACTCAGGGGCGGGCCTGATTGTGTGCCAATGGGGATTTGATGACGAGGCAAACCACTTGCTCATGCACCACGACCTGCCTGCTATCAGGTGTGGGGGGGGGGAGTGTGTGTGGTAAACGTAAGGTTGGATTAGAGCGGTTTGTATGGCTATCTCTATCTGTGTTGTGCTGTGTGGTGGGCAGGAGGGAGTTGGGAGTGGATTTGCCATTGTCATTGTCATAAGGCGTGTGCATTCTCCTAGGATAGCGTTATGGAATGAGGATACACACATATACATGCACACGCACATACACACACACTGGTACATGTACATGCACGCGCACACAAGCACACACACGCTCACATGTACATATGTACGTCACAGATGGGTGGGAGGTGTGGAGATTGAGCTCCTCGCCATGGCCACTGGAGCTCGCATCGTGCCACGATTTGAGGAGCTTACAGCCGACAAGCTAGGCACCGCAGGATCTGTAAAAGAGGTGTGCTCAATCAGTTGCCTTGTGTGTGTGTGTGTGTGTGTGTGAATGTGTGTGTGCGTGTGTGTTGAATGCCTATAGTCACTCACTGCATTGAGTTGTGAGAGCTCTTTCAGCCAGCTTTGGGTTTGGGTGGTGATAGTGCTAGCTGAGAGAATTAGCAGAGAGTTAGGATAAAAAGGTTGTCAAGTTACATTTGTATGGTACGAGTTTTGGGGGAGCAGTCTCGCTTACTCAAGGCAACAACGCGTGTAAACCCACAATCACGCGCACACACCTGCAGATCAGCTTTGGCACCACCAAGGACAAGATGCTGGTAGTGGAGGGCTGCCCCAACACCAAGGCTGTCACCATTTTTGTGCGAGGCGGCAACAAGATGGTGAGTGCATGCTGAGCGGTGTTCCTGACGCCTTGTTGTCCTGCCTGGCCATTCCCACACCGAGGGACAGCCCTCTCTCAGCAGTGGAGGGCTGTGAGGGCCTCCAGAGAGAGAGGGCTGTGAGGGCCGCAGCAGTGGAGGGCTGGAGGGCTGTGAGGGACAGCCCTCTCTCAGCGGTGGAGGGCTGTGACCATTTTTGTGCGTGTGGCGGCTGGTGTACAAAGGTGTACCGAGGTGATGTACGAAGGTGGCGGCTAGCCTACAAGGTGGCAAGTGCTTCCTAAAGCCTACCACCAAGGACAAGCTGCACGCAAAAATTAGCTCTCACGCTCACTCTGGTACCCTTGACTTAGTTGACGTAGAGCACGGGCCTGTTCAGCAGCTCGTAGCGTCCTCTCAAACTCACTTTATTATTGTTATTTACTCCACTTCAGACCATGCTTGGTAAGTTAAACAGCGCTGTGTTTGGCTTACTGCCGCAACTCGATGCTTGAGACCCCGCAATAATGCCCTTGCGTTTAAACACACATACACACACACACTCACAAACTCACACTCACAAACTCACACACACGCGCGCGCACACACACACGCAAACACACACACATGATTACGCACATGTAAGCAAACACACACAAACACACATAATTACGCATGTAAGCAAACACACACACACACACACACACACACACACACAGCGGGTCGTCCCCGCGCCAAAGTCACTCCAAACAGTGTTATTGAGCTATCTACCCAATCTAAATCCTCCTGTGCCTCATTTGAATGCAAGATACTTGATTTTATATCCTAGCCATTGACATTTGCTGGAAATTCGGCACTCTGGGGGGCTGCGTGGGCCCGGTGCATATTTTGCAGCCACTTTGGCAGGGAAAGGGTGCAATCCTGAATTTACACCGATTAACCTTTGCTTAGGATGCAAGCATTATAAATAGCAATGCTGCAGTGTCAAATTGTCAAATTCGGGGCAGGGGTACTGGGAATGCCTGCGAGTGGTAGGCACTCACACAAGGAACACGGTGGGAAAAGAAAAAGATATCTGTCGCTCCACACCTGCTGCGAGTTGCAGCCCGATTGTTTTTACTAGAGTTGCGGACCAAAACAAAATATAATGATATTAAATGGGGCCGATCGGTGGCCTGGTCAAAAATGGTTCTGGCAAACTGTTCTGCAGTTCTATGCTACGGTTTGCTGCAGGCTTCGTCATTACACCAAGGTAACTCCAGTTCTACAGCTGAAGCAGAGAACTGATGATTTCTATACGCAATTTTAGCTGGAGCTATACCGGCTCCAATGCACATCCTCACTTTTACACCAGAGTTGCGGACTAAATCATCAAGGATGTTAAAATTTAGAGGGCACGGATTGGTGCAGTTTGTGAGCAATGATGTCTGATTTTGCAGTTCTACATTCTCTTAAATTTTCCTCTAGCGAGCCACCAACTGGATCTTATTGTCTCCTTTTTTAGACATGTAAGGGGAAAGTTTGCTATCCAACTATCCAATGCAACTTTAGGTCCCAGAATGGTTGTTGGCTCAAAGTTGTTGTTGGTTGTTGGCGTTGGTTGGTTGTTGGCTTGTTGGCACTGGTTGGCCAGGGAAGGGGGGGGGGGGTGCATGGGGACGACCACCACAGCCGTAGCACCAGCTGGGACGAGGTCAAAATAATGACGTGTTACTGAAAGAAAAGCAAGACGCACAGGATGGATGCACCGTATGTAACCCTGCTGCTCCGACTCATTCACATAGCACAATACGTGAACAGGTTTGGAAGCAACAACAAGTGACTTGAATCCCTTCTAGCACGCTCTTTTTTTCCTCTGTTGCTAGTATACAGCCTCACGCCTTTGTAAGGTTGGCCGGGATTGTATTTATGCACCATGTATTTCCTTGCCAAAAACACTGTATGTACATCGTGTATACATGAGGTTCTGGCCAACCTCACGCATTTGTTCTACAGTTGCTCAAGCGTTCAATGGAACCGATCGGCGTTAGCACTATTTCTCGTCACCTCTCCTTTCAAATCGTCAACTAATTCTCAGACCCTTCAAGACTTGGAAGACCTGCCCCTCGCTCGTCTTACCACTTTTACATTGTACGCTTGTCCTGCCATCGTCCAGGTCTTGGACGAGATTAAGCGATCCTTGCATGATGCTCTGTGCGTGACTCGCAACTTGGTCCGCGACAACGCTATTGTTTATGGTAAGAGTACTCTATTTGCAGCTCTCTGTCTCTCTGTGCCTGTGTCTGGGATTTGCGTGTTAGCTGCGCTTTAGTGAATGATGGGTGAGTTAAGATGTAACCAGCCGTTTTTAATTTGCGCTCAAACTTGCTGTCATTGCAACTGCAAAGCATCTTGTTTGCATATAGCTTAAGGGAGCAAATACATATGTTATAATTTTTGGCGAAGCCCCCCTTGTGGGGGCATAAGCCCCTAGCGTTGTCTACTTCCCACCACACTTCATGTAGGCCTTCCCAGGCTCACCCAGTCCACTCCACGGGCTGAAACTCAACATAAGCTCATAAACAAATCCTTTACCGTGTCAGATAAATTATGGGGCCTTGGGGTGCGGTGTATAAAGATGTCGAGCAATATTTTGTTTTGGGGGGGTCCAGACCTCCTCCCCAGGCTCACTCAGGGCACCTCCCGGGTTGAGACTCGACATAAGCCTTTAACCAAAAACTTCACCGCTAATTTCTGGGACCCTGGGGTGCTGTGTGTATAAGTTTTGGAGTAAATGTTTTATGTTTGGAAGCGCCAGGAAGCTGCCCAGGATTCCTCGGCCAGGCCCCCGGACCACTTCCTGGTGGTGCAGTATCCATCAGCACACTTCCCTGGCTGCGGTTGCTGTGTCAGGAGCCCTCGGTTGTATTCCGGCTGCAAAGTTTACGGTTGACCATGCAAGCAGAATCAAGTAAAACCAATCATGGGCTATATAATTTTAGTTTAGTCAGATGTTCATGACGCGTGGAAGTTTGCTTGGACGGGACCCTTCAGGGACGCAGTCCGTGTTGGCTTGGACTGTTCGCAGGGCATGGAATGCACATTGCAGGTGCTTGCCGCGCACTGCGTGTTAAAGCAGAGTTCAGACACCGTGGCACCATGCTCGCACCTGCCCTCTCAACAGACAGGGAACAGCATGCACACACACATACAAACACGAATGCGCACGCTAATACACATAGACACGCACACACGCACAAACACACAGACACACACACACATACACTCACACGCACGCACGCACACACATACACGTGCACGCACACACGCACGCACACACACCCACACGCACACATGCATATGCATGCACACGTTGCGCGCGTGATGGGCCAATTTTTCAGCGTCGTTAGCGACGCTCCCACACTTGTCGCGTATGTGTGTGTGAGTGTGCCAAACCAAATAACTTTGATTCCGTCCACCTGCCAGAAAAACTGATGCTCATACTGTGTGTATATGCTTGGTGTGTGCTCACATCTTAGCTCCTGCTGCATGCGGTAAAAATGTGCAGGTGGAGGGGCCTCAGAGATTAGTTGTGCGTTGGCCGTAGAAGAGGCTGCAAATAAGGTGAGGCATGCACATGCATGCAGGCAGGCCCTGCACGCAAAGCGTGTACTCATTCATGTTCAGGCAGGCCTTGCTCGCAAGCACGCATGCTCTTAAATTGAACACGCATCGTTTTTTTGTTTTACGTGCGCATGTTTTTAGTTTAATGTGACCTCGCACATGTTCTTAGCAGGGCGCCAAGAAGCAAGTGTAGCTCGCGCGTTTTAAAAACTCTGCTTTCGTTAGGCATTTTGAGTACAAATCCTATTTTCTTGTTGTTCTTCTTTCTGCTGAATGAAATCCTGCCTAAACCAGAAAGCTAGTTATGTGCTGCAACACGCACATGCGTGTGCACGGCTTTGCGTGCACGCGCGCGCACACACACACACACACACACACACACACATACACACACACATACATACACACATACACACACTTCACAGGTGGTGGACGTTGAGCAGTACGCCATGCGTGCCTTTGCTGATGCCCTGGAGTCCATCCCTATTGCTCTGGCTGAGAACTGTGGTTTACCCCCAATTGGTGGGTGGAAAAAATGTATTGTGCAGAAAAGAAATACAGGGGAATGTCGAGTGCAGTACATTGAAACTCTTTCCTGTTGTAGCTCAGTTGGGCTAGTCTGCCCCAGATTTAGACCGCAACTGGCTCATAAGACAAAGTGGGCTGCTGTAGGGCGTGAGTGCCTGCCTGTGTTTTACAGCTAATAGCTGCTTTCACTCTGCCTAAGAACAAATGCTTGCCGTGGTGTAAGCTACTCGCTTGTGTGGTCCATCATGGCGCCTCAAGTACCTGTGCTTATGTTCCAGGTTGCCTCACAATGTTCGCTTCTTTGCGCGGAAACTTGTATGCACGCGTATGCCTGTTTTTTTTGCGGGGTGCTTGCAGTGGTAGGGTCACGACAGGCTTTAAAGTACGTCATTTGTGACCGTAGGGATCCGGGAAGGGACGACTTGCAGCGTAATTGCACGGCTGATGCTGCTTGTTCATCTGGCGGACAACACGATTTAAACTTTTCCCTCATGAATGCTTGCCTCAATGCAGAGAGCTTGACCTCTGTGAAGAAGAGGCAACTGGAGGAGAAGAACCCATACTTGGGCATCGACTGCAATGAGATGGGTGGGTCTTGGTAGGGCGGCTAGGGCCAGGGCTCATTCGCTAGGATTGTGAGGACTAGGGCTAGGGCTTTTCCGCTTACAGGCTCACCCAGCCCAGCTAGGCTAGGGCTCAGCGGCTAGTGCTCGGGCACAGGGCCAGCTAGGGCTAGGGTTAGTTGCTTGGGTTGCCTGGAACTCAAAGAGCTTGCTTTGAAGATTTACGCAATTAGAAAGACGCTTGAAGTCCTGAGCAGGTGCTGCCTTAGAAAAAGAAAAGAAAAGACTCCGCTGGTAGTAGTGACACAGCCAGCATGATTAAGGGAGGCGGTTACTTAGGTGCCCGCAAAGCCTGCCTTTGTCAACTCTGAAGCAAGTCAGATACATTCAGACGTACAGCTGCTGTGACTCAAATCCTTTAAATCTTGCCCCATTGTCCATCTATTCAACTCAAACTGTGTGGCATCCACCCGTACTCAGCATGCCTTTCACTACAACATCCTTTCTGTCTGTATCAGCAATGATTGTACTGTTGTACGTACATGTATTACCCACCCCAGAAAACATTGTCTGTTAGTAGTCTCCCCTTACTTGAATCATTAAAGTAGAGTCGAAATTTAAAACCGTTTGCCCATTCATACTGTGTGTTTAACGATTGTTTTGAATGGTTAAATCATCATCCCCCTGGATGTGTTGATAAGGAACGGTTTTTGAGTAGGGTTTTTGCTTGCCTACCACCACATGTTGGTATTAGTGTTGTGCACCTGACGCTTGACGGCGTCAATGGTAAATGACGCTGACGGCGTAATTTATGTCAAATTGACGGTAACGCCGTTATTTACGATCGTTATTTACGGTGTCATTTTTGAATGACGCCGTATGTGCACAACACTGGTTGGTATTCATCCATGAAGGCAAGAAAAAGAGTTAGTCTGCTGGTAGCAGGTATATTGCAGCCTGGTGTAAGGGAGGTGGCTACTTGGGTACGCACACTCGTCAACCTCACCCCCCACACACACACATGCACATGTATCATCCGCCTTTGCAGGCACCAATGACATGCGGGAGCAAAACATTTTTGAGGCAGTGGCTTCCAAGAAGAGTCAATTGTTCCTGGCTACTCAGGTGAGGGTTGATGAGAGGGTTGGGCTGCCCTAACTTTGTGCTCTTCAACCTGATTTAATATAGTTAACCTTGCATAGACCTACCTGTGCCCTTGAGGTAAACATAATCATCAAGGGGTTCTTCTGCACTGCTTTCTTTGATCCAGGTGTGCAAGATGATATTGAAGATAGACGACATTATCAAGCCAGCCGACGTGCAGTAAACGTTTTAGCAGGCAGCGAGCGTTGTATTCTTTATTTCATTTCTCTTTGCAACTTGTGTTTGGCAAAGCTTTGCTGCGGCACTGAACTGTTTATATTAGTGTATCCAGTTGCAGAGTGTATGCCGTATGGTTGTAAACATCTAGAAGAACGCCGGCCTGTCATAGCAAATCACTGTCACTGCAAAGTATAAGACTCAGCACAACAATCTATCCCTGGCTTGAAACCATTCTTCAATGAACTGGCTTCCCCAGCTTATTGAACGAGACTAGGCATCACACGAATCGTCACTGCCAACAATTGGGCGTGACAGGCCAGCTGCTATTTTTTGTGAGCAAGAATTACCATAAATAAAACAGCCTCCTGCCATGGAGCAAAAAGACATCCATGCGGTCCAAGTGACTTTCACTTTGTGATCCAAATAAGGGGGTTACAAGGATGGCCTACAGCCCGAGACTCTGGCTGATGGCAATTGGCTGGTGAAACAAAATCAACCAGTGTCGAAAATTGAAACTAAATCTGACACAAACTTGAGGAGTCTGTATGGGTCTTGATTCAGGAATGCATTGATCTCAAAATCAGTGATACTGTGATGACAAGTTAAGAAAGGAATAAATTCAGAGCTTGAAGGAGCAAACGCACGCAGAGTCTTAAACATTCTTTCAAAAAGGTCTCTGTATCTCATGCGCAGCTCGCACACTTCAGCACACTTGCAAAAGAAAAGCACATGCTTCTCATCTTGAACTTCTCCACACTCACATTGACCACAAATGCTAGAACCACCATGCCATTTGCAAGACTCCACTCTCAAACAATCTGAACCTGCTGAAATTCCTCAACAAATGTTTGTCCAAATCCTTGTACAAGTAGGAGGGGATAAGGGTTACAAGGGTTACAAGGATGGCCTACAGCCCAAGTCTCTGGCTGATGGCAATTGGCTGGTGAAACAAAATCAACCAGTGTCGAAAATTGAAACTAAATCTGACACAAACTTGAGGAGTCTGTATGAGTCTTGATTCAGGAATGCATTGATTTCAAAATCAGTGATACTGTGATGACAAGTTAAGAAAGGAATAAATTCAGAGCTTGAAGGAGCAAACACACGCAGAGTCTTAAACATTCTTTCAAAAAGGTCTCTGTATCTCATGCGCAGCTTGCACACTTCAGCACACTTGCAAAAGAAAAGCACATGCTTCTCATCTTGAACATCTCCACACTCACATTTATCACAAATGCTAGAACCACCATGCCATTTGCAAGACTCCACTCTCAAATGGTGTGCACACAATCTGAACCTGCTAAAATTCCTCAACACATGTTTGTCCAGATACTTGTACAAGTAGGAGGGGATAGAAAAAGGAGAACCTCTAGGACCACTCTCAGAACTCCCACACCACTTGTGATACGTCACT